>Ga0070665_100000975_pt1 | contig 36228 bp, 32 predicted proteins | sample KBSS13metaG_FD_65862 | JGI IMG/M metagenome (GOLD analysis project Ga0070665, IMG submission 65862) | Switchgrass rhizosphere microbial communities from Kellogg Biological Station, Michigan, USA - KBS S1-3 metaG | ecosystem: Host-associated > Plants > Roots > Rhizosphere > Soil ... | reverse complement strand
GTCGTTCGCGGAGTCGGTGCGTTCGGGACGCATCGTCGGCAGCTCGAAGAAACCGTTCGAGCTCGTCATCAACATCGGCATCGGCGGCTCGGATCTCGGTCCATTGATGGCGGTCCAGGCGCTGGAGCAATATACGGCCGGCGGTCCGCAGGTCGAGTTTGTTTCCAACATCGACGGCAACCATCTGCACGATCTGCTCGAGGCGGCCGATCCTGCCACGACCCTGTTCATTGTCGCGTCCAAGACCTTCGTAACCCTCGAGACCCTGACCAACGCGCGGACCGCGCGTGCGTGGCTCGTCTCGAAGTTGGGCGAGGCAGCGGTCCCCGCACACTTCGCCGCGGTGTCCGTGAACACGAAGGCGATGGACGAGTTCAAGGTGCATCCCGACTACCGGTTCCAGATGTGGGACTGGGTCGGCGGCCGCTACTCGTTGTGGAGTTCCATCGGCGTGTCGATTGCCGTGGCCATCGGGCGCGAGAACTTCCTGAAGTTCCTGGCCGGCGGCCACGAGATGGACGAGCACTTCCGCACCACGCCCTGGTTGCAGAACCTGCCGGTGCTCGCAGGTCTCGCCGGCATCTGGAATATCAACTTCCTGAACCTGCCGACGCATGCCGTTCTGCCCTACGACGATCGCCTGAAGCGCTTTCCGGCGTATCTGCAGCAACTCGAGATGGAGAGCAACGGCAAGACCGTGACCCAGGAAGGCAAGCCGGTCGAATGGCAGACGGCCCCCATCGTATGGGGCGAGCCCGGCGACAATGCCCAGCACTCCTTCTTCCAGTTGCTCCACCAGGGAACACAACGCGCCGCGCTCGACTTTCTCGTACCCGCCAAGTCCTCCTGTGGCAACCAGAATCACCAGGACCTCGCCATCGCCAACTGCTTTGCGCAGGCGGAGGCCTTCATGGCCGGCCAGTCAGCCGAGGTGGTGGAGGCCGACCTGCGCCGTCAGGGCCTGTCTCCGGAACGGATTGCCGCCGTGACGCCGCACAAAGTCCATCAGGGCAGCCGTCCGAGCACGATCTGCCTGTTTGAGAAGCTCGACCCCACCACGCTCGGCAAGCTGATTGCCCTGTATGAGCACAAGGTATTCACCCAGGGCGTGATCTGGGGTATCAACTCCTTCGACCAATGGGGCGTGGAGTTGGGCAAGAAGCTGGCCGAGCATCTGGCGCCGGCGGTCAAAGACCCTGCCGGCGCGCACGGTTTATCGGCAGGCATGTCGGCTCTGCTGGGGAAGATGGCGCAGTTACGAGCGAAACCTTGACTCGAGACTATCTGCAGCAACAACTGACAGAACATCGCGAGCTGTTCAGCCGCTTGGACAGCCTCCAGCCGGAGGTGGAGGCGGCTGTCGGTCTGATGATGGCTGCCCTGAACGGGGGCCACAAGGTGATGTTCTGCGGCAACGGCGGCTCGGCCGCCGACAGCCAGCATCTCGCCTCCGAATTCACGGGCCGTTTCGTGCACGATCGCCGGCCGTTGGCCGCCATTGCCCTGACAACCGACTCTTCGGCGCTGACCTGCATCGCCAATGACTACAGCTTCGATGAGGTGTTTTCCCGCCAACTGCTCGGGTTGGGACGCAAGGGGGATTGCCTCGTCGCCATCTCTACTTCGGGAAATTCCCGCAATGTGATCAAGGCTGCCGAAGCTGCTCGCGGCAACGGCATCCATACCATCGGCCTTCTCGGGCGCGACGGCGGCAAGCTGCGCGCACTGTGTGACATCGCGATCGTCGTACCGAGCCCCACCACTGCGCGCATCCAGGAAGCTCACAGCTTCATCGGTCATACGATCTGCGGCCTCCTGGAGCAGTCCCTGGGAATCAGTTGATGGACCCGGAAACTCTGTCCCGCGCGCGCGTGCTGGTAGTGGGCGATGCCATGCTCGACCGCTACTTCTTCGGCGATGTCGAGCGGATTTCGCCGGAGGCTCCGGTCCCCGTTGTGCGGGTAACGCGCGACGAGGCCCGCCTCGGCGGAGCGGCGAATGTCGCGCTCAACGTGAAGTCACTCGGCGCCCACGTCACCCTCATCACCGTCATCGGCAACGATGAACCGGCCGCGAGGCTGCAAGGGTTGCTGAAGGAAAAGGGTGTGGACAGCATCCTCGGTACGGATGCGAAGTTACATACCTGCGTGAAGCTGCGCATCATCGGTCGCGCCCAGCAACTCGTGCGTGTCGACTTTGAAAGTCAACCGGACCACGAAGTGCTGGCTGGCATGTTGTCCGACTACTCGCGGGTTTTGCCACAGCACGATGCCGTGCTGTTCTCGGACTATGGCAAAGGCGGTCTCGCCCACATTCCGCGGATGATCGAGCTGGCACGGGCGGCCGGCAAGCCGGTGTTGGTTGATCCCAAGGGCATCGACTATGTCCGATACACGGGAGCCACGGTGGTCACTCCCAACCGCACGGAGCTGAGCCAGGTTGTCGGCGGGTGGAGCAGCGAGGATCAACTGCACGAACGCGCGCAGCGCCTGCGCGAGTCGCTGCGTCTGGATTCTCTGTTGCTCACGCGCAGCGAGGAGGGAATGTCCCTGTTCGACTCGGCAGGCCACGTGCGTGTGGCTGCGAAGGCGCGTGAGGTGTTCGATGTAACGGGCGCCGGTGATACTGTCATCGCTGTGGCCGCCACGATGCTCGCGTGTGGCATGAGCCTGCGCGAGGCTCTGCCGATCGCCAATCATGCAGCGGGTCTCGTAGTCGGAAAATTCGGTACGGCCACCGTCAGTTACGAGGAGTTGTTTGGATGAAGGTGGTCGTCACCGGCGCGGCCGGGTTCATCGGCAGCAATCTCGTCCATGGACTCAATGCCCTCGGCGTCGATGACATCATTGCCGTGGACGATCTCACCGACGGGCCCAAGTATCGCAATCTGCTGAACGCCCGGCTGGCGGACTATTTCGACAAGGACGAATTCTACGGCCGCTTCGCACGCGGCGAGCTCGGTCGGGTGGAGGCCATTTTCCACCAGGGCGCCTGCTCGGACACCATGGAGCACAACGGTCGCTTCATGTTGGACAACAACTATCGGCGCTCCAAGGAACTGCTCGATGCGTGCCAGGCGCAGGGCACGCGGCTCCTGTATGCCTCGTCAGCCGCGACCTACGGCGGCAGCTCCGTCTTCAAAGAGGTGCCGGAGCTGGAGCAGCCATTGAATGTCTACGGCTACTCGAAGCTCCTGTTTGACAACGTGGTGCGCCGGGCATGGCCGTCCCTCCGGCAGCAGGTGGTCGGGTTCCGTTACTTCAATGTGTATGGGCCCCGCGAGCAGCACAAGGGACGCATGGCTTCGGTCGCCTTCCACCACTTCAATCAATTCCGTACCCGCGGCAAGGTTGACCTGTTCGGCGCGCACGCAGGCTTCGCCGCAGGCACCCAATCGCGCGACTTTGTGTTTGTAGACGACGTCGTGGCCGTCAATCTGTGGTTTCTGCAGCATCCGCAGGTCTCAGGCATTTTCAACCTCGGTACCGGCCGCGCCCAACCGTTCAACGATGTTGCCATGGCCGTGGTCAACGGCTGCCGCCGCGCTCGCGGTGAGCCTGCGTTGACGCTCCAGCAGCAACTCGACGGCGGACTGATCAGCTACATCCCGTTCCCGGAGGCGCTGCAGGGCAAATATCAATCCTATACTCAGGCGGATCTGGCCAACCTGCGCTCCACGGGGTGTGATGTGCCGTTCGCCGACGTTGCGAGCGGCGTGTCTCGTTATGTCGACTGGCTGAGCGCCCACCATGTCACTGACTGACAAGCTTCTGACCGAGTGTGATGCGCAGCAATGGGTTCGGCCGCTCGTTTTTACCAACGGCGTCTTCGATGTCCTGCATCGCGGTCACGTGCTGTACCTGGAGCGCGCGCGTGAGCTGGGCGCGACTCTGTTGGTGGGCGTCAATACCGACAGCTCGGCGCGTCGCTTGGGAAAAGGCCCGGATCGTCCTCTGAACAATGAGGCTGACCGTGCTTTGGTGTTGGCCGGCCTGCAGAGTGTTTCGTTTGTTACCTGGTTCGACGAGAACACGCCGTGCGAGCTCATCTCGCGATGCCGCCCGGACGTGTATGTGAAGGGTGGTGACTACGATGTCGAGACATTAGAAGAGACTCGGCTCGTACGTAGTTGGGGAGGGCGCTCGCTCAGCATTGACTTCGTGGCCGGCTACTCGACGACTGCGCTCCTGAAACGGATCCGCGCGGCGCAATGAGACAGGCCGCCTTCCTTGATCGCGACGGCGTCATCAATGAAGACCGGGAGTATGTGTCCCGGGCTGCCGATTTCCATTTCATTCCGGGATCGATTGCCGCCCTGTGCACTCTACAGGCGGCCGGCTTCGCGCTGGTGGTCATTACCAACCAGTCCGGGCTGGCGCGCGGAATGTTCACTGAGGACGAATACCTGCGGCTACAATCCTATATGCAGGAGCAACTGGCCGCGGCGGGCGTGGTGTTGGATTCGATCCAATATTGTCCGCACCTGCCGGATGCGCCGGTCGCGCGTTACCGGTTAGACTGCGACTGCCGCAAACCTCGGGCGGGAATGATCCTCGCCGCGGCGCGGCAACTGGATATCGACCTCGCGGCGTCCGTGCTGATCGGCGACCGCCGTGCGGATCTGGAAGCTGGAAGGACTGCCGGCGTGGGGCGTTGTTTCCTCGTTCGCAGTGGCAAACAATTGTCCGCCGATGATGAATCACTGGCGGATGGCGTGTACGAGGATTTAGCAGCTTGCGTCAGGCAACTCTGAGTAAAACCAACCCGACGGCCCGCGAATTCGACCAGTTCTACGGACGGATCGATCCCTGGGGGATCCGCAATACCATTCCCGAGTTGGCGCGCCAGGCGCGGCTCAACCAGGAGTTTCGTCACTGCCGTTTTGAGAACGGTTTGGATATCGGTTGCGGTGAAGGGCACTTGACCGCCGCCTTGCGCTTTGTGCGCCACTTCGATGCAATCGATGTCTCCCAGGTGGCGCTCGAGCGCGCCCGCACGGCCTATCCGCACATCGACTTCAAACAACTGGGTCTGGCGGATCTCGGGCGCCTGCCCGCGGCGCGCTACGACTTCATCAGTTGTTTTGAGACTTTGTATTACCTTTCAGAAGATGGGGAACGCGAAGCGGCGCTCCGGGCCATCAAGGAGCGAGGCCGGGAACGCTGCGTCTTCTGTTTCTCAGTGGTGATTGTGGGCGAAAACGAGCATCGGCGTTATTTTTCCTATGACGGGGCCGTCGCGTTTTTCAAACGGCAGTTCAACATCATCCACCATTTTCCGATTACGCTCGGCAGCCTGGCCACGCTGCCTTGGACGGCGCGGCTCGAGCGGGTGCGCCTGCGGCTCCTCGGGAGCAAGGAGCGGCGCATCGCCCACTATGAGCAATTGCTACGGCAAACGCCTCCTGAGAAGGCCTATCAATGTGTGTTTGTTCTCGTCAAGAACGACTCAGAAATGCTTGCTGATTGAGAGCGTGGGGCTCAGCACGTTGTAGAAATTGTCGTTGCGTGCGCCGACATTCGGAGCGTCGCTGGGGAGCAGGTGGTCACGCTGGATGTTCCATGCATAACGCGCATCGATGCCCACGTCCCAACCGGGGATCACGTTGCGCCATTGCAAACCGGTGCCCAGATAGACTCCGTATGCCGGCGTAGCCAGGTTATACCTCGCAGCGCCGATGAACACGCTCAGTGCCAGGGGGCCGCGGAATCGATAGCGATAGTCGAGAGCACGCACACCAATGAGGCTGTGCCCTTGTACGGAATCGGCTTCGATGCGCGCTCCGAGGTCGCTGTGATCTGACACCATGCGCCGTGCGCCGAGGGCCACGTGATAGCCGATATCGGTGCCGGTGTGGCTAATCTCGTTGGGGGCCACGCTCACGCTCTGCCGGTTGCCATTCACGCCCGCATCAATAAATAACTCGCCATTCTTTTCCAGAGGTTGCGCGTCCGCGCTCAGAGCCTCGACAATCGAGGAGCCGAGCCCGCCGCCGTTCTCATTGAAGCGCATAAATCCGGCGAGCCGGGTGAAGTTGCCGCCGAACACATCGCGTCCCGCATCGACCGAACCGCCCACGACGACGCCGGACCACGGCCGCGAGTATTCCAACGATAGATCCTGAAAATGATGGTAATCCCGGTACTGGCCGTAGTTCTCGTTCTGTAGCGTCCGATAGCGCAGGCGCAACCAACCGCCAAACGGCGGTTCATAACCCAGGGAGATCATCCCGCTGCGACCGCCCACATCATCGCCGAAGAGTCGTTGGTCGCCGAACCAGTTGCCAGTCACGCGCATGTAGTTGGTCATGCCGTCGAAGTACACGTTATTCGTGTACCACGCGTTCTGCCACTCACTCATCTCTACGGTGAGATCGAAGCGCTGCCACAGTCTCGGGAAGTGGATACCGGCCGACAACGCAGTGTTGCCCAACAGATAGTTCTTGCCCTTGGAGGTGTCTTCGCCGCCGTACTCGAAGTACACGGCGAAGGGGACGGAACCCTGAAACAGGAAGGAGCTGGTGAAGGAGGCCTGCTGGTTGCCGGCCTGCTGATTGCTCGACAGCGTCGGGCTCGTGTTGTCGAAGCCCGAAGGATTGAAGAAAGCTTTCAACAGAGTGCTGAGCGAGCTGCCACCGCGCAGGCCGCCGCCATACTGTTCGAGGCGACTGATGCCGATGGACCATCCTTCCGCGGGTTCCGCCTCCAGGTGAAAGCCGGCAAGCCGGGGACGGCCGCTGGTGAAGCCGTCATTGAACGCTATGCGGTCGGAGCGGGACATGCTGCCGGCGAACAATTCGTAACGCAGGCCAAACCGCGTGAACGCCTCATAGTTGGACAGCGTCACCGACGGAATCGTGGGTGCTTCCGTGCTCATGAGCAGGCTGCTGTCGGTCAGCGGCGAGAACCAGTGCGGCCGGAACCCGATATCCAATTGCGCGAAGTTCCAACCCAGACTGATGAGCGAGCCCGTGTAGTCGGTGTGGCCCTCGTAGGCGACTGCTCCCGCGTCCACCAGGATGTGGTCGCCCGGCTGCCAGTACACCTGTGCGGAGGCATTCCAATGGCTGCTCTCCGTCATCCCGTAGCTGTTGGGTGCTACCGTGGATGATGCGCCCTTGCCGCTGCTCGTGGCCCCTTCCACGCTCGCATGGGTAATCCCGACCGTATGGGTATATCGCTCCAGGTAACGGCGCACGCGCTCGCACAGCACCGGATCGACTTTATTCGCCTTCGCGAGCGCATCGAGAACGGTGGCCGCCGCGATCGGGCGTTTCATCACCGGCATGTTCGCCAGGATCATCACCCGCTCGATCTGGGCCTCCATTTCCGGCTCGAGGTTGAGGGGCAGGTACGGGGAGACCCCCCGGCTGTACGCAACTGAATGAATCCCCAGCAGCAGTGCGCAAGCCCATCCGATTCTCTTCATGTTTCTCCAAAAGTCGCCAGATCCCGGGCGCTCGCCCCGTGCCAGGCGGCGAGTATCGCATGTGGAACGTGGCGTACCGGAGCCGGTCTACACGCAGGCCCCTCGAGGCCCTCGGGCTTCAGTACAATCGCGCCGTCGCGTGGGGGCAGGCGGGTGATCCGCCGTCGCCGTTCGCAAACTCAAGGGCACTGATGTTCAGGATTCAACGCTCGTTCGCACTGTTGGCAATTTTGCTGGCAGCCATGATGATCCCCGCTCTCATGCCGCTCGCGAGTGGACAGTCTTCCTCCGGCGGGTTCTCTCCGACCCCGGATCAGATGGAGATGTTCCGCAACCTGACCCCGGACCAGCAGGATGCCATCGTGCGTCAGCTGGGCGGTGGCAACGGTGCCGGCAGCCTGTTGGGAGGCGGCTTCGGGAGTTCGAGCGATCAGGGCGGCGGGGTCAATCGCCGCTACCAGCAGGACCGGGCGCAGGACCGGGAATCGGACCAGGACCGCACCGACCAGGAAGACAACAACGGCCAGTCCCGCCAGCCGCTCGTGCCGGTGATGGGACCGGAAGACTGGGTCGTCATCGAGGTTGACTTCCAGTTGCCGCCCCGGCCGCTGTCGCCCGCCCTGCAGGCGGCGCTGCTGAATCAACAGGGCGGGGCGCAGAATCCGCAGAACGCGGCCGCCAATGCGCAGTTGCTCCAGGCACAACAGCAGGTCGCAGGTTCCAACGACAGCGCCAACAATCCAAAGCAGGGCAAGAAGCCGCAGGACGATCTGTCCGATGAGGAATCCAAGCGCCTGAAGGACCTCATGGAGCTGATTCGCTCCAAGAACCCGTACCAGTTGTCCCCCGATGGCGTGCTCACGCTGCCGGGCTTTGCTCCCATCCCGCTGCTGGGGCTGACGGAGGAGCAAGCCACGCTGCGCTTGAAAGTGGAGCCGGCCTTTGCCCAGGTCGACATTCGCGCCACGCGCCTGCCCCTGAAGAAGTCCGGAGCCCAGGCTCTGAAACCCTTCGGCTACGATCTGTTCAACCGGTCTCCTTCCACGTTCGCGCCCGTCACCAATGTGCCGGTGCCCTCGGATTACACGATCGGGCCGGGCGATGAGCTGGATGTGCAGCTCTATGGAAGTCAGAACCGGATGTTGCGCCTGACAGTCGGCCGCGACGGCCGTATCAATCTGCCGGAGCTCGGGCCGGTCACGGTGGCGGGTGAGCTCTTCAGTGTGGCGAAAGCCAATCTCGAGCGGCGCATCGAGAGTCAGCTCATCGGCGTGCGCGGCAGTGTTTCCATGGGCGATGTCCGCTCCATCCGCGTCTTCGTCCTGGGCGAAGTGAAGCGCCCCGGCTCGTACACCATCAGCGGCCTCGGCACGATCACCTCGGCGCTGTTCGCCTCCGGCGGAATCGGTAAATACGGTTCACTGCGCAAAGTGCAGCTCAAACGCCAGGGGCAGCTGGTTCGGCAGATGGACCTGTATGACTTGTTGATTCGGGGTGACACCCGCGATGACGTCAAGTTGTTGCAGGGCGATGTCATCTTCATTCCCCCGGTCGGCGCGACGGTGAGCGTGGACGGCGAGGTGCGGCGTCCCGCGATCTACGAGATCAAGAACGAGTCGACCATCGCCGATCTCGTCAACCTCGCGGGCGGCCTGAACCCCCAGGCAGATACTTCAAATGCGATGCTGACACGCATCGATGAGGCGCAGCATCGAATCGTCCTGCCGGTCACTGTCATGTCAGGTGCAAACGCGACACAGGGTCTGCGCAATGGCGATCTGGTCCGATTCGCCCGCCTGCGCCCGACCCTCGACTCGGGTGTCGTACTCGAAGGCCACGTGTTTACGTCGGGCAGCTTTGCGTATCACCCGGGCATGCATCTTTCAGAGGTGATCCGGTCGGTCGACGAGCTGCGGCCGGATGCCGATCTGCACTATGTGCTGATCCGGCGCGAGTTGCCGCCCGACCGGCGGATTGCCGTGCTCTCCGCCGATCTCGCGGAGGCGCTGCTGGCGCCTGGCTCGAAGGCCGATGTGCAGCTGCAGCCGCGCGACCGCATCATGGTTTTCGATCTGGCCTCGGGACGCGACCGGGTCATTCGGCCCGTGTTGGATGAATTACGATTGCAGTCGACCGCATCGCATCCGACCGAATTGGTGCACGTGGACGGCCGCGTCAAAGTGCCCGGCGACTATCCGCTCGAGCCCGGCATGACTGTGCGCGACCTCGTCCGTGCGGGTGGCGGCCTGGGCGACGCCGCTTATGGCGGCAATGCCGAGCTCACCCGCTATCGGGTGGTGAACGGCGAAATCCGCCGCACCGAGCTGGTCGATATCGATCTGTCGGCCGCGATGCGGGGTGAGGCTTCCGGCAATCTGCGCCTCGAGCCCTTCGACAACCTGAGCATCAAGGAAGTCCCGCAGTGGCAGGGGCGCGAGGGCATCACGCTCGTGGGCGAAGTCCGTTTCCCGGGCCACTATGCGATCAAGCGCGGGGAGACCCTGAAGTCGGTGGTGGACCGGGCCGGCGGACTCACGGAATTCGCATTTCCCGAAGGCAGTGTGTTCACCCGCACTGAGCTGAAGCAGCGGGAGCAGGAGCAGCTGGACAAGCTCGGCGATCGCATGCAGCGCGATCTGTCGGTGCTGGCCCTGGAGGGCGCTGCTGCCAATCAGGCGGGCGCGGCTTCGGCGCTGTCGGTCGGCCAGACTCTGCTGCAGCAGGTTCGCGGTGCCAAGGCCGTGGGCAGGCTCGTGATCGACCTGCCGCTGACCTTGAAATCCAAGCTCGGCTCCCCGCAGGACGTGATTCTGCGCGACGGCGACCAGCTCATCGTGCCGCGGTTCCAGCAGCAGGTGACGGTCATCGGCGAGGTGCAGAATGCAACATCGCACTTGTACCGTGCCGAGCTGACGCGGGAGGATTACATTTCGTTGAGCGGCGGGACGACCCGGAACGCGGATCGCCATCGCATCTACGTCGTTCACGCGAACGGCAGCGTCGTCTCCAGCGAGGGAAGCCGCTGGTTCGAGATCAATTCCCAGGTGCCGATCAAGCCCGGGGATACGGTTGTGGTTCCGCTCGATGCGGAGCGCATGCCGCCGTTGCCGTTCTGGACTGCCGTGACGACGATCATCTACAACGTGGCCATCGCGGCCGCCGCGGTCCACTCGTTCTGATGCCGGAGAGCCGTTTGAGTAAAAGAGCACTGATTACAGGAATTACCGGCCAGGATGGCGCGTATCTCGCCGAGCTGCTGCTGGCGAAGGGTTACGAGGTTCACGGCATCAAGCGCCGTGCGTCCTCGTTCAACACCGACCGCATCGACCATCTGTACGAGGATCCGCACGGCACGGGCGTGCGCATGTTTCTGCACTACGGCGATCTGACGGATGCAACCAACCTGATCCGGATCATTCAGCAGGTTCAGCCCGACGAGATCTACAACCTGGCCGCGCAGAGCCACGTGGCCGTCTCGTTCGAGACGCCGGAATACACGGCCAACTCGGATGCGCTGGGGACTCTGCGCATCCTCGAGGCGCTGCGGATCCTGGGGCTGCAGAAGAAGACCCGTTTCTATCAGGCATCGACGTCCGAGATGTTCGGCAAGGTGTTGGAAACGCCGCAACGCGAAACCACGCCGTTCTATCCTCGCTCGCCGTACGGCGCTGCGAAGGTGTACGGGCATTGGATCACGGTGAACTATCGTGAGGCGTACGGAATGTTTGCCTGCAGCGGCATTCTCTTCAACCACGAATCGCCGATTCGCGGTGAGACGTTTGTGACGCGCAAGATCACCCGCGCCCTGGCCCGCATCCATGAAAAGCTCGAGCAGCATCTGTATCTCGGTAACATGGATTCGCTGCGCGACTGGGGCCACGCGCGCGATTACGTGCGAGCGCAGTGGATGATCCTGCAACAGGCCGAACCGGATGACTATGTGATCGCAACCGGAGAGCAGCATTCGGTCCGCGAGTTTGTGACTCGTGCGGCGGCCGAGCTGGGCATGCACCTCGAATGGCGCGGTCGCGGCCTCGACGAACAGGGCATCGACTCGGCCACCGGCGCGGTCATCGTCCGGGTTGATCCACGTTATTTCCGGCCGACCGAAGTGGATACGCTGCTGGGCGATCCCACCAAGGCACGGACCCGTCTGGGTTGGAAGCCGGAAATCAGCTTCGCGGAGCTCGTCAAGGAAATGGTGGCGGCCGATCTCGAGATCGCCCGCCGCGATGCGGTCGTGGCGCGCGAAGGGTTCAAGACTTACCGGTACCGCGAATGAACCGCTCGGCGCCGGTGTTTGTGGCGGGCCATGGTGGCCTCGTAGGGGCTGCCCTCGTGCGGCGCCTGCAGGCGGCCGGCTTTGAGAATCTGGTGCTCCGCGGCCATCGCGAGCTCGATCTGACCCGGCAACCGGACGTGGAGCGTTTTTTCGCCCAAGTCCGCCCGCACTACGTGTTTCTGGCGGCGGCGAAGGTCGGCGGCATCCTGGCCAACAGCGAGTATCCGGCCGAGTTTCTGCGGGACAATCTCGCGATCCAGACCAACGTCATCGATGCGGCCTACCGCAACGGCACGCAGAAGCTGCTGTTTCTCGGCTCGAGCTGCATCTACCCGAAGCTGGCGCCGCAGCCGATGCCGGAGGACTGTCTGCTGACCGGGCCGCTCGAGCCCACCAACGAATGGTATGCGATTGCCAAGATCGCCGGCCTGAAGATGTGCCAGGCGTATAAACGCCAGTATGGTTTCAATGCGATCAGTGTCATGCCGACCAACCTCTACGGTCCGGGCGACAACTTCAGTCCACGCGGCTCGCATGTGCTGCCGGCCCTGATCCGCAAGATGCACGAGGCCAGGGACAGCGGGGCTGACGAGGTGGAGATCTGGGGCACCGGAACGCCGCGGCGCGAGTTCCTCCACGTGGACGATCTGGCCGATGCCTGTCTGTTCCTCATGGAACGTTACGAGGACGAACGGCTGATCAACGTTGGCTGGGGCACGGACGCATCGATTGCCGAGCTGGCTGCACTCGTGGCTCGGGTAGTTGGTTTCTCAGGGCGTCTGAGCTTCAACACATCGATGCCCGATGGCACTCCACGCAAGCTGTTGGATGTGTCACGCCTCACGGCGGTGGGCTGGAAGCCGCGGATCGCCCTGGAGGCCGGCATCCGGCAGACCTACGACTGGTATCGCGAGAATCTCGACCGGCTACGGATCTGACTTCGGCACGGCCACGACGTTCTGGAACGCGAATATCTCGGTGAAGGTCACATCCGAGTCGAGCTTCAACAGCCCCTTCGGTAACAGCCGGTACAGCTCGTAATCGCCGAGCGCTTGCCGGAAGTCGCGGAAGAACACGCGGCTGAAGACGTGCAGGGCGTTGAATTCGAACTGGATGAACCGGATCCTGCGTTCGCGCAGCAGGCGTGCGGCACCGGCCAGCACGGCCAGCTCGTGACCCTCCGTGTCGATCTTCAGGAAGTCGATGCGGCTCACTCCCTCCCGTGTTGCAACCTCATCGAGTGTCTCAACGGGCACGGTCGTGGCGACAGCGGCATCGTGGTGAAAATCGGTGATCGTGGCTTCATACGCGGAGGCATGCGTCGAACCTGCGCCATCGGCGTGATCGTAGAGGGTCAACGAACCCTTCTCGGCGCCGACCGCAATGTTGTGACACTTGACGCGCTCCGCAGGGAAACCGCGCTGCAGAAATTTTGCGTAGTTCTTCGGGTGAGGCTCGAAAGCATGCACAAAGGCTGTTGGAAATTGCTCCACCAGCATCTGGCTGTAGTGGCCGATATTGGCACCGACATCGAAGATCACCGGCTTTTCACCCGCGAGCATGCGGGGCAGCCACTCACTCAACAGGTACTTCTCGCCGCTGACATCGTCGTCCTGGTAGTTGAGGACGCCGAGACCGTTCAGGCCGAGATACACCAGGCCCATGTTGAACCTGCGGAACGCCGGTCGGGCAAACACCTTGCAGTGCAGCCTGCTGACGAGGTTTATGAGTTTCACTTTTCTGCTTCGGCGTAGATGGACTCGTGATGCCGCTCGCGCAGATCCAGTGTCGGATCGAACTCGCGCGGGCGCACATTGCGAAAGCCCTTCGATTTCAGGATGAAGAGCAGGTTCTCCTCATCGAACATGTATTTGTGCTCGCCCGCCATGTAGGCGCAGTAATTGACGTAGTCGATGCGGGTGCTGCGGTTATAAGCGGGCCCGTACCCCAGATATTGTGTGGGGTCCAGCGTCTTGCCGTTGACATACGCATCGATGTAGAGCCGGGCGTTCGGTACGCACACCGAGAAGTTGCCTCCGGGCTTCAATACCCGCAGACACTCGTCCAGAAACTGTTGTGTCTGGTCGTAGGTCAGGTGCTCGAAAAAATGCGACGAGTAGAGGCGGCTGACGCTGGCGTCCGGAAAAGGAATTCCACGCCGCAGATCCCAGTACAGGTCACAGTTGCGCGTGATGTCGATGGTCACCCACGGCGGTGTGCCCGCCTTTTGACCCGCACCCAGCTCAATGCAGATCTCGCGCCGCTCGCGCAGTATCTTGCGTATTTTCTGCAATGAGCGACGATGGCGGAAGGCGGCCGCGACCGGTACGGTGAAGGGCAGCGCCCGCCGCAGCAAATCCTTGGTCTGCTGTTTCATGACTGCGCCCGCCCGGCAAGCAGGCGTTCGGCCTGGTCGAGGTACTGGTTGCCGATGGCGGACCAGTCGAACCGGCGGATGGTCTGACGGTTGAACTCAACCGCGTCCCGGTTCTCATTGCGGTGCTCCCAGGCCTCACGCAGGGTTGCCGCAATGTTGTCGACATCGAACGGATCGAACAGGCGGATCCGGAACACATCCGCCGATTCGCGGTTGGGCGGGATGTCGGCGACAATGACGGCGGCGCCCGACGCGGCCGCTTCCAACAACGGCAGGCAGTTGGATTCGTGCAGGCTCGCGGAGATCACGTAGCTCGCCTGCTGGTAGAGGGAGCGCAGGGCCGGGTAGGGGACGCGGCCGAGAATGAATACCTGATCGCTCATCTGGTGCCGTTCCATGAAGGCACGGATGGCCGGGGCCGCTTCGTACTCGGCGCCCGTGAGCACCAGGGGAATGTTGATCTGGTCGCGCGTGCGCAGACGGTGCAGGGCTTCCAGCAGGCGCAGATGATTCTTGTGCGGCCACAGTTGGGCCGGATAGAAAACAAACTCCTGCGGCAGGTTATAGCGGGCGCGCGCATCGTCGCCGCTGGGCGCGGCAAACTCCGCGTAGTCCACGCCTTCCGGAATGATTGCGATACGCTCTGGCGTGAGGCGGTCGCCGTACACGCGCAGCGCTTCCTGCTTCATGGCCACGCTGCTCGCCTGGATGACGCTGGCATGCCGGAAGGTCGCGCCGAAGCGCACGCGCCGCGCTCGCAAGGAGCGCCAATTGAAGAATTGGGGGAAGGTTTCATGCTGCAGGTCGTGAAATGACACGATGCTCGGGACCTTCAGCCGATACGTGGCCATGAAGCACAACGGGAATAACACGACGTCGCATTCCGCTGCGATCTGCTCCGCCACCTGCGCCATGCGCCGATTGCGAACTGCCGGATGAAATAACTCGAGCCCCGGCAACGCCGTCAGCAACTCGGCCGTACCGCGCGCCGGCGCATCCACGTTGACGAATCGGGCCGTGGCGGCCTTTCTGACCCGCTCCGTGAGCAGCGGCCGTCCGGGGGCACTGACAAACAGCACCACTTCGTGGCCGCGAGTGTTGTCCAACAGCCCATTGACGAGGCCCACGGCATACGTAGTGAGCCCTCCCGCATAGGCGGGATTGAGCTCAACGAGATAAACGCCGACCCGCATCTAGCGTTTGGCCGCTGTCAGCGTCGCGCAGATGCGGTCGATCTGGGCATCACTCATGCCGGTGAAGGTGGGAAGGTTGATTCCGGTGGCGGCCAACCGGTCCGTGTGGGGCAGCGGGGCATGCGGGGACAGCCCGACATACGGCGGCAGACTGTGGATGGGAATGAAAAAGGGCCGCGTCTCGATTTTATTCCTGTCCAGCAACGCCATGACCTCATCCCGGCTGTGCCCAAAAGTGGCTTCGTCAATGGTAACGCAGAACAACCAGGGAGTGACTTCCGCCCACTCGGCGACGGGCTGCAGGCCGATGCCGGCAACACCCTGCAGATTGTTGCGATACCGATTGAAGATGGCCCGGCGGCGCGCAATCAACTGCTCGCGGCGCTCGAGCTGCGCGCACAACAGAGCGCAGGCGACGTTGGTGAGCCGGTAGTTGTAGCCGACGACCGGGAAGAAGTAACGGCGCTCCGGGTCCATGCCCTGGTTGCGCAACAGCCGCAGTCGCTTGTCCAGCACCGGATCGTCCGTGGTGACCGCACCGCCTTCACCGCAGGTCACGATCTTGTTGCCGAAGAAAGAGAACACTGTCAGGTCGGCGAGCCCGCCGGTGGGGCGGCCCTTGTAGCGGGCGAAGTGCGCTTCCGCGGCATCTTCGATCAGCCACAGCCCGCGCCGCCTGGCAACCGCCTTGATCCGGTCCATGTCGGCCGGATGGCCGTACAGGTCGACCGCAATGATGCCCTTGGTCCGCGGCGTGATCGCGGCCTCGATCAGATCCGGGTCCATGCACCAGGTCGACGGCTCGACGTCGACGAAGACAGGAATGGCATGCGCATAGCGGACGGCGTTGGCCGTCGCGATATAGGTGAGCGAGGGCACGATGACTTCGTCGCCCGGCTGCAGATCGAGGGCGGCAACTGCCAGGTGCAGAGCGGCGGTGCCGTTGCAGATGGAGAGTGCCGTCTTGACCTGGCACGCCTCAGCAAACATCGCCTCGAATCGCTTGACGTACTGTCCGGATGAGGAAATCCACGTGCTGCGAATAGCTTCGAGAACGTACTCTTCTTCCGCCTTTCCCAGATCCGGCGCGGCAATCGGAATGAATTCGTTCGTCATCTCAAAGAAGTTCCTCGTGTTCAATTCGTCAGCAGAATACGCTTGATCCGACGCGCAACGCGGCGGGGAAAGCTCCCGTTGACAGTGCGAAAGAAGGCCCGCATCTGTTGCAGAGAGACTGTGTCTTCGGTTACTTCGGACGGCCAATCGTAGTTGGCCTGGCCCAGCTCCACGTCAAACTTCGAGGTCGTGCCGCAATGCACGCCGGAGTTGTCGAAGCCGCGATTGTTGACTTGAGAGGCGTTCGGGCTGATTGCCAGTCCGCCGCGCAGCAGGACGGATGCATACCAACGGATGGCCCAGGAGTCGACTTTCCCCTGAACCTGAGCTTCCAGCATGGCGTGATAGGGGAAGGCGCCCTGGAAGTCGAGGGCCCGGGTGAGCTTGCGCTCGCGCAGTTGCTGATCCAGGCGGGTCGCATCCGGCTCAAATTGGCTCCAGGCCCGCGCCCAGGTACCCCACCCCCATGAGGAGGTGAGCCGAGTGAAGCTCGGTGCGGTTCCTTCCGGCAGAGGGTAACGGTATGCATTCACGTGATAGACGCGAGGTTCGTTCGCGTAGCGATCCAACGCCGCGTTCATAAATGCCAGGCAACCCGGATGCAGAATGAGGTCGTCTTCGAAGACGATGGCTCGGCCGTAGCGCTGGCAGAGCTCCGTCACACCCGAAATGATGGAACGTGCGAGTCCCCGGTTGGTCTCATATTCGAAGATTTGTGCGCGGGAACCCAGTCGCTCGTGTGCGACGGCGCGGGTCCTGGCCACGGCATCGCGTTCCTGCTCGTGCCGGGCGCCGTCGCAGAAGACGAAGAGGGGCGAGCGCTGCAGCGGTTCGTTCGTGAACAGGCTGTCGATCAGACGATTCAGATGTTCCGCGCGACGATGCGCAAACAAGGCTATCGGCGCACATTCGGTCGTGCCGCTGGAAGTAGGATCAGTTGGGATCACAGGCTATCGTTGGCTACCGCCGCGCTCCTAGTCAAGTGTTCAGTCTGCAGTATCCGACATGTGACGCAGGCGTTGGTCGCGCGCGTTGACAGCAGTCGGGCCCAATCCTACACTCATGCGTTCAATCGTTGAACACACTAGCCATGGCTGCCGAGGAAATTCATTACAAGCTGCTGCGATTGCTGCAGCAGAACCCGGGAATCAGCCAGCGGGAAGCCGCGCAGGAGCTGGGTGTCAGCCTCGGCAAAGTCAACTACTGCCTGCGGGCCCTGGTGCGCAAGGGCTGGGTCAAGGCGCGCAACTTCAAGAACAGCCAGAACAAGGCCGGCTACCTGTATCTTCTGACCCCGCGCGGCCTGGAAGAGAAGGCCAGCCTCACGGTCAGGTTCCTCGGTGTGAAGATGCGTGAGTTCGAGGCCTTGCGGTCTGAGATCGAACAAATGCGACGGGAGTCAGAAGGTGGATAGCTACGTCACGACCCCGCGCGATACAACCAGTATGCGTGGGATCATCGAAATCATCCTGCGCGATAAATGGATTGTGGTCGGCGTCACATTGCTGTGCGCGGTCATAGCGACCACCGCCGCGCTCATGACCCCGAGAAAGTACACGGCCACCGTGATTCTCTCTGTTGTTTCCAACAGGAATGGCGGGGGATTGGGTGGGGCGAGCTCCATCCTGTCGCAGGTGGGAGGCATTGCATCGCTCGCCGGTCTCGGGATGCGCGGCGACGCTGAAAAAGCAGAGCCTGTGGCCGTTCTGGAATCGCAGGCCCTGACGACGCGTTACATTCGCGAGCACAACCTGCTGCCCGTGCTGTTCCCGGGCAAGTGGGACCCGGTCGCCAAGAGCTGGCGCACCGACCAGGGCCCGATTCCGACGCTGTGGCGGGGGAATGAGAAGTTCAAAGGCGATGTGCGGGATATCACCGAGAGCACCAAGACCGGACTCATCACGCTCGCCGTGACGTGGACCGATCCCAAGCTGGCTGCCCAGTGGGCCAATGACCTCGTCAAGCTGACGAACGATACGATGCGCGAACGGGCGATCGCGGACAGCGAGCGCAACATTGCCTATCTGAAGGAGCAGGCGACCCAGACGGACATCGCCCAGGTGCGCACCGCCGTGTATGCGATTCTCGAAACAGAAATCCGGCGGGCAATGCTCGCCCGTGGCACGGAAGAGTACGCACTGAAGGTGCTGGATTCCGCCGTGGCGCCGGAGATACCGTCGGCACCCAAACGCGTCATCTGGGTGAGCGTGGGCACGGTGGCCGGATTGTTCCTCTCCATCTTCATCGTGCTGGCGCGGGAATCGTGGGTACGCAGCGGCCGGAGCTGATAGGCCGGCCACGGTCCCTGCTGTCCGCGAAAATCCACGCCGTGCTCGGCAAGGGCCTGTCGCGCACGATCGTTGGCAACACGCTCTGGCAGGTGAGCGACAAGGTCCTGCGGCTCATCGTCAACCTCCTGGTGGGCGTGTGGATCGCCCGCTATCTCGGGCCGCAACCCTTCGGCCTGCTGAACTACTCCGTCGCTTTTGTAGCGCTGTTCGCCTTCCTGGGCGATATCGGCTTGCAAGCGGTGCTCGTCAGGGAACTGGTGCGCCGGCCGGCGGAGCGCGCCGAGTTATTGGCGAGCGCGCTGACTCTGCGGCTGGCCGGCTCCGCCGTTGCGCTCGTCGTGGCCACGGTGTGCATCGGGATTGCGCGCGCGGACAGTCCTGGCATCGCCGCTCTGGGTTTCGTCGCAGCGCTCGGCATGGTGGCGCAGTCGTTCGATGTCATCGAGTATGACTATCAGGCGCGCATGACTCCGCGGCCGGTCGTCATCATCCGCATCGTGTCCCTGATTGTGTTCTCGGGCGTGAGACTGGCGCTCATTGCCTCGGGTGCCTCCCTCATCTGGTTCGCGGCTGCGACCACCGGTGAGCTGACACTGTCGGCGCTGCTGTTGTATGCATTGGCGAGGCGGCATCCGGGGACCTTCCGGTTCGCGGCAGCCCGCGGCGTGACCATGCGGGCGCTCTTTGCGGATTCCTGGCCCATCGCCATCTCGGGCCTGTCGGTCATCTTCTACATGCGCATCGATCAGGTCATGCTCGGCCAGATGCTGGGCGACCGGGCAGTGGGCATTTTCTCGGCCGCCGTGCGGATCTCGGAGTCCTGGTATTTCGTGCCCATGGCGATGCTGTCGGCGGTGGCGCCGGCGTTGACAGCTGCGCATCTGCAGTCCGAGGACGCGTATCGCAAGCGGCTGCTGCGCGTAACACGCGTCATGTTCTGGTCCGGTGTCCTGTTCGCCGTGGCCATCAGTTTAAATGCGCACTGGTTGATTCCCGTGTTGTACGGAAATCAGTATCGCGACGCGGGGACCGTCCTGTCGGTACATGCGTGGGCGGGGGTACTCGCCAGCATGGGCCTCGCCTCGGGCCCCTGGTTCGTCAATGCGGGGCTGTTCAAACTCCGGATGTTGTATACGATCCTGGGGGCGCTGGCCAACGTGGCTTTGAATTTTTATATGATTCCCCGCTTCGGCGCGGTCGGCTGCGCGGTGGCGACCCTCGTCAGTTACGGGCTGACCGGCCTGTTTCTGAATGCAGCCACGGCGGCATCGCGGCCGATGTTCTGGCTGCAGGTCCGTTCTATCTTCAACTTCTAGAGACGCATTCACTCATGGGCAGTAGCGGAAAAACGGTGGTGGCGGGTGTGGCGGACGTGGTGCTGTTGCCGCTGGTCCTGCCGGCCGGCCTGGTGATGCTGGCCGTGCGCCGGATCGGCCTGATGCGCCTCAGAGCCTGCTCCTGGCTGTTGATGCGGATCGGGGTCCTGCCGATCCGGCGCCATTATTACGAGCCGTTCCTCGATCCGCGCGAGCTGCGCAGGCCATTGGAGGAGGAGCGGCCGCTGCCGGGAATCGACTGGCGGGTCGAGTCGCAGCTGGCGCTGCTGGCCGGTATGCGGTTCGCCGCCGAGTTGCAACACCTGGCGCAACCGCGCTCGGGGGTAACGGACTTTCGCCTGCAGAACGGCTCCTTCGAGTCCGGAGATGCGGAATTTCTCTACCAGTTCATTCGCGCGCGCAAGCCACGGCGCATCTTCGAGATCGGCAGCGGCAACTCCACCCTGATTGCCCGCGATGCCCTGCAGAAGAACCGGGAAGAAGATCCCGCCTACACCTGCCGGCATCTGTGCATCGAGCCTTTCGAGATGCCGTGGCTGGAGAGCACGGGTGTGACGGTGTTGCGCAAGAAGGTTGAGGAGGTCGATGCCGCGTTGTTCGCGGAGCTCGAGGCAAACGATCTGCTGTTCATCGACTCCTCGCACATCATCCGGCCGCAGGGTGATGTGCTCACCGAGTATCTGGAGATCCTGCCGCGCCTGCGGCCGGGCGTGATTGTCCACGTGCACGACATCTTCTCGCCACGCGACTATCCGCGCGAGTGGCTCGAGAAGCGCAAGCTGTTGTGGAACGAGCAATACCTGCTCGAGGCCTGCCTGTCACAGAACGATTCCTGGCAAGTGCTCGCCGCGTTGAATTTTCTGCATCACCGGCACTTCGACGAGCTGCGCAAGGTATGTCCGTACCTGACACCCGAGCGGGAGCCCGGCTCTTTCTACATGCAGAAAATGAAATGAGCATCGCGCTCAAGCAATTCATCAGGTCCGCTGCCAGGCACGTCGGCCTCGAGGTCCGCCGTTTCCGACCTGCATCCTCCGCGGACGCGGCGCTGCAGGCGATGTTGTCCCAGCACCGGATCAACCTGATTCTCGATGTGGGAGCCAACACCGGGCAGTTCGGGCAGCTGCTGCGCGAAGTCGGTTACGCCGGAGGCATCGTATCCTTCGAGCCGTTGTCGGCGGCGCGCACAGCGCTTTCGGCCGCTGCCCGGAACGATGCCGCCTGGCAGGTCGCGCCAGCGATGGCGATCGGCAGCGAGCACGGCGAAATCGAGTTGCACGTGGCCGGGAATTCCGTCAGCAGCTCGGTGTTGCCCATGCTCGAGTCACATGCGGAAGCGGCGCCGGCTTCAGTGTATGTCGGCAGCGAGAAGGTGCCGCTGCGTACGTTGGATGAGGTTGCGGGCGAGTATCTGCGGCCTGACACCGTGTTGTTCCTCAAGATCGACACGCAGGGCTATGAGGATCGAGTGCTGCAAGGCGCGACTTCCCTTTTGCAACGTACGACGGGCCTGCAGCTGGAGCTGTCATTGGTGCCTCTGTACGCAGGTCAGCGGCTGTTCAATGAGCTGCTGGCGCAGTTGCAGTCGGCCGGCTTCGAGCTGTGGAACATGACACCGGCGTTCATCGACCCCGTCAACGGCCGGCTGCTGCAGGTCGATGCGACCTTCTTCAGGCGCTGAGGCCGGCTCTTGTCGAACGAACAACAGACAGCTGACACGCATTCTGAAGCCGCCATTCCCGGCCTGGTCAAGGTGTATGTGTGGCTCGTCATGCTGCTGTTGCCCATCGACTGGTTTGCGCCCACCGGCGAGCTGTTCAAGGAGTTCGGCGCGAAGCCCGCCACCTTGTTGCTGACCGTGGGCGGCTCGTGTGGAATCGCCTTCCTGCGGGTGCGGCGTACGGCCGGCAATTCCATGGAATTCACGACACTGCTGGTGTTTGCAGCGTGGCTGAGCCTGGGATACCTCGCCGCCTGCGGTAATTTTCTGGTCGGCTGGTCCGATTGGCATTCCGACCGCAATCCGTTCACGCAACTGGTCACCCAGTCGGCGCTCGTCGTCGTTTGCGCCATTGCCGTCATCGGCAACGCGCGGCTCATGGGAGCCTTTCCGGTTGCGACACTCGCGGCCCGCTATCTGCCGATCGCCGTCGTGTTGCACCTGATCGTCTTCGGACTCGATGCCACGGGACTGGTCAACACGGGCGCGCCGCCCCTGGTCTTCTTCCGAGCCGTCGAGCCTCATGAGGTGCACCGTCCGACCGGGCTCTTCAGCGAGCCATCCTATTTTGGAACCTTCGCGGCCCTGTACGGCTCGGCGCTGTTCGTGTTGCCCGCCCGGGCGCTGCGCAAGGTGTTGTATGTACTGCTGGCGTTCGGCCTGTTCGCGGCCTCGATCCTGATCGGCGCCAAGACCTTTGTGGTGGTGGCGGGAGCGCAGGCGATGTATTTCGTAGTGCGCAATACGCGCTCGCTCGGCTCGGCGATCGCCGGCATCGGGATTCTGGTCGTAGTCGGTGCCGCGGCTATCTATTTCATCGTGGCCTATTCCACGCTGGATGTGCGGGAGAATCTCAGCTCGGCCGACCGGCTGGGATCGGCGCTGCTGGCCGCGAATGTGGCCGGCCATGGCTATGCGCTGCCCGGCATCGGTTTCGGCCAGTTTCACTTCTTCTATCGCGCACGCTTCGCACCGGATTTCCTGTATCTCTCCAAGGAGGCGTCCCTGCAGTTGAACCCGGATGCCGTCAATCGCGCCTCCACCTACAACTTCTATCTGCGGGTGCTGCTGGAAACGGGACTGGCCGGCTTCCTGCTGTTTGTGGGTGCGATGAAACGCCTGTGGAGCGTGCACCTCGACCGCGGGATGGCGTTTGTGGCGGTCGTGTTCGCAGGCTCTCTCGGGTGGTATATGACCCAGGACACCTATTTTTATCCGCCGCTGGTGTTTTCGAGCGCACTCATCCTGTCGGTCCTGGAAGCGCGACGGGTTGCGGTTGCGGGCCAGGCGCCTGCCGGGCTTCCCGCGACATGAGCGATGCGCCGACATTCTCGATTGTCACAGCCACATTCAACGCAGGTGCGCTGTTCGGCCGAACGATGGAGTCGATTCGCGCGCAAACCCACCGCGATTTCGAGTGGATCGTCATGGACGGCAAATCGGGTGATGACACGGTCGCCCGGATCGAAGCGGCTGGCGATCTCGTCACGCGCTGGGTCAGCGAGCCTGACGAAGGCATAGCGGATGCCTGGAATAAAGGTCTGGCGCTCGCCCGCGGCACCCAGATCCTGATTCTCAACGCCGGCGACACTTACGATCCTGAGTTTCTCGCCACGCTGGCCGCACACTGCGACGCGCGGAGAATCACGTGCACACATGCCCGACTGTGTACGGAGGCCGGGCAAGACGCCGGTGTGTTCCGTGCCCAGCCCGCAAAGCTCAACAAAGGAATGTACATCCCGCACAACTGGTGTGCCGTGCCGCGGGTTCATTACGAGCGCCTGGGGCCGTATCGCAAGCTGAAGCTGGCCATGGATTTCGACTGGTTCCTGCGTTACTTCCGGCAGTTCGGCGCCGCGGGTTTCAATGTGATCGATCGGGCTCTCGGCACCTATCACCTGGGCGGCACCAGCGATCTGAACTATGCGAAGAGCTTCGCCGCCGCGGAGCGTGTGATGGTCGAGAACGGTGTGAGCGCGCTCGCGGCGCGTCGGCAACGGATCCTGTCCTCATTCAAACACGCCGTGAAGCGGCGACTGCTGTCACTGACATCCCGATGACCTGGGAGCTCGTCGTTCCGGCCCTGAAGGTGAGTGGGGGCACCCGGGAAACACTGCGGCTCGGGGGGAAACTGGCCGCGCAGGGCACGGAGGTGCTCGTGGTGTCATTGTGGAAGGCGGATGACCCGATGGCGACGGCGCTGCCGGTTCAACTCCTTTCCGACTGGCCCACGATTGCCGCGCGAGCCGCGCTGCAGTGGCCGTGGCTCGCGCTCAGATTCGCGCGCCGGGTGCGCTCGCAACGCTTCCTGTTCACCCACTATTCGACTTTACCGCTCAGTCTGTGCGTGCCGCGCGCGAACCGGTTCTTTTTTGTGCAGGACCTGGAGTGGAAGTTCATTCACAACGGGGTGTTGTCTCACCTGGTGCGCGCCATGATCCTGTTTTTCTATCGGCGTGGCAGCCTCGTATCCGCGAACGATTATCTGACAGGCTCGCTGCGGGAGTTGGGTCTGCCGCCCTCGTTGCAGGCGCCGATCTGGGCGGACACCGACTGGCTCACGCCGGATGCCGACACGCCACGGGACATTGATTTCGTCATGATGCTGCGCAAAGGCGCACACAAGCGCCTGCATGACTATCACCGCTTCATCGAGCTTGCGCGCGGCTCGGGTCGTGAGCTGCGGCTGGCGGTCATTTCACCCGATGCCGAGCTCATTGCCGCGGTTCGCGACAGCGTGTCCGTGAGCCTGCTGCGGCCGACGCTGGCGCAGATGCGCAGCCTGTATCAACGCACGCGCTGCTTCGTACATCTGAGCGAGCACGAAGGATTCGGCTTGCCGCCGCTCGAGGCAATGGGGGCCGGCTGCATTCCCCTGTGTCGCGACTCCGGCGGTGTGCGGGCTTTCATGGCAACACCGGAGTTGGACGGATTGTTGCTCCCGGCGCAGACGAGCGTCGCGGAGGTTTTGCAGCGCGGTTGTGAGTTGCTGGACGATCCGGCGCGCCTGCGGGACTGCAGTGCACGAGCCCGGGAAATCTTTCGCCGCGGCGCGGAGGCAACGGCGCGAACCAGCGCGGCGCTGGTGAGCGCGCTCAGCCGGGCCTGAACCAGCCCCACTTGTTGAAATACTTCCAGACGGATGCGCCGAAGTACATGAGCAGCTTCAGCGATTTGTGTGCCCCGCGTTCGTGGACGTGCACGACATGGTTGGCCGGGTAATATCGATTGCGGGCCAGCTGCTGCGCCCGCCGCGACAGGTCCGCATCCTCCAGGTAGAGGAAGAAGCGCTCATCGAAGCCGTCCAACTGTTGCAGGACGGAGGATCGAAACAACATGAAGCAGCCTGAGATGAAGGTCGGCTCCATCTCGCGCTCGTACGACTGATCGCGCATCTCGTACCGGTCACGCCGCGCGCCGAACCAGTGAGCGGGGGCAAAGCGCCGGACCACCAGATCCATGACGGACGGCGAGCGCTTGCACAGGTATTGGAGGCTGCCATCGGTGCCGAGAACCCGCGGACCCAATAATCCGACATCGGGATGACGCCGCAGGTAGTCACACAACTCGGGCAGCAGGTTGGCACCGAGAGTGATGTCCGGATTGCACACGAGATGGAACTCGTGCCGTCTGACGGAGTCGCGTATGGCAATATTGTTGGCGCGGCCGTACCCCAGGTTGATCCGTGTCGCAATGGTGACGACGCGCTCGGGCGGCTCCCACCCCGCGAAGGCGTCGAAACCGGCAGGACTGTTGTCAATCAGGTAGAGCCGGCTCACTCCTTGTGCCAGAAATTGCTCGATCAAGGGCAGGATGCTGCGGACGGCGGTCCGATACAGGACGATCGATGCTCCCAGGGACAAGCGCTCCGCGGGTCGCTCCAGGCTTTGACTCATCTCCCCATGATACCGCAGTGTTGCACCCACGCTTGATATACTGCCGCGTTAAATGAATCGAGTACTGGTTACCGGCGCCACAGGCTTCGTCGGATCGGCTTTGTGCGAACAGTTGGCGAGTCGCGGCTATCAGGTTCGTGCCGCGGTCCGATCCGCGCGGCAGCTGCCCGAGGCTATTGCGGAACAGGTCGTAGTCGGTGACGTCGGTCCGGCTACCGACTGGGAATCCGCGCTGCGCGACGTCGACTATGTGGTGCATGCGGCTGCTCGCGCCCACGTGATGGGCGACAGCGTCGACAATTCCGATCTGTACTTTGCGACCAATGCCCAAGGAACACGCCGCCTCGCACGAGCCGCTGCGAGCTCGGGAGTGCGTCGCTTCCTATATCTCAGCACTATCAAGGTCAATGGGGAGGAACGTGATCGGCCCTATGCGCCCGAAGATATTCCCCATCCTGAGGGGATGTACGCCGTTTCGAAACTCTCGGGCGAGGAGGCGGTGCTGCAGGCGGCTGCGACCGGCTCGATGCAGGCGGCTGTCATTCGACCGCCCATGGTGTATGGAGTCGGCGTGCGGGCCAATTTCCTGCGGCTCATGAGCTGGGTGGACCGGCAATGGCCATTGCCCCTGGGCGCAGTCGACAACCGGCGCAGTCTGGTCAGTGTCTGGAACCTGTGCAGCCTGCTGACGCAGATGTTGAGTGTTGATGCCTCGGTCGGGGGCACGTGGCTCGTTTCGGATATGGAGGATCTGTCGACGCCGGGCCTGATTCGCCGGTTGGCCGAGCTGATGCGCCGGCGCTCGCGGTTGATTCCGATTCCCCCGTCGATGTTGAGAATGGCAGGCAGGCTGACCGGACGCAGTGCGGAAGTGGCCCGTTTGTGCGGCTCGCTGACCGTGGATGTCACGAAAACGAAGCGGGAGTTAGGGTGGCTGCCGCCGCTGACCGTCACCGAAGGACTGGCGCGGACGGTTGAATGGTACTCCTCGAGAGGGCAGGTGCGTTGAGCATCGAGATCGTCTGCATCGCCGCCGGGGCGCTGTTGTTATCCACGTGGTTGACCGGCCGTGTCCGCAAGTCAGCACTGGCCCGGGGTGTGCTCGACATACCCAACGAGCGCAGCTCGCATCAGTCGGCCATGCCCCGCGGCGGCGGCCTCGCGATGGTGCTTGCATTCACAGCTTCGCTGGCCGCGCTCGCGGCGTTCGGTGGGCAACGCAGCACCGTGCTGATCGCTCTGGCATTCGGCGGATTGGCCGTGGCCGCCATCGGATTTGTCGACGACCGCCGGCCTGTGCCGCCCGCATGGCGCCTGGCCGTACACATGGCCGCGGCAGTCTGGGCTGTTGCCTGGCTCGGCGGCTTGCCGGCGTTGACCGTCGGCAATCTGACCGTCCCGTTGAGTTGGATCGGGTACGTACTGGCCGTGCTCAGCATTGTGTGGACGCTCAATCTATTCAACTTCATGGATGGCATCGACGGCATTGCCGCCTCCGAAGCGGTGTTCATTTGCGGCAGCGCCTGGATGCTCAGCCTGTTACCGGCAGGTGCGGCGGGCAGTGTCGGTGCGCTGGCCCTGATTTTTTGCGCGGCATGCCTGGGCTTTCTGGTGTGGAATTGGCCGCCGGCCCGGATTTTCATGGGGGATGTCGGCAGCGGCTACCTCGGGTTCGTGATCGCGGTGTTGGCCATTGCCGCGGACCACGACGATCCGGCGGCGCCCTGGCCGTGGCTGATTTTGGGCGGAGTATTTTTTGTTGACGCTTCGGTTACGTTGGTGCATAGGGCGCTGCGCGGGGAGCGTGTGTACGAAGCCCATCGAACGCATGCATACCAATGGCTGGCACGCCGTTGGGGACATCGGCGTGTAACTGTTTCGGTCGGTCTGGTGAATGTGTTGTGGTTATTGCCGTGTGCGGCTTTTGCGACACTGCATCCCGCCCGCGCCATCTGGGTGTTGATCGTGGCCTTTGTGCCGTTGATCGGCATCGCCGTGGCCGCCGGAGCCGGCCGGGCCGAGGCGCGTTCGCTGTAGTGGCCGGCTAGCTGGCGCGCCGGATTTCCTGAACGGCGGATGAAACTGCCGTTGCCGGGCGCACCCGCGCGATCATCTCGCCGATCACGCTATCCCAGCTTTTCAGGTTCAACCCTGTCAGCCGGTCGCGATGCAGATGAAGCATCGGACGGTTCGAGCCGGGGAGCTGCCATGGCTCGTACGGCTCGCCGCCCTCCAGCAGCTCGCGGTGGGGCGGGATGTCGCAGATATAGGATTCCAGTGCGTGAAAAATGCCTTCGGCCGCGCAATTGTAGGAATTTTCCGCATAGGTTGTTGAAAGGAAATACCTGGAGCGCTTCAACAGTGCGATGACCTCCGGCTGCGGCAGTGTTCCAAGACAGGTCACATCCGGGCGGCGGCGCAGGCCCGGCGTTACCAGCCGCGGATCTCCGACTATCATCAGCCGCAGTTGCGGGTTGTTGATCTTCAGGCTCTGAAAAACTCGATACGCCTCCGGCAGGGCTTTGTAACTGATCGTTCCAACAGCGGTCGCGATCGGGCTCCATTCATCGCGGGGCCGGCTGCGCAGGCGTGCGAGCTCATCGTCGCTGCCGTTCACGGACAGAAACGACTGTGCCGGGCTGATCGCGGCGCCGATTTGTTGCAGAGAGTAACGGGACTCCGCCGAGACCACGTCCGCGAGTGCGAAACCGGTGCGGAAGCGCCGGCCCAGAAGCCGGAATTTCAGCCGGTGGTGCAGGGAAAGCGGCACCGCATGCCGCCCCACGGTCAGCACGTTCTGCAGATGAAACCAGTTCAGGACGCCGAAGCGCCGGTACAGCGGGATACCGTACGCGTAATACAGCTCAGGTTGGCCGATGTCCCGGCCGATCTCGGCCAGGTAGCTCCAATCATCCACCAGCCGGCGCAGGTGCGAGCGCGAGACGATGAAAAAGCGATTGGAGGGAAAAGCGGCCTGCAGATGTTCGCAGCGCGGGTGAATGATGAACCAGGCGCCGCCGTGCCGATCAAACCAGCGCGCATACTCGTGTAGCCGTTTGTAGCCGCCCTGCGAGTACGAGGCTGCAAAATTAAACAGAAACGGATATGCCACGCTCATACCCTGTAGGTGACGTCGCAGCGGCGGCCGGTTCAACGGGCGCGTGCGTTCCGCAGGAGCGAGCTGGGTCCGAGTCTTGCTGTCGGTCAACTTCCAGCAGCAACGCGCGTTGGATCAGTCGAAAGTGTGATGTGGGTTGGTTGCAACGACGGAATTAGTTGTGATCGGTCTGGGAGTTTCATTTACAATCGGGCGGCGAAATGCCCGAGAACCAGGCTAAGTTTCAACCGGATGAGCGCGCAACCTCGGGCGCCGGGGGAGATTGGATGAAGGACACGCACGAGGCCGGGTCCATGGGTTTTTCAGTCGCCCAGGCGATCCTGGCCCTCCCACGTCAGCAGAAGCGCTTGATCATGGTGCTTGCGGATGCTGTGGCCATTCCGGTGGCGCTGTGGGCCGCTCTGATCCTCAAGTTCGACCGCCTCGACCCCATCCTCGAACGGACCGCTTCGTATTTTCTCGTGGCGCTGTGTGCGTCACTCGTAGTGTTTTCGATGCTCGGTCTGTACCGGGCAGTCATCCGCTTCATGGGCCCGCAGTCCATGTTGACAGTGGTCACCGGCGTCACGCTGTCGGTCGCCATTGTCATCCTGTTCGACCGGCTCGCCTCGAAGTCGGAAATTCCGCTGTCGGCGTTCGCTATCTTCTGGTCTTTGGCCCTGCTGTATGCCATCGGCAGCCGCTTCTTCGTGCGCTATCTGTTTGCCCGGACCTTGAACGGCAAGTCGGCCGCGCGCGTGGCCATCTATGGCGCGGGAGATGCCGGGGCACGGCTGTCGTCGGTCCTCATGGGCGGCCCGGACTTCGAGCCCGTGGCCTTCATCGACGACAAGAAATCGCTGCAGGGCAGCAGCATCAACGGCCTGACCGTGTTCGGCCTGGAAGTGTTGCCGCAGTTGGTCCGGCAGCAGCAGATCGAGCGCATTCTGTTGGCCATGCCGTCGGCCTCGCGCCGCCGGCGGCGCGAGATTCTCACCAGCCTGGAGCCGCTCGGGCTGCACGTTCAGTCTTTGCCCCACCTGACCGACTTGATTGCCGGCAAGGCGCGCATCGATGACCTGAGCGATGTTGATGTTGCGGACCTGCTGGGTCGCGACTCCGTGCCGCCGAATCCGCGCTTGTTCAGCTCGTGCATTCGCAACAAGTGTGTGCTGGTCACCGGCGCCGGCGGCTCGATCGGCTCCGAGCTGTGCCGCCAGATCATGCAGCTCGCGCCGACCCGCCTGGTGCTGTTCGAGATGTCGGAAATCGCTCTCTACACGATTGAACGGGAGCTGAACGAAATTGCGCTGCGTGATCAACTGACTGTCGATGTAGTGCCGTTGCTCGGTAACGCGCACCACCGTCAGCGAGTGCGCGAAGTCCTGACTGCCTACGGAGTCCAGACGATCTATCACGCGGCTGCCTACAAGCACGTGCCGATCGTCGAGCACAACGTGATCGAAGGCATTCACAACAATGTGATCAGCACGTGGTATACGGCCGAGGCGGCCATCGAGACGGGCGTGGAGACTTTCGTCCTCATCTCGACCGACAAGGCCGTCAATCCGGCGAATGTCATGGGCGCCACCAAGCGGCTCGCCGAGTTGGTGTTGCAGGGTTTGCAGGAGCGTTCGACCGGCACCCGGTTCTGCATGGTGCGCTTCGGCAACGTGCTCGCGTCATCCGGTTCGGTAGTCCCGTTGTTCCAGGAGCAGATCCGCAGGGGCGGACCCGTGACGGTGACGCACCCGGATGTGATCCGGTATTTCATGACGATTCCCGAAGCCGCGCAGCTCGTCATCCAGGCCGGCTCGATGGCGAAGGGCGGCGACGTGTTCGTGTTGGATATGGGCCGGCCCGTGCGCATCGATGACCTGGCGCGGCGCATGGTCAACCTGATGGGCCTGACCGTCAGGACTGCGGATAACCCGGAAGGGGACATCGAGATCGAGTACACGGGCCTGCGCACCGCCGAGAAGCTGTTTGAAGAGCTGCTGATCGGCACCAATGTGACCGGCACCGATCATCCGATGATCCTGCGCGCGATGGAGCACAGGCTGCCCTGGATGAGGATGCAGCAGGTGCTCAACGACCTGCTGATTGCGCTTTCGAACTTCGATTGCCACCGGGCCCTGGGCCTTCTCACCGAAGCGGTGGCCGAGTACAACGGGCAGGGGATCGAGATCAGCGACTACGTCTGGACGCGCAAGCAGGTGCTGCCGCACGTCTCCGACGCCAAGATTGCCGACTTTGCAGCCAAGCGCCGCAGCTCCGAAGCCGCCGGCAAACCGTCGCACGAGCAACGACCCGCTTGAGGTCGAGCCTTTAGGCCCGTAGTTTGCTGGCAATAAGTCCGATCCGACTTGAGCGTCGGACGGGCTTGCTTTACCCTTTAGAGCCTTTCTTCCTTACTACTCAAGAACTTACGGAATGCGTGTAACCATTTTCGGCTCCGGCTACGTGGGCCTCGTGACCGGCGCCTGCCTGGCTGACGCGGGCAATCATGTCGTTTGTGTAGACGTCGACCAAGGCAAGATCGAACGTTTGAATCGCGGCGAGATCCCCATTCACGAACCGGGGCTCGATGAGCTGATCAAGCGCAACGCGGAAGCCGGTCGCATCGAGTTCACGACCGATGCCGTGAAGGGTGTCGAGCATGGGCTCTTCCAGCTCATTGCCGTAGGTACACCTCCCGATGAGGACGGCTCAGCCGATCTGCGTTACGTGCTCGCTGCTGCGCGCACGATTGCAACGCACATGAATCGCTATGCCGTGGTCATCACGAAGTCGACGGTCCCCGTCGGCACGGCTGACAAGGTTCGCGCGGAGCTGACCAAGACACTGGCCGGGCGCGGCGCCAATGTTGAGTTTGATGTCGTCTCCAACCCTGAATTCCTCAAGGAAGGGGCGGCCATCCAGGACTTCATGAAGCCGGACCGCGTGGTCGTCGGAACCGACAACCCGCGTACCACCGAGCTGATGCGCGCTCTGTATGAGCCGTTCATCCGCAACCACGACCGCCTGATCGTCATGGACATCCGCTCCTCGGAGCTGACGAAGTACGCGGCCAACGCGATGCTCGCCACCAAGATCAGCTTCATGAACGAGCTGTCCAACATCGCCGAGCGCCTGGGCGCCGACATCGAGAAGGTGCGCGTGGGAATCGGCTCCGACCCGCGAATTGGATACAGTTTCATCTATCCGGGCACGGGTTACGGCGGCTCGTGTTTCCCCAAGGACGTGCAGGCGCTGATCCGCTCGGCGCATGAAGTCGGTCACACTCCGGGCATCCTGGATGCCGTGGAGTCGGTCAACAACCGGCAGAAGGAAGTGCTCGTCCACAAGATGAAGCGTCACTTTTCCGACCAGTTGAAGGGCAAAACCATTGCGCTGTGGGGCCTGGCGTTCAAGCCGAACACCGATGACATGCGCGAAGCGCCGGCCCGCGCCATCATCGACCTGCTGCACAAAGCAGGGGCCTGCGTCCGTGCCTATGACCCCGTCGCGGCTGCGGAAGCCAAGCGGATCTACGGGGATCGCAAGGACTTCTTCATCGCCAAAAATGCCTATGAGGCGGCCGACGGGGCCGATGCCTTGTGCATTGTCACGGAATGGCAGGAGTTTCGGAGCCCGGATTTCGACCGACTGAAGCAGATCTTGAAGTCGGCACTCATTTTTGACGGCCGGAATCTTTATGATCCGGGCATGGTGGGTCGTTTCGGCTTCACGTACTACGCAATCGGGCGAGGTAAGGCCGTCACGCCCAGCTAATGACACATATAGCTAGGTGCCTGATGCTGACGCCAGTCATTCTGTCCGGGGGAGCGGGCACGCGGTTGTGGCCGCTGTCCCGTGAGTTATATCCAAAGCAACTTCTCGCGCTGACCGGTGAGCGCACCATGTTGCAGCAGACGGCCCTGCGGCTGTCAGGGCTGGCCGCCGCCTCTCCCGTGGTGGTGTGCAACGATGCCCATCGGTTCCTGGTCGCCGAGCAACTGCGGCAGTTGAAGATGGACACCCGGGCAGTGGTGTTGGAGCCCTTCGGGCGCAACACGGCACCGGCCATTGCGCTCGCCGCCGTGGCCGCCCTGAAGATGGCCGCCGGGGAGGATCCCGAGCTGCTGGTTCTGCCGGCCGACCATGTCATCCGGGATGTCGGTGCCTTTCAGAAGGCAGTCCGGACCGCCTTGCCGGCAGTCCAACAGGGCAAGCTGGTGACGTTCGGTATCGTTCCGAGCGCTCCCGAAACCGGGTACGGCTACATCCAACGCGGCAGCGAGTCCGCCGCGGCCGCGGGTTTGTTTCAGATTGCGCGCTTTGTGGAGAAACCCGATCTGGAGCGGGCGCAACAGTTCCTGCAGTCGGGTGACTATCTGTGGAACAGCGGCATGTTCATGTTCCGCGCCGGCCGTTATCTGCAGGAGCTCGAGAAGTTCGCGCCGCAGATTGCCCGTGTTTGCCGGGCGGCGTTTGAGAACGCGGCCTCCGATCTGGATTTCATGCGGATCGATGCCAAGACCTTCGAGAACTGCCCGAGTGATTCCATCGACTACGCCGTGATGGAGAAAACCTCCGACGCCGTCGTCGTGCCTTTGGATGCGGGTTGGAGTGATGTTGGATCGTGGTCCGCCCTGCACGACGCGTGCGATGCGGATCGGCACGGCAATGTGTCGCGCGGCGATGTCATTTCCGAGGATTCCAACGGCAACTACCTCTATGCCGAGAGCCGGCTGGTGGCGACTGTCGGCCTGCAGGACCATGTGGTCGTCGAGACCAAGGATGCGGTGCTGGTCGCTCCGAAGGATCGCGTCCAGGATGTGAAGAAACTGGTGACGCGCCTGAAGGAGGCCGGCCGCTACGAGCATTCGCTGCATCGCGAGGTGTTCCGGCCCTGGGGCAGTTACGACAGCATCGAGAACGGCGAGCGCTTCCAGGTCAAGCGCCTGAAAGTGAAGCCGGGTGCAACACTCTCCCTCCAGATGCATCACCACCGCGCCGAACACTGGATCGTCGTGTCCGGGACGGCGCGCATCACCCGCGGCGAGGAGGTTTTCCTGTTGGAGGAGAATCAGTCCACGTACATTCCCATCGGCGTGAAACACCGGATCGAAAACCCCGGCATGATTCCGCTGCACATCATCGAAGTGCAGTCGGGGTCGTATCTCGGTGAGGATGACATCGTGCGCTTTGATGATCGGTACGGTCGGAAAGGAACCACGAATTAATGAATCTCAACTCCTTCAAGGCCTACGATGTTCGCGGGCGGATTCCCGACGAGCTGAACGAATCACTTGCGTATGACATTGGTCGTGCATATGCCGCCTTCGTGAAATCACGCCGCGTTGCGGTGGGTCACGACATCCGTCTTTCCAGTCCGCAGCTCGCCAAGGCGTTGAAGCGCGGTCTGATGGACAGCGGTTGTGATGTTCTGGATATCGGACTGTGGGGCACGGAAGGTGCGTACTTCGCCGCCTTCGCTGAAAAGCTCGATGGCGGGATCATGGTGACCGCCAGCCACAATCCGCCCGACTACAACGGGATGAAGTTTGTGCGCGAGGAGGCCCGTCCTATCAGCGGCGATACCGGCCTGCTGCAGATGAAGGCGCTCATCGAGTCACAGTCATTCCCGCCGAAGGCCGCGAAGCCGGGTGTCGAGCGTCCGCTCGATCTGCGCCAGAAATATCTCGATCACCTGTTGAGCTACGTCGACCGCTCCAAGCTGAAAAAACTCAAGGTAGTGGTCAATGCAGGCAACGGCGGGGCAGGGCTCATCATCGATCAGATCGAGCCGTTTTTGCCCTTCGAGTTTGTAAAGGTTAACCACGAGCCTGACGGAACGTTTCCGAACGGCATTCCCAACCCGATGATCATTGAAAGCCAGGCGGCCACCGCGGATGTTGTCCGCAGCACCGAGGCCGATGTCGGTTTGGCCTGGGACGGTGATTACGACCGCTGCTTCTTCTTCGACGAGCAGGGTCAATTCATCGAGGGTTACTACCTGGTCGGCCTGCTGGCGGAAGTTTTCCTGAAGCGCGAGCCGGGTGCGCGCATCGTGCACGACCCCCGATTGACCTGGAATACACAGGACATCGTGACAAAGGCGGGCGGTGTACCGGTTCTGTGCAAGTCCGGGCACGCCTTCATCAAGCAGAAAATGCGCGAGGTGGACGGGGCTTACGGGGGCGAGATGAGCGCCCACCATTATTTCCGCCGCTTTTCCTATTGTGACAGCGGCATGATCCCCTGGCTGCTGGTGCTGCAAGTCATTTCCGAGAGCGGCCAGAGCCTGTCCCAGCTCGTCGGGGAGCGGATGCGGTTGTTCCCGGCCAGCGGCGAGATCAATCGGCGCCTGAACGGCGATCCCAAGGCCATCCTGGCCCGGGTACAGGGCCTGTACGAGAAGAACGCCACCGCCATCGATTTCACCGACGGCCTGTCCCTGGAGTTCCGGGAGTGGCGGTTCAACCTCCGCAGCTCGAACACGGAACCCTTGGTACGCCTCAACGTCGAGTCGCGCGGGAACCTCGGTTTGATGCAGGAAAAGACGGCAGAATTGCTCGCTCTGCTCGATTCCTGAACCAGGAACGGGACTTGCTCAGCACGCGGTGATGGAACAAAAGTCTATACGCGTACTGATCGCGGAAAACCATCGCGACCTCAGTGAGGTCATGAGCCAGCTCATTGATACCGAGCCCGATATGCATTGTGTCGGGCAGGTGACCGAGGCCGGCGAAGTCCTTCTGAAGGCGCGCGAGTCCTCCGCCAATGCAGTCATTCTCGACCTCACCCTGCAGGGCGGCAGCGGCTTTCCCCTGATCGAACAATTGACCACCGCCATGCCTGAACTGCGGGTCATCGTTTTCAGCGGGTTGGCCAATTCCGAAGAAGTCTCCCGCGAGGCCAAGCGCCGCGGCGCGGCCGCGTACGTCTGCAAGGGAAGCGATATTCAGGTTCTGTTCGACGCGCTGCGCACGCCTGCAACCGCAAGCTGAGCCCCCAGTGGTGGACAAGCTTGGTCGAGGGGGTCCCCTCGTTATGGATAATGATACGATTGTGCGGTATGCATCAGTTTTCAAATCCCAGCGCGTGGTACAACCGCCCGCGGGCCGTTGCTGCGGCCCTGCAATTCAATTAGTTGATTAATTTTCCCGTCCCAAACCGAAAGGGGCTACTCATGGCGCTCTGGAAAGATACGACCTCTCAGCCTGGCACGACGCCGGCGCAAAGCTTCACCAACAACCCGGCTGCTGCGCCGCAACCCCGTGAGCCGGAAAAGACTAACGTCGCCCCGCTCAGTCCGGATGCGGGCCGTCGTCCGGTGAAGGAAGCTCAGAGGCTCGACATGAAAGAATCAGTCATTGCTTCCGATCTGACCATCGAAGGCAAGATCATCGGCACCGGCCACGTCCGGATCGCCGGCCGATTCAAAGGCGATGTCGCTGTTGACGGCAATGTGACACTGGATACGGGTGCTCACCTGGAAGGCCA
>Ga0070665_100000974_pt1 | contig 36330 bp, 35 predicted proteins | sample KBSS13metaG_FD_65862 | JGI IMG/M metagenome (GOLD analysis project Ga0070665, IMG submission 65862) | Switchgrass rhizosphere microbial communities from Kellogg Biological Station, Michigan, USA - KBS S1-3 metaG | ecosystem: Host-associated > Plants > Roots > Rhizosphere > Soil ... | reverse complement strand
ACGCCGACGTCAAGGTGATGACCTGCCACGGCGAATTCACCCCGCCCGGCGCCAAGGAGCCGGTCACTTTCCTCGAAGTATGGAACAAGACGAAATGAGCGAGATCGAACGCAACAAGGAAGTCGCCCGGCAGTTCATCGAGAACATATCGAACAACAACGTGGCGGCGATCATCGAGTCCTATGACGACGACGTGAAAATCTACACGATGGGCAACACGCTGATCTCGGGCGTCGTCAACAAGACCCAGGCCAAGGAGTTCGCCGGCCAGGTGCTGAACGCCTTCCCGAAGGGCATCAAGTTCGTCATCCACAACCTGACGGCGGAAGGCGACCGCGTGGCGATCGAGGCCGAATCCTTCGCCGACCATGTCTCGGGCAAGTACTACAACAACAAGTACCATTTCTTCATGCGGCTCAAGGACGGCAAAGTCACCGAGCTGAAGGAGTATATGGATACCGAGATGGTGACCGAGGTGCTCTGCGGCGGGCAGAAACGCCAATAGTTCAAGCGGCGGGCCACCTAGGCCCCCAGGACACTCCTCAGCTTCTGGGCCAGCTGGTCGCGGCCGTAGGGCTTGCTGATCAGCTGGACGCCCGGGTCCAGGCGGCCGTTATGGACGATCGTGTTCTCGGTATAGCCTGAGGTGAACAGCACCTTGAGCGCGGGGCGCAGTTCCACCGCCTTTTCGGCCATCACCCGGGCGGAAACCGGGCCGGGCATGATGACGTCGGTGAAGACGAGGTCGATCCGCTCCTCGCTTTCAAGGACGGTCAGGGCCGCGGCGCCGTTCGCCGCCTCCAGCACCCGGTAGCCCAGCCCGCCGATGAGGGACGCCACGGTGGCGCGCACCGGCTCCTCATCCTCCACCACCAGGATCGTCTCGGTGCCGGTGATATCCTCGCTGGACGTCCGCTGGTAGGACGAGGCGATGCCGTCGACGGTGCGCGGCAGGTAGAGCTTCACCGTCGTGCCGTGGCCGGGCTCGCTATAGATCTTCACATGGCCGCCCGACTGCTTGACGAAGCCATAGACCATGCTGAGACCGAGGCCGGTGCCGCTCTCGCCCTTGGTCGAGAAGAACGGGTCGAAGGCGCGCGCCGCGACCTCCGGCGGCATGCCGACGCCGGTATCGGTGACGCCGAATACGACATACTGGCCGGCCTGGACCTCGTCATGCAGCGCGGCATAGGCCTCGTCGAGCCGGACATTCGCCAGCTCCAGGGTCAGCTTGCCGCCCTCCTGCATCGCATCGCGTGCATTGATGGCGAGGTTGAGCACCGCGGTCTCGAACTGATGCGCGTCGACCGATACGTTCCACAGGCCGGGCAGCCCGACCGTCTCGATCTCGATCAGCTCACCCAATGTCCGGCGCAGCATGTCGGTGAGATCGGGCAGCAGCTGGGAAAGATTGACCGCCCGCGGCTCAAGCGGCTGACGGCGGGCGAAGGCCAGAAGCTGATGGGTCAGCTTGGCGCCGCGGTCGGCGCCCATCAGCGCCATGTCGACATGCCGGGTCGACCGCGCATCGCCGCTGACCCGATTCTTGAGCAGCTCGAGATTGCCGACGATGACGGTCAGCAGATTGTTGAAGTCATGGGCGATGCCGCCGGTCATCTGGCCCAGCGATTCCATCTTCTGGGCCTGCCGCTGCAGGGCCTCGGCACGGCGCCGCTCGGTGACGTCGCTGTAGGTGGTGACGAAGCCGCCATCCGCCGACGGGTTGTGGAAGAGCTCGATGATCGTGCCGTCCGGGCGCGCATGCTCGGCCAGCAGCGGCTTGCCGGCGAGCCGGGCGCGCCGGTCCAGTGCGGCAATGTCCTCGCCGACGGTACCGCCGGCGAGAAGCTTGTCGATCCCGCCGAGCGCCCGGCCTGGCTTCAGGCTGCCGGGAGACACCCGGGCGAGGGACGCGAAAGTCTGGTTCCAGGCGATCAACCGGTGAGCCGGGTCGAATGCGCTGACACCTTCGCGCACGCTGTCCAGCGTCGCCTGCAAGGTGGCCTGGGTGGCGTGGCTGTGACGGTAGGAGCGATAGAGGATGAAGGCGCTCCAGGCGATCGCCAGCATCGCGAGACCGCCGCCGGCGATCGAAATCTGCGTGATGGAACGCTGGATGGCGACGTTCTGCGCCAGCCTGGCGTCGCGCACCGCCTGTTCGGCGGCGGCGATGGCGTCGACCTGGGCGAGAAGCCGCTTCATCGCATCTTCGCCGATATTGGTGCGCACGAGATCAACCGCGGCCTGATGGCTCTGTGTCTTCTCCAGCGCAATAGAGCGGCCCAGCTCGTCGAGCTTGGTCGTCAGGGACTGCTGCAGCGTCAGGATGCGTTGCTGCTGGTCGGCCTCGCCGCCGGTCAATTCCTGCAACTTGGCGATCAGCTGCGGAATCCGGGCGACGCCGTTCGTATAGGGCGCGAGATAATCGGGATTCTCGGTCAACAGATAACCGCGCTGGCCACGTTCGGCGTCCTGGACCGCGTCCCGGATCGCGCCCGCTGCGACGAGCACGGCGGTGTTCTGGCGGACCAGCGCCCGCCGCTCCTCCAGGCGGTCCGACCCCAGCGCAAGATAGATGAAGGCCGCGAGCAGCAGCAGGCCGGGCAGCACGCCGAACAGCACGATGCGCAACCCGGAAAGACGCGTTGGGCCGGAAAGACGCGTTAGGGACGGAGATCGCATAGACTGCCTTTGCACCGGATGCTTAGCGCCGGTTTCCTTTTCAATACAATAATAGGGGAATTCCGACAATCCGCTGTAATCGTCGCAGTGCCGAGAAACTAGAAGGAGTTAAGCCCTGGTCTTGCCGCGGCGCGGGCCAGCACGACAACCGTCGCGACCGCCGCCAGATGCAGCCCCAAATCAATGAATGTGACATCGAAGGGGTGGAAGAATTGCAGCAGGAAAGCGGCCAGCGAGGCCACGCCCAGCCCCGCCATGGCAGCGACCGGTCCGGGCGACAGCGGATGCGACCGGCGTAGCGCGAGGAACAACGCAATGGCGAGCGGCACGCCGAACGCGACGATCCACAGGAAGCAGTCCGGACCTTCGCCGATTTCGATCCCATTCGGCCCGCGCACCAGCCAATGGCGCCAGCAGCTGTAGCCGCTGCTGCCCAGCCATAGGACGAAGGATGGTGCCGGCAGCAGTGACCACGTGATCGGCCGGTCGGGCAGCGACAGCTCGAAGGCGGCGATCACCGCCAGGATGCCGGTCAGCAGCGTGCCAGTCAGCTCGAGCGCCAGTTTAGGGTCATGGATGCGACGGACGAACATCGATAGGTCGGAGAAGCCGAACACGACCCCCGCCCCCAGCAAAGCGACGACACCCAGCCACAAAGATGCGCGCAACCACGGCGGGGCCAACGGCCTCACCGGCTGCAGCCCTTCTGCCAGATGCGCAATCAAGCTCTCGGTCTCGTACGTCACCTATCCACCTTACCGCCCAGGGCCCGCTGCAGGGCGCGGATCGCGCGATGCAGGCTGACCTTGAGTGCGCCCACCGATTGTCCCGAAGTCGCCGATGCCTCCGCCAGCGACATCTCCTTCAGCCGCAGCAACTCCACGGCCTGGCGCTGCCCCGGCGGCAAGGCGGCGATCGCCTCGGCCAGGACGGCGCTGTCTTCATGAGCCGCTATGTCCTTATTCGCAGCAGGGTCGGCATAGGTTTCATAAGCCGTGGGAGAAAATGTTTCCGACGCATCGGTCCGCACCTTGCGGCGCAGCGCATCGATCGACCGGCGATGGGCGATGGCGCCCAGCCACGCCGTGAAGGGCCGCGCCGGATCGTAGGTATGGCGGATGCGATGGAGCGTCAGCAGCACGTCCTGCGCCACATCCTCGACGCGGTCGGGCGCCGCGTGGTGGCGCCGCACGATCGCGCGGACATAGGGCAGGATTTCGCGCAGCAGCCGGGCATAGGCGCTGCCGTCGCCCGTCTGCGCCGCCGCCATCAGGCGGCCCCATTCCTCGGCGCTGCTTGCGGTCACGATGCGATGTCCACCGTCATGTCGGTCGGTACCGTAACTTTAGTCCAGGGTGGGCGAACCACAAGGCAGAGCTGCATAGGAAGTTTCTCATGAACCGCGTTCTCATCGCCGCCCTGGCCTTATCGACCGTCGCCGCCCCAGTCTTGTCTAACCCTGCCCTGGCCGACCCTGCCCTGTCCTTGGCCCGCCCGGTGGTCGTCGAGCTGTTTACCTCGCAGGGTTGCTCCTCCTGCCCGCCGGCCGATGCCTTGCTGAACGAACTCGCCGGCCGCAAGGATGTGCTGGCGCTGGGATTCCATGTCGACTACTGGGACAAATTGGGATGGAAGGACCCGCTCTCCACCCCCGGCGCAACGGCGCGGCAACATTTCTATGCTGCCCAGTTCGGCCGCAACGAGGTCTATACCCCGCAGATGGTGATCGACGGCAAGCGGCAGGCGGTTGGGTCGAACCGCGGCGCCGTTCTGGAGGCGATCGCCCAGTCCGAAGCGAAACCCGCCGAACCCGCCTCAACCGCGCCGGTCGCCTTCGCCGCGGACGGACGGTCGGTCTCGATCGGCGCCGGAACCGGCAGGGGCAAGGTGCTGGTGGTGCGCTATCTGCTGAAGCGTACGACCGAGGTCCAGCGTGGCGAAAACGCCGGGAAGACGGCGGTCGATGCGAATGGAGTCGAGGCGATCGGGAACCCTGCCGAATGGGATGGGCAGAGACTGGACCTTCCGGTCGAGCCGGTCGAGGCCGGGCACGGACTCGCGGTCCTGGTCCAGGGCGAGGATGGCCGGATTCTGGGCGCGGCGGCGCTGCCTGGGGCACAAAGCTGATTTAACTCAGCCCATCCGTCACATTTTTGCCGCATTCAGGCTACCTCCTGTGCTAAGGGCAGATCAGGGCTCGTGCCCTAAGCCCGAAGAAACAAGGGAGAAGAAGCGTGGAGAGTGGGAAATTCATTATTGCGGTGATCTTGGCGCTCATACTGGCCGGCGGCGCCTATTACGTGAACGCCAAGGATATCGATGATCTGAGGGGGCAGGTCGCGACGCTTCAGAAGCAGGTCGGCCCGATCAATCAGAACTCCGTGACTGCCGCCCAGCTGGCCAATGGCGCCAAGACGGCCGCGGACGCGGCGACGGTTGCGGCGAAACAGGCCAGCGACGCTGTCGCCCAGCTGAACCAGACCGTCGCGGACCTGCAAAAGGCCCCGGCAGCCGCTGCCGCCAAGAAGAAATAATCCTCGCCGCCGCGCGGTTGCTGATCAGCGCCGCGCGGCCCGCATCCAGATAAGGGCTGCCAGCGTCGGCACGGCGCAGGCAATCATGTACCAGGCCGGCGCCAGGTGGTCGCCGCTGTCGAAGCGCGTCACGAAGTAAGGCGCGAAACCGCCGAAAATCGGCACGGCGATATTGTAGCTAAGGGACAGGCCGGTCGAGCGGACCGCGGGCGGAAACATCTCGCCCACCTGCGCGGCCGCCGGCCCGGTATACATCGAGAGGGCCGCCGCCATGAATCCCGACACCGCTGTCAGGACCGGCGCCGTCGGCTGTCGCGCCATGAGCAGAAATGCCGGATAAACCAGCACCGCCAGGGCAAGCGAAGCCACCAGCATCTGACGCGGCCGGCCAATCGAATCCGACAGCCGCCCGGCGACCGGGTTCATCACCAGATAGAGCAGGCTGGCGACCGACGCCGCCCGGAATGCCGTGTCGGTCGACACGCCCAGCGCATGCACGGCAAAGGTCGGCATATAGATGACCAGCAGATAGGTGCAGGCGGTGAGCTGGATCGTCAGGCAGAAGGTCTTGAACAGCGCCCCGCGATGGGCCTGCCACAGCACGGCGATGGGCGCCCTGCCCTGCCTGCGCTCCGCCAGATAGGCCGGCGTCTCCGGGACCCTAGCGCGCAGATAGAGCCCGATGGGCGCGATCGAGAGGCCGAGGATGAAGGGTATCCGCCAGCCCCAGTCATAGACCGCCTGGGCGCCGAGAAGCCGGGTCAGCCCGAAAGCCAGAACGGCCCCGCCCAGCGCCGCACCCGCCTGCCCGGCATATTGCCAGCTGGCATAGAGGCCGCGCCGGTTCTCGGGCGCGGTCTCGATCAGATAGGCGGTGGCGCCGCCCATCTCACCGCCGACCGAGAAGCCCTGGATTAGCCTGGCCAGCACGATCAGCGCCGGCGCAGCGGCGCCGATCTGGGCGTAGGTGGGCGCGAAGGCGATGATCGCCGAACCGATCAGCATCAGCAGGATGATGAGCGTCAGCGCCGCCCGCCGCCCGGCGCGGTCGGCATATTGGCCGAGCACGATCGCCCCGATCGGCCGCAGCACGAAGCCGACGCCATAGGTGGCGAGTGTCAGCAGCAGCGATGCCAGCTCACTCTCGGCGGGAAAGAAGGCTTTGGCGATATAAATCGAGAACAGGCCATAGACGGTGAAATCGAACCATTCCAGCGTGTTGCCGGCAATCGCCGCGGCAACCGCCAGCGTGCCGGCAACCGGCGGAGCAGCAGTTCTAGCGATCACGCCTTGGGCAGTTCGAAACGGAGAAGATCGCGGATCAGCTCGGCCAGGCCGCGCGCCGCGTGATCGACCAGCGCCTTGCCAAGCTCCGCCGTCGCCACCGAGGCATCGCCGACCACCCCGGCCGGGTTCAGGTCCTGGGTCTGCCAGCCATAGCCGGTGCGGCCGGTGGCGCGCAGATGCATGAAATCGCTTTCCATGGTTTCGCCGAACGAGCGGAACGCCGCCACGGCGTCTTGGCGGACGAGGTCGGGGCGCAGATGCAGCAACATCGCGGTTTCCTTGGCGCCGCCATGGAGCCCATGCGTCGCCTCCGCCTTGCCGACCGCCCCTTCCGGCGCGCCGAAGGCCCCGGGGCTGCCCCAGCCGACGATCATGCCGAGCCGGGCGCGCAAGTCGGTCGCCACGATCTCCGGCAGGCCGGTCTGGCCGCCATGACTGTTGAAGATCAGGAGCTTGCGCAGGCCAGCACGCGCTACCCCCTCGCCGATGGCGGTCCATAGCTTGAGCAGGGTCGCGGCATCCATCGACAGCGTGCCCGGGAAGGCCAGATGCTCGTGCGAGGTGCCCACGGCCTGCATCGGCAACACCACCACCGGCAGGTCGGCGGTCAGCAGGGCGCAGGCTGCGTCGATCACGCCCTGATTGATGATAACGTCGGTCGACAGCGGCAGGTGCGGCCCGTGCTGCTCGACCGCGGCAACCGGTAGGATCGCCAGCGCGTCATTCAGAGCGCCATCGGCAAAATCGGTTGTAGTCAGGTCAGACCATTGCGCGGGGAAGTGGATCAAACCAAATACCTCATGGGCCAGCACCGTGCTTGCCAGCATTTCCCTGACATCGTATGTCAGCAATTCCTACCGTTCAGCCGGAAACGATAACGATCCGGCGGGAGTCCTGTCCATGTCCATCGACCGCCTCGACGAAGAAGAGCAGCCCGATACCCCGACGAAGGAGCAGAAGGGCGCGGAACAGCCGTCGAGCCTGATCGACAAGAACCTGTTCAAGTCGCGCACCGTCCTCTTGTTCGGTGAGATCAACGACAAGGTGGCGCGTGCGGTCACCGCACAGCTGATCGCGCTGTCGTCCGACAGCGACAAGCCGATCCGCATGTTCATCAACTCGCCGGGCGGCCATGTCGAATCCGGCGACTCGATCTTCGACATCATCCGCTTCGTCCGCGCCCCGGTTCAGGTGGTCGGCACCGGCTGGGTCGCCAGCGCCGGCGCGCTGATCTTCATCGCGGCGAAGAAGGAAAACCGCTTCTGCCTGCCCAACACCCGCTTCATGCTGCACCAGCCCTCGGGCGGCACGATGGGCAAGGCCAGCGACATCGCCATCGAGGCGAAGGAAATCATCCGCATGCGCCAGCGGCTGAATGAGACCTTCGCCAAGGAAACCGGCCAGCCGCTGGAGAAGATCACCCGCGACACCGAGCGCAATTACTGGATGTCGGCGGACGAGGCCGTGACTTACGGCTTGGTCAGCAAGGTGATCAACACGGCGAAAGAGATCGACTAGGTCTGTCAGCTGACGGCGGGTTCCTGCTGCGTGATGCAGTGCATCCCGCCGCCGCCGATCACCAGATCGTCGGCCAACAGCTGGATGATCTTCCGCTCCGGGAACAGGTTCGAGAAGATCCTGAAGGCAGTATCGTCGCATGTGTCGCCGAATGACGGCATGATCAGCCCGCCATTGGCGAAGACGAAATTGATATAGGACAGCGTAAGCCGCCGCCCGTCCTTTTCCCGCCGGGCCGGCTGCGGGATTTCGACCACCTCCAGCTGCTGTCCATTGGCGTCGCGCGCCGAGCGCAGACGCGCCAGATTGTCATGCTGGGTGAGATAGTTGGGGTCCTCCGGGTCGCTGGTGACCTGGAGCATCACAGTGCCCGGCTTGACGAAGCAGGCGATCTCGTCGACGTGGCCACCGGTCTCGTCGCCGTCATAGCCGTGGCCGAGCCAGATCACCGACTTCACACCCAGGTAATAGGCCAGCACCTCTTCGAGATCGGCCTTGCTTTTGCCCGGGTTGCGCCGGGGATCGAGCAGGCATTCCTCGGTCACCAGCAGGGTCCCCTGGCCGTCGCCCGAGAAGGCGCCGCCTTCGAGCACCATGCGCGCGGCCAGCCGCGGATAGCTCTTAAGCTTCAGAACCTCGGCCGCGACCTCCGCATCGGCGGCGAATTCGCTATGCAGCCCGCCCCAGCCGTTAAAGATCCAGTCGACCCCGGCCATGCCACCCGGCCTGGTCACGAAGGTGGGGCCGATATCGCGCATCCAGCCGTCGGAAAGCGGGATCGGCACCAGGTCGATGCCTGGGCCGCACATCAGCGACGCCTCCGCCATCTCGCCCGGGCTGCAGACCATGGTCACCGGCTCGAACCCGGCAATCGCCTTGGCGACTTCGACATGGACGGCGCGCGCCGCCTCGATGCCGCCGTGCCAGGTGGCGGGCCGCGCCGGCCAGGCCATCCAGGTGCGGGCATGCGGCGCCCATTCCGCCGGAAAACTGTATCCGCTCTGCACGTTACCGCTCATAGCGATCCCAATATGGGCGATCCCATTATCTGTGCCGCCTCTTTAAAAGGCCCAGCGCCATTGCAAGCTGTCTGACTATAACACGTAGCAGCGGCAGGAGTGCGGAATGGACGTCGGATTTATCGGCCTCGGCAATATGGGCGCGGCCATGGCACGGAACCTGATCAAGGCCGGCCATCGCGTCACCGCCTATAACCGCAACCGTGACAAGGCCGCGGAACTGGCCAAGGAGGGCGCGCTCGTCGCCGACCGCCCCGCCGATGCGGCGCGGACCGGCGTCGCCATCACGATGCTGGCCAATGACGATGCGCTCAGCGCAGTCACCGAAGGCCCTGAGGGCATCCTGGCCGGGCTGCCGGCGGATGGCATATTGGTCAGTATGAGTACCGTGTCGCTGGCGGTTACCCGCAGGCTGGCACGCGCCGCCACCGATGCAGGCAAGGTCTTCATCGCCGCCCCGGTCTTCGGCCGGCCCGATGCGGCGGAGGCGGCCAAGCTGTTCATCCCGGTTGCCGGGCCGGCAGCAGCGGTGGCGAAGATCGAACCCCTGCTCGCCGCCATGGGCCAGAAGACGGTTCCGTTCGGCGATGACCCGGTCCATGCCGCGGCGGTCAAGATTTCCGGCAATTTCATGCTGCAGTCCGCGATCGAAAGCCTGGCCGAGGCGCTGGCATTGGTCCGCAAGCATGGCGTCGATCCGGCGGGGTATCTCGACTTCATGACGAGCACCTTGTTCACCGCCCCGCTCTATAAGGGCTATGGCGGCGCCATCGTCACGCAACGCTACGAGCCGGCGGGCTTCGCCCTGCCCCTGGCGCTGAAGGACACGAAACTGGCGCTGGCCGCCGCCGACGAGGCCGGTGTACCCTTGCCGCTGGCCGACCTGATCCGCGACCGTTTCCTGATCGGCCTGTCCCGCGGGTGGGAAAACCTCGACATGGCCGCGCTGGGCAAAGTCGCGGCCGAGAATGCGGGGCTGGACGGTTAGCGCGCCAGCGCCAACGCCTTTTCCAGCACCGTATCCCGCCCGGCGGCATAGTCGGCAAATGACCAGCCGACCTGGACCTCCGGCGTCAGGTCGCCGGCGGCGACGCCGTAGAGGAACTGGAGCGGATTGCATTCGGACGGGTCGTAACAGCCCTTGGCCCAATCCTGCTTGAAATAGGCATGGCCGACGGCGATGCGCGCGTTCCGCAAAATCAAGGGCGGGCCACCATCGGTCCAGAAAGGCTCATGGTCGCCCACCGCCTCACCGACGATATGCGCCCGGTAGGTCAGGAAGTGCTTGGCCCGCGCGGCGGTGATGATCGCGGCGGAGAAGGTGGCGTTGCCGGTCAGGATCCAAAGATTGCCTTTGTCGCCCAGCAGTTCCGGCAGCGCGCGGGTGAAATCGACTGTCTTGCGCTCGTCGCCGCCATCATTGAAGCGCAGGTCGAGGATCATCCGCCGCCACCCGCCCGGCGGCTTGGTCGCGGCGATGGCGGCGAGCTGATCGGCCAGCGGGCCGCGCGCATCGTCCTGGCTGGCATTGATGCGGACATAGATTCCCCCGGCATCGAGCGGCGCCGAGAACGCCACCCGGTCGGGCTCGCGCAGCGACAGCGGGTATTCGGTGAGGACCGCTTTCCAGTCCGGCCCATAGCCGCCGGGCGCGATCGCCATGATCGGCCTGAGCCCGAACGGATCGGTCATCGGCGGCAGCATCGCGAACTGCTCGGTCGTCCCGTCGTCCAGCCCGAAGGCCAGATGCTCGCCGTCTGTATCCGGCCAGACGGCCTGCAACAGCGGCGGGCTGTCGAGCAGCGGCGGACTGTCATCCCGCGCCCGCTCGGCGGTGCCGCTGAGATAGGGCCTGAGATCGGCGAGCGCCCGCTCCACCGGACGGCCGTCGATCGCCACCACCCGGCGGCCGATCAGGCGCTCGGCGGGTCCGGTCGCGCGGACGATATAGAGCCCTTCGGCGAACCAGGCGAAACGCACCGGGGCGCGACCGAACCGGCTGGCGCGCTGCTTCTTATGGACAGTGGTATGGGCATTGCCGGCCAGAGCCACCAGCCGGGACACGGCCATCTCGAAGGCGGCGTCCGACATGCCGCCTGCCGCCTCCGTCAGGTTTTCGATCCCTCGCCGGAAGGCGTAAGCGTCCGGGCCGGAAAAGCTGCGGTCGTATTTCAGCAGAAGGCCGAGGTCCGCCAGATCCTGCTGGCGGGCCCCGGCCTGGTTGTGGGGTGGTGGGCGGTCCGGCAGGGGAACGGCGTTGCCGGGGCGGTTGAAATAGGTGCCAAGAACATAGACGGCGGGATCGTAGAGGCCGGCGCCGATGAGGAAGAGGGCGAAGAGCGAAAAAAGACCGATGGTCGGTTTCAGGACACCCCCCCTGTTGTCGTTACCTCCTGTCGACCAGGCCGCTGCCATGGATGACGCTGGTCACCTTTACCCCCTCGCGGCGGTAGTTGACCTGGCCGCTGCCATTGATGGTCGCCACCAGCGTTTCGCGCGGATCGATGATGGCATCGCCGCTGCCGTTGATGGTAGCGGACGCTTTGGCGCTCTCCAAGCCGGAAAGGTCGGCGGTGCCGGAACCATTGACCGCCAGCGTCAGGCTCTCGAGCTTGCCCTTGGCGGTGATGTCGCCCGAGCCGTCAAGAACGATGCGCGTCGTGCCGCCGGTTAGCCCGTCGATATTGGCCTTGCCGCTGCCGTTCAGCGCGAAGGCGGTGAGGTCTGGGGTGGTGATATGGGCGGTCAGGTTACCCAGGTCATGGCTGCCGAACAGCGAAGAGATGATGTTGCCGTCGAGCCCGACCCTGAGTTCGCCGTCGACCACTTCGGTCTTGACCCGGGCGATCAGATCTTTGTTGCCTTCGATGACGACCGAGTTTTCCTTGCCGACCTTGACGTCGACATTCCACGAGCCGGCGAACATGACTGCGTGGAACGGGGCGGTGGTCCGGGTTTCGGTTTCGGCGCTGGCCGTTCCGCCGAGGAAAGCCGCTGCGATCGCCGTCAGGACCAGGCAAAAGCCCAGGAGCCCGTGCCGGTCGATCGTTCCTGTAGACATTACAAATCTCCCTTTAGGATTTGGCTTCCTTCAGTCATCCGGCGGGGGCAGAACCCTTCGAGCCTTGCCGAAGGGGTCCGCCCCTTCGCCGGAGAGAATGATATCAGCCGCGCTTCTTGGTGGAAGCCGCGTCAGTGATCTTGCCGTCATTGGCATGGACCAGGACGTGGCTGACCGGCAGGCCCTGCAGGGTGACGATCTCAACCTTGACGTTGCCCTCGGCGTCGAACTCGGCGCGGCCCGGGCGCATCGTGCTCTGGCCCGAGGCCTTCAGCTGGTCGGCGACCATCTGCTTGGCGCTGCCCAGGGTCAGGGTCTGGCCCAGTTCGGCGGCAACCTCATTGGGGGCCGGCGCGGCATAGGCGGCGCCGGTGATGCAGACAGCGAAAGCAGCAGCAACAAGGGTGGGAAAACGAACCATTTTGAAGTCTCCGTAGCGAAGGTTTGTTAAGTCGGCAGGCCCTCCAGCCAACCGGTCGGGCCGGATCGGCGCGACACAAAGGGTATTGCAGCCCCCGTGCCAAGTTTCGTGCCAAGACCATTATCGCACGGAAAAAATTTTCTATCCCATTGTGTTTATTAATGAATTTTTCTGAAGATTATCGGACGGCCAATCGGATGAGCGGCAGATCGATTAGAACGAGGCTGATGGCCGCCACAACCACATGAGAAATTTCCTCACTGCCGGTGACGAAATTTCTCACAGTTTTAATTCCCTAAATTTGCCTGGAAGCCCTGGACGGTCCGGGCGGCATGCTCGACCTCCGGCGCGCCGTCGAAGCAGTGCGAGACCAGCCCGCGCCAGGTCCGGAAATCGTCCGAGCCGCGGAAATCGACCGTATGATTTTCCAAGGTTTCCCATTCGACCAGCAGACGATAGCGGCCGGGAAACTCCACCGAGCGGACCAGCTCCATTGACAGGCACCCCTTGGCGCGGCGGAACAGCGGCACGGCCTCGGCGACGCCGGCCTCGAATTCGGCCTCCATTCCCGCCCTGACGGCAATTTGCGCTATTTCGAGAATCATCATGTGTCCTTTATGGATAGGGAGGACCTTCAATAAGGTCAGGGCCGATAACGTTCGGGGGAAGGAACGAGATGAGCAGCGTGATGTCGAGGACTATCTGTGCATCGGTCGCATGCCTGTTCCTAGGCGCAACCGCGCCGGCCAAGGCGATCTGCCTGCAGCCCCAGCCAGTGCGCGCCTGCACCGAGTTCTTCCACAGCGAGAACGTGGTCGTCGCCAAGATCCTGTCGGTGCGCAAGATCCCCGACACGCCCGATCCGAACAATGTCGAGGGCTGGTTCTATAAGATCGCCGTCGACAAGTCCTATCGCGGACCGAAGATCCCGAACGACGAGATCTGGACCGGCAACGACGAGACCAAGTTCACGATGGAGGTGGGCAAGTCCTACCTGCTGTTCATCAACAAGAACGCCCAGTCGCGCCCCGCGCCGGATACCTGCGGCAACTCCGCCGAGCTTGCCAAGGCGAACGACACCATCGCGGCGATCGACAAGCTGTTGAAGGCCGCGGGAAGCGGCGGCGGCGGCGATATCGGCGGGCGGGTGATGCTGCCGATCGCCGGCAGCCAGGCGATGTCCGAATCCGGTGCGCCGGGCATTCCGGTCACGATCCAGAATTATGTCGGTCGCGACCAGACCGTCACCACCGACCAGACCGGCCGCTTCGACGCCCATGTCCCCGCCGGCCATTACACGGTCATCGGCGCCTCGGACAAGTGGGACGTCGAGCCCTACGCCCTCTCCTATATGAAGCCGAAAGACTTCGAGCTGCCCGACGGGTCCTGCGCGGACCTGGTGTTCCTGGCGCAGCCGAAATAAATCCCTCTTTTATCTGTGCGCTTGAGAATACGCGTTATTTACTTTTTATATGATATATCATAACGGTCTATACCTGATAATTTAAGCCTACTTCCTGCGGTTTCTTGCGCAGGAGGATCAATTTCCCGGCGTGTATTGGAAATATCACCAATAGAGGCGACGCATTGCCGTCGCCTAATCGCAGGGACCTAAATCATGGATGTCAGAACCCCAGTGCTGGCCGGCATGGCCATCGTGCTTTCCATAGCCGCGCCCGCGCGGGCCGATGGGCCATGGTATGTCTCCGGGAGCGTCGGCGGCTATTTCCGCGAGTCCAACAGCGGGACGACCTCATTCTTTCATTCCGACGATCCGACGTTCAGGGTGCCGGGCACCGAGAGCCTGTCGTACAATCCATCGGTGATCGGCAACGTTGCCGTAGGCTATGCCCTGATGCCTCAGATTCGGGTTGAAGCGGAGATCGGCTACACTGACTATACCGGAAACACGCTGAATCCCCTGACGCACAACCCCAAGTTCCCGCGTCTGAACGGCAGCACCTTCACGCACCTCAACGGCGACGACTACAGACGCTTCATGGGCACCGCCAACGTCTTCTACGATTTCCTCCCGATGGCGGGATTTACGCCCTATATCGGCGGAGGCATCGGCGCGTCGGCAAACAAAAAATCGTTCGGCCAGTTCGTTGGTCCGACCGGCAGCCGCTTCAACTCGAGCGGCGGCTCGTCCGCCGAGGGTCTCGCACTCCTCGAAGCCGGCGCGGCCTATCCCTTGACCGACAATCTGGCGATCACCGCATCCTATCGTTACATGCACTTCTTCGATGACGGCGAGGATATCGCCCATATCGTCAAGATGGGTGTCCGCTACTCGTTCTGAGCGACCTCAGACGATCAGCTTCTCCAGCGTCTCCAGATGGTCGGCCTCGTTGGCCGGCTTGTCCCAGCGGATACGATGGACGCGGGGGAAGCGCATGGCGACGCCGGATTTGTGGCGGGTCGAGCGGTGGACGCTGTCGAAGGCGAGCTCCATCACCAGTTCCGGCTCGACCTCGCGCACCGGGCCGAACTTGTTGGTGGTGTGGGCGCGCACCCAGCGGTCGATGCGCAGCAGCTCCTCGTCGGTGAAGCCGGAATAGGCCTTGCCGACCGGCACCAGCTCCAGCCCGCCCTCCGCCGCCGGGCGCCAGCAGCCGAACGTGTAGTCGGAATAGAAGCTGGAGCGTTTGCCGTGGCCGCGCTGGGCATACATCATCACACAATCGAGCGTCAGCGCGCCGCGCTTCCATTTGAACCACGGCCCCTTCGGGCGGCCGGGCACATAGGGGCTGTCGCCGCGCTTCAGCATCAGCCCCTCGATACCGTTCTCACGCGAGGCATCGCGCATCGCGGTCAGCGCCGCCCAATCGGCGAAAGGGACCATCGGTGACAGGTCCATCCGCTCTGGCCGCATGCGTGCGTACCAGGCCTCAAGCCGCTGGCGGCGTTCGTCGAAGCTGAGCCGCCGCAGATCCTCGCCCTCGTCGGCCAATATATCGTAGAGGCGTACATGGGCCGGGTATTGGGCCAGCATCTTGGCCGTCACGATCTTGCGGTTCAGCCGCTGCTGCAGCTCGTTGAACGGCATCACCTCGTCGTCGCGCAGCACCAGCATCTCGCCGTCCAGCACCGCGTCGAAATTCATCGCCGAGACGATCTCTGGGAAAACGCTGGTCACCTCATCGCCCGAGCGCGAATAGATCCGCCGCTCGAACGTCCCTAGGTCCCGCGCCTTGCCGACGAGCTGGACGCGGATACCGTCCCATTTCCACTCGGCGCGGTAGTCGGCGGCTGTCAGCACTTCGAGGTCCGGCGCCTCCAGCGGGTTGGCGAGCATCAGCGGGCGGAAGGCGGCGTGGTGGTCGGGATCGGGCCTCGGCCCCTTCCCTTCCAGCCATTCGAACAGCTCGGCATAAGGCGGCTCGAGCCCATGCCAGACCTCCTCGATCTCGTTCACCTCCTTGCCGGCCCATTCGGCGAGCGCGGTCTTGGCCAGCCGGGCCGAAACGCCGATGCGCAGGCCCCCGGTGATCAGCTTGATGAGGGCGAAGCGCTGGTCGGCGTTGCAGGCGTCGAGCCAGCCCTCGACCAGCTCCGGCGTTTCGCTGCGCTTGGCGGCGATGATGTCGGCGATCACCTCGGAGAGGATCGGCGGCGCGCGATTGGTCGGCTTGGGCGGCCAGATCAGCGCCACCGTCTCGGCGAAATCGCCGACATAATCATACGACCAGCCGAGCAGATCGGCATCGACCCGTGTGCGGACAAGCTCGCGGATCATCGCCGGCTTGGCCGTCGGCAGGTCGAGATTGCCGGTCAGCGCCGCCAGCGCCCAGCCGCGGTCCGGGTCCTGGGTCGTCGCGAAATACTCGCTGAGCAGCCGGAGCTTGCCGTTGCGCGACGGCATGAAGACCAGCGCATCGATCAGGCGGGAAAACAGGATCATGAGGCGGCGGGAACCATCGGACGATCTGGAATCACATCAGATGGTCATTGCCGCGCCGACCGGCGAGTCTCCTACTTGTCGTCCTGGCTCCGCCGGGCCGCGCCGGTCAGCCGTTCGAACAAAGTGAAGCTGCGCTTCGGCTCCGGCGCAGGCGCCGAGGCCGGGATATAGACGCCGGCATCGATCGACGGTGCGCGCGCCGTTTGAGCTGCCGGCATGATCGGGGCCGCCTGGATCGACTGGGCGGGCGTGGCGGCAGGCGCCGGCTCCTCGATTTGCATCGGCTCGGGGTTAGTTATCGGCGCGGGCTTTTCGGCCGCCATCCCGCCGCGGATGACGTCGAGCAGCGGCGGGCGCTGGACCTGGGCGGGCGCATCCATGCCGGTGGCGACCACCGAGACGCGGATCCTGCCCTCCATCGCCTGATCGAAGGTCGAGCCGAAGATGACGTTGGCGTCGGGATCGACCTCGGCGCGGACGCGATTTACGACCTCGTCCACCTCATGCAGCGACAGGTCCATGCCGGCGGTGATGTTGATCAGCATCGACCGCGCGCCCTTCAGCGAGACCTCGTCCAACAGCGGGTTGGAGATAGCGGCGTCGGCGGCGCGGGCCGCACGCTCGTCGCCGTTTGCTTCGCCGGTGCCCATCATCGCCTTGCCCATCTCGCTCATCACCGTGCGGATGTCGGCGAAGTCGAGATTGATCAGGCCGGGCATGACGATGAGGTCGGTCACGCCGCGCACGCCGGAATGCAGCACCTCGTCCGCCATCTTGAAGGCGTCGGCGAAGGTCGTCCTCTCGTTGGCGATACGGAACAGGTTCTGGTTGGGGATGACGATCAGCGTATCGACATATTGCTGCAGCTCCTTGATGCCGGCCTCCGCCGTCTTCATCCGGTGCGCGCCCTCGAACTGGAACGGCTTGGTCACCACGCCGACGGTCAGGATGTTCTGCTCGCGCGCCATGCGGGCGATGATCGGCGCAGCGCCGGTGCCGGTGCCGCCGCCCATGCCGGCGGTGATGAAGACCATGTTCGAGCCTTCGACGATGCCCGACAGCTCCTCCAGCGATTCCTCGGCCGCGGCGCGCCCGACCTCGGGCTTCGACCCGGCGCCCAGCCCACGCGTGGTCTGGAGGCCGAGCTGGATCTTGCGCGCCGCCACCGAATGGGCCAGCGCCTGGGCGTCGGTGTTGCAGACCAGGAACTCGACGCCCTCCAGATTGGCGCGCACCATGTTGTTGACGGCATTGCCGCCGGCGCCGCCGACGCCGACAATGGTAATGCGGGGGCTGGGGGTGGTCATGAAGATGTCCCTAAAAACGGCGCGCGGAGAATCGGAATTGGCCGCGCAAAGACTCGATATAGCAGATGCGGGGACGAGTCAGTCCTCTTCATCTTCGTAGCCGACCAGGGCGAGCGCCCGCGCCCGCTTGCCCATCAGCCCGGCGGCATGGATCAGCGCCTCCTCCCGCCCGTGCGTGACCCAGATTTCCCCAGCCTCGACATCCTGCATAGTTTGCAGCAGCTCATCCCAGTCGGCATGGTCGGAGATGACCAGCGGCAGTTCGACCCCGCGCTGCCGCGCCCGCTGGCGCACGCGCATCCAGCCGGAAGCGACCGCCGTGATCGGATCGGGCAGCCGGCGCGACCAGCGGTCGGAGCTCGCGGCCGGCGGCGACAGCACGATCTGGCCCTTCAGCTCCTCTTTGGTCGCCTCGGTCGCCGGGCGTAGATCGCCCAGCTCGACGCCAAGCTGCCGGTAGAGGTTGCAAAGGTTCTCCAGCGCGCCATGGATGTAGATCGGCCGGTCGTAACCGGCCCGCCGCAGCAGCATGATGACGCGTTGGCATTTGCCCAAGGCGTAGACGCCGATCAGATGGGCGCGGTCGGGAAACAGGGCCTGGGAGCGCAGGACCTTGTCGATCTCCTCATCGTCGGGCGGGTGGCGAAAGACAGGCAGGCCGAACGTGGCCTCGGTGATGAAGACGTCACAGGTCACGACCTCGAACGGATCGCAGGTCAGGTCGAAGCGACGCTTATAGTCGCCGGAGACGACGACCCGACAGCCGCGCCACTCCACCACCGCCTGGGCGCTGCCCAGCACATGGCCCGCCGGCGCCAGCCATAGCCGGACACCGTCGATCTCGATCGGCGCACCATAGTCCAGCGCCTGGGCGGCGCCGGCCCCGTCGCCATAGCGGGCACGCATGATCGCCAAAGTGCCCGGCGTCGCCAGCACATGCTTGTTGCCGGGGCGGGCATGGTCGGCATGGCCGTGGGTGACGACCGCGCGGTCGACCGGCCGGGTGGGATCGATGAAGAACTTGCCGGGCGCGACATACAGGCCTTGAGGCGTGACGCGGACCCAGCTTTCGGGTTTGGGGACGGACATTCAGGCGATATGTGATGCCCACACCGTCATTGCGAGGAGCGCAGCGACGAAGCAATCCAGAGCCTTACCGATCGGTGCACGGCTAACGACTCTGGATTGCTTCGCTACGCTCGCAATGACGACAGTGCGGTTGCTCACCATCTCAGATCGTAATCCCGCGCCCGCTGCTTCACCTCGCGTTCCCGCGCCGCCTTGTCGACCGTGCCCAAGCCCAGGCTCGCCAGATCGGCCGGCGAAACGACCTTGCTCTCGACCGCCGGCCTGGGCGCCCCTGGGCTGCTATCCGCAATGGCGGCCCAGCGCAGGAACAGCATGCCTTCGGACAGGCCTTCGGTGTCGATCCAGTTCTCCAGGCCCGGATCGGTCTGGGCGATGACGACCGTGAAGCTGCCGTCCGGGTTCTTCTTGACCTGGTCCAGATTGCGGCTGGACAGGTGATGGACCGGGTCCATCGTCGTGCCCCAGAGGTTGCTGACCGGAACGGTCACGTATTTCGCCGTGCCGGGATGAATGGTCAGCACCAGCGCCTGATCTTTTTCGAGCTGGAAGTGGCCCAGCGAATAGGCCTGGGTGACCAGCATGCCGTCGGTCGCCTTGATCTCGGGTTGGACAAAGACATTGGCCGGCCTGGCCAGGATGCGGCCGTGCCCTTTCACCGTCTCGGCGAAATAGCGTTTGACCTTGGTCAGCACCTTCTCAAGCTTCTGCTCGTGGGTCAGCGGCGGTCCGTCGGGCGGGCCGGCGATGCGCTCTACGGTGAGTTTGTTGGGCCGCTGGTGCGCCCAGTCGCTCAGCGTGTCGCGGATGGTCATGTAATTGGCGTCGGGCTTGGTCTGGATGTGGTTGGACTGCCCGGCCGCCGGATCGGGACCCACCGTGATCGTAAAGCGTCCGTCGGCATCGAGCTTGAGATCGCTGCCCGACAGGTTGCCGGCGGTGATCCAGGCGTCACTCAGCACGGAGAAGTCGTTGACCACCGGCCGAACCGTGGTCGCCCCGTCCTTGGGCGCCCGGCCGCGGATCAGATAGGTCGAGACGCCGTCCATCGGGATGACGCGATAGACACTGTCGGGATTCTCGTCGATGCCCTTGGGCGCGAGCGTGTAGGTGCCGTGCACCGTCCGGCCAGGACGGCCGACGAAGGTGATGTGCGGGCGCAGCGGATCGTCGTTGAGGCCGTTCAGCGCGGCGAAATAGGTGATCTCAGCCGCCGCCTGCTTGAAATGCGCCCGTGTCTCCGGCGTCGGGTTGGGTATGAGCGAGAGAAGGTCGCGCTCCCCCTGCTCCCGCGCTGCGACCACGGCGGGGTCGGAGAGGAACTTCTGCGCCTCCAACTCGAGGCTGTCCTCGACCGAGACGAGTTTGGATGCGTCGAGGACGGGATCGGGAACCGGCGCGGCAAAGATCGATGCCGCTGGAAGTGCGAGTGCGAGCGCCAATCCGATGAAGCGAGCCATGGCGTCCTCCCATGAGTTTTCGTTCCCTCATGGGTATCATGGCGGCGGGCCTTCGCATCCCCCATTTCACGCCAATGGCCGGGCCATGACGTGAAATGGGGTGCGGATTGATCAGGCGGCGGCCTTGAGCGCCGCGTCGGCGATCAGCGGGTCCTCCAGCGTGACCGAGACCGAGAAGACGATCGCGGCGATGCGGATCGCATCCTGGATCGCTTCCTTCGACACGCCGGCCTTCAGCAGCACGTCCTCATGCGCCTCGATGCAGCGGCCGCAGCCATTAACGGCGGAAACCGCCAACGACCACAGCTCGAAATCGGTCTTCTCGACACCCGGATTGGCGATGACGTTCATACGCAAGCGCGCCGGCATCGACAGGAAGTCCGGGTTCTTCGACAGGTGGGTGAAGCGGTAATAGATGTTATTCATCGCCATGATCGCGGCGGCCGAGCGCGCGGCGGTCTTCGCCTGCTCGGTCAGATACTCCGACGCGGCGGCGTCGACGGCGCGCACAACATCCTGGTTGCGCGATGCAATGGCGGTGGCGAGCACAGCGCCCCAGAGCTGCTGCGGGGTCAGGCTGGTAATGGAGGGAATGCTGCCGAGATTGAGGCGCAAATCCTTGGCATAGTCCGGCAGGCGGGCTTTCAGGTCGTCGAGTGACATGGGGATTCCTTTTTGGAGACGTTAGAAGCCCCGTCGGCGTTCGTCAGGAGCACTTAATTTAGATAGATTCTAATTCGCAAAATCAATAGGGCAGCTCCATGTCATTGTGGGGCGGAGTGCGCAAGCATCTGCTCGGCCGCGCTTGCGCCGACGAGCGCTCCATGGCGACCGGGAGCAAGGGCCAGAGACGCGCGGAACTCACGCAGCGCCTGATCCGGCTGGCCGACGCTAAGCAGAAGCTCGCCCAACTGTTCGCGGGCCGGGACGATGGGTCCAGGCGTGACGGGTAGCTTCTCCACCGCATCTTCCTCATCGGCAGCCCAGCGCAGGCTGATGACAGCCGTAGCGGCTTCGCCCCTGGCGACCATGCGCCACGCCTGGGCTTCCTGAAGCATCGCATCGACCTGTGTGATCCAATAGGCGTTGGCTTTTGCCCGAAGGTCGTTCAGGCATGCCTGAAGCTTGTCGATATCGGCATCCGGCGCGCTGGGGACCTGGGCACGGCTGCGGCCGAGCGCGCGCGCCCAATAGACGATCGCCGCGACCTGTGGCGGCGATCCGGGCAGCGGCTGCAGTCGCGCGGCCCCTTCCCAGTCGCGGCTTTCGACGGCCAGACGGGCCGGCATCGCCGTCGCCGCGTACCCCATCTTGAACTCCGACGCCCGCAGGCCGTCCATCGACCCTATCGCGGCGACGGTCCGCGCCGCGTCATCATGGCGACCGACCTGCAGATAGGCGTAGGTCAGGTAGTCCATCGCATGCAGTTCTTCGCCGAAATCGCCCTGGGCATGGGCGGCCGTCCGCGCGGCTTCGTTCGAGGCGATCGATTCGTCCCACAATCCGAGGCGGGTGAAGATGTGCGATGGCATGTGGAGGGCGTGCGGCGCAGACGGCGCGATCTTGGAATAGGCCCGGGCGGCCTCCAGGCCGCGCGGCGCCAGTTCGGCGCTGTCATAGGCATGGATCAGATAGTGCGCCAGGCCGGGATGCTGCGGCTGCCGCCGATAGATAGGCTCGAGAATGTCGGCGGCGCGCTTCTGGTTGGCATGTGTCTTGTCGGTCGGTGGGGCCGTCGCGATCAGGGCCAAGGCGTAGAAAATCTGCGCCTCGGCGTCGTCCGGGTTGCTCCGGGCGACCTCCGCCATGGCCAGGGCGTATCGCTGCGCCCGGGTGCCGGGCGGCACCTGTTCCGCGTCGCGGTAATACACCGCCAGGGCGTCGATGAAGCCACGCTCGCGCGCCGAGCCGCCTGGACCGGCCATTGCGATCTGCGCCGCGCCTTCGCGCAGTGCATCGCCTGATGGCGGATCCCAGAGCTGATGATAGTGGGTCATCGCCATGCCCCAATGCGCCATGGCGCAGCCCGGGTCCCTTGCGGAGACGTCCTGGAATGCACGCTCGGATGCGGCATAGGCGAATGAATGAAGCAGAGCGATCGCCCTGTCGAACGCAGGCTTCACCGCCGCATCGCAGGACGTTGGGAATGTCACCGCGCCAAGCTTTTCCGGCGCGGGATGATCGTGGTGATGCTCTTCTTCCCCGACCGCGATCGGGCCTGCGAGCATCAGCGCTATCGTAAAAGCTGACAACCACTTCACTGCAGCCTCCCTGAAGCCGCCTGCCCCTGATGAAGTGGAAGGCCCCGTCAATCCGTCAAGAGCGAAGGCCTTTCAGGTGAAATTCGGCGACCGTGAGCGGGCCGATTGCGCAGCACCCTCTGCTTCCGGCCGCCTCGCACGCTCGTCCTGCACCAATCGTGCGCGGACCTGCTCGAGGATCGACAGTGTCTGGAGAACGCCTTGCAACGGCAAAGCGACGACCAGCTCGGAGACCGACTGCACCTCACTGTCCGATCCGCCGGGGTTTGCCGGCTGAAGCCGATGAAACTCGAGGCGTGCCACACCATTGAGGATCGTGACCTCCTTGAGGCCGTCACAGAAATAGCTGTTCATCCACGTCCTCGGGCTCAGGGCTCACGCATGCTTTCGTCGATCACGCGGGTGATCGGGTTCAGGATGTATCCGAGCATCGAGCGGCGACCAACCTTGATGTCGGCGACAAGCCTCAGACCCGGTCGCAGGACCGAGGCGTCCGGCAGATTGCGGAATTTGGTTTCCGTAACCTCGACCCGGCCGCGATAATGGATCGTGCTCTGCCGCTGCTGGGTCCTGAGGCCCGGCGAGTTCATATTTTCGGCCGTCTCGCGTGCATTGCCATCGGGCAGCACGTCGGGCGTCAGGCTGCGTAGCACACCATAGGCGAGCCCGTATTGCTGCCATGGCAGCGCCTCGAACTTCAGCGTGACGCGATCGCCGACATGCAGGCGCGCCACGTCGCGCGTGTCGACCTGTACCTCGGCGATCAGCGGCGCGGCGGTCGGCACCAGCCGCATCAGCGTCTCGGCCTCACGTACGACCGAGCCGGCCGGCCGGTCCGCCATCTCGAGCACGATGGCATCCGCCGGGGCGCGCAGCACCGACAGGTCTTCGCGCCGGCTGACCTTCGACCGGCGCGCCGCGGCGGCGTCGCGGTCGGCGCGGGTCTGGGCCAGCTCTTCCGCCAGCTTGCGCCGCCATTCATGGACAAAAGCATCGCGTTCGGCCTCGGCCTCGGCGATCTGCTCGGCCAGTTTCCGCTGCTCGCCGAGATTGGTGTCGAGCCTGCCTTTGGCGTCGACCAGCCGCTGGGTCGCCTCGAGCTGCTTCAGCTTCGAGCCCCAGCCATTATTGACCAGGGTCTTGTACATCTGCTCCTGCTGGCCGACGAGGCCGATCTGCTCGCCAAGACCCTTCGCCTCGATCTTATGGGCGGCGAGGTCGGCGGAGTATTGCCCCGCCTTGCGCTCCGAGCTGTCGAGCTTGGCGGCATATTCCTGCTGGCGCTTGCGGAAGATATCGCGCTGGGTCAGCTCCTCGGCATTGGGGGTCGCCGGATCGTAGGCCCGGCCCGCGAGCTCGACATCCAGGCGATCATAGGCGGCCTGCAGGGACCTGAGCTTTGAGGTCAGTTCGGCCGCGTCGGCATCGGTGAAAGTCGGGTCCAGCGTCGCCAGCACCGTGCCGGCCGTGACCTTGTCGCCCGGCCTGACAGTGACCGAGCGGATGATCGACGTATCCAGCGGCTGGACCACGATCTGGGAATCGCTGGTAATGATCTGGCCGTTGGCGGCGATTATGATGTCGACCCGGGCGAGCGCCAGCCCGGCCAGTGCCGTCAGGACCATCCCGACCATCAGCCACAGGACCAGGCGCTGCCTGGGCGCCGCGGCCAGCACGCTTTGAAAATCGTAATCGATCACGGCCCGCGGCGCCGGCAGCGCCGTGGCGCCGGGCGCGAGACCGAGGGAGCGCGATGCGCCGATCTCGGTCATTGAAAGATCCTCGCCTGCTGGCTCCACAGCTGATTGTACGGCAGGCAGCCGCGCAGCAGCGCCTCATGGCTGCCGATCTGGGCGATCCGCCCCTGCTCGACGACGATGATGGCATGCGCGCGGGCGACGAAGGACAGGCGGTGGCTGATGATCACGGTCGTGCGTCCGCGCGCGATGGCGGCCAGATGCTGCTGGATGATGGCTTCGCTTTCGGCGTCGAGCGCGCTGGTCGCCTCGTCGAAGATCAGCACTGGGGGATCGTGGATCAGCGCCCGGGCGATGGCCAGCCGCTGCCGCTGCCCGCCCGACAGGTTGGTGGCGCCCTCGTCGAGCATGGTCGAATAGCCGTGCGGCAGACGCTGGATGAATTCATGCGCCCCGGCGAGTTGCGCGACCGCCACGACCTCGTCCAGTGAGGCGGCCGGCTTGGTCATCGCGATATTCTCCCGCACGGTCGCGCGGAACAGGAAGTTCTCCTGCAGCACGACGCCGATCTGGGAGCGCAGATGGGCGAGATCGAATTCCTTCAGGTCCTGCCCGTCGATCTTGATCAGCCCGGCCTGCGGCAGGTGCACGCCCTGGAGCAGCCGGGTGACCGTCGTCTTGCCCGATCCGCTGCGGCCGACGATGCCGACCACCTGGCCGGGTTCGATCGTGAAGGAAATGTCCTTGAGCGCCGGCGTCGCCGAGCCTGGATAGTGGAAGGTCACATCCTCGAACTCGAGATGCCCGCGGATAGGAGGGGCAAGCTGGCCGGTGCTGGATTCGGGCTTGGTCTGCATCAGCTGCGCCAGCAATTTCAACGACAGCACGGCGCGCTGATAGTCCTGCATCAGGGTCGAGGCGTGGATCAGCGGCTGGGCCAGCCGCATTCCCATCATGTTGAAGGCGACTAGGGCGCCGACAGTCATCTGGTCGTTGAGCACGAAGAATACGCCCACCGCGCCGACGCCGACGCTCATCCCGCGTTCGAGGCTGGATATCAGGCTGCGCGCCCGGGCGGCGGTATGGTCGAGCGACAGCATCTTGGTCGCCGCCTCGTCGGTATAGCGGCGCCAACGCCGCATCAGCCGCGGCTCCAGCGCCAGTGTCTTGATCGTGGCGATACCGTTCAAAAGCTCGAACTGGAACGCCTTGCGGCGCCCCTCGATCTCGTTGACGTCGTTCAGCTTGAGCCTGAACTCGCGCGACATCACCGCCAGCGTGACAAAGGCGGCGGCCGAGACCGCCAGCACGATCAGGGTCAGCTGCCAGGAATAGATCAGCAGTACCGGCAGGAAGATCGCCACGCCCAGCGCATCGAGGAAGGTGTTGAAGAGCCGGCTGGCGAGAAATTCGCGGACATTGTTCGCCTCCTGCAGCTTGTAGGCGACCGCGCCGGACGGGTTGGCGTGGAAATAATCGATCGGCAGCCGCAGCAGATGGCCGATCGTGTCGTTGGTCACGACATGGTCCAGCTTGCGGGTGACGAAGGACAGCAGGTAGTTCCGCAGGTAATTGAAGCCGCCGTCGAACAGGATCATCAGCACGACGCCTGCGGTGATCGTGTACAGCGTGGCGAAAGCCTGGTTCGGCACCACCTTGTCGACCAGCAGCTGGAAGAAGATCGGCACCGACAGAGCGAGCAGATGCATCGCCAGCGCGGCGACGACGATGTCGCGCATCAGCCGCCGCTCAGCAAACAGCTTTGATGTGAACCAGGAAAAGCCGAAGGCGGTGTCGTCCTTGCCGGGCGGCCGCGGCGTCATCACCAGTGCCACGCCGTCCCAGGCCTTCTCGAGGTCGGCGCGCGGCAGGAAGAACACCTCGCCGTCGAGGTGGAGCGGGTCGGAAACCGCGACCTCCTCGACCTCGTCGCGCCGCACGCCCATCAGGACGACGACATTGCCGTTCCGCAGGACCAGCAGCAGCGGGTGGGCGAAGGGCCGGGTGCACAAGGCAGTCCAGTCGAGACGGGCGCGGTGGGCGGCAAGCCCGAACTCCCCGGCCACCTCGACCAGGCCCGATAGGGGCATCGTGTCGGTTTCGATCAGATTGCGACGGCGGACCGCGCCGATTTCAGCATAGACGCCGTTCTGCACGCCGAGCCGGAACAGGCAGGAGAGCGCCGTTCCGCTCGATACGGCGCCGCCGATCGACGCGTCATCGAGCTCGGCCGTGCCATCCCCGCCCCATTGCCGCACGGTCCATGACCATAGGCGCGCGAGATATTCCCGCCGGTCGGCAAAAAGCCCCGCGGCGGACCGTCGTGATGCTGAAATCATGTCCATCTGGTTCGCGCCGGGAGCTTCAGCCGCTCTGCTATGTCCTGATGCCGCAACCTACGGAATTCCGGCGAGTGGAGCAAACGATTATGCAAGAAGATCAAAGGATAATGCCCAGAGCGATAAAGTGTTTATCGGCTTTGCGCCGCCTGCTGTAGTGTCCACCGTTATCTGCTGCATGGAACCGATTGCTTGAGCATGTTCGTCGCAAATCGCCGTACGGAACGGCAAAATGCTTTCGCCCTGGCGGAAGACAGTCCAGACGCCGGCGGCTGGGCGCAGGAGGCCGAGCGTTGCCGCAAGGCGCTGAAGCGGAACGGCCGGGATGCCCGCCTCCAGATCCGCTACGGCATCGCGCTCAAGGCACTGAACGACCTGCGTTCGGCGGAGATCGCCTTTCGCGGCGCGATCGCCATCGACCCCGCGATCGCCGAGGCGCATGAGCGGCTCGGCGACCTGCTGAACAGCGAAAACCGGACCGAGGAAGCGGCCACATCCTTCAGGCGCGCCCTGGCATTGGACGGATCGCTCCTATCGCCAGCGCGAACCCTTGCCGACCTCGACAAGCAGCGTGCCTTAAAGGCAACGACCGAAGCCGATGACGAGGACGCCAGCGGAGAGGACGGGAAGGACGAGCCCCGCAAACAGCTCATCGAAAGGTCCGGCCTGTTCGACGAAGCCTGGTATCTCGAGCGCCATCCCGAGGTCGCGGAAGCCGAGATGCCGGCCCTGGACCATTATCTCGCATTCGGATGGGCGGAGGGACTGGAACCCGGACCGCGCACCGACATGGCGGCGTATCTGGCCCGCCATCCCGAAGTGGAGGCCGCGCAGAGCAATCCGCTGCTGCATTTCATCATCGCCGGCGCAGGCCAGGGATGGTCATGTCTGACGCGCTTCTATGAGCGGGAGCTCATTCAGGGCTCGGCCCTGTTCGATGCTGCCTGGTACCAGGCGAACAATCCCGACATCGCCGGCGCGGATCCTCTCGACCACTATATCGGTACCGGCGCCGCCGAGGGCCGCGCCCCCGGTCCGCTGTTCGACGCGCGCGACTATCTGCAGCGCAATCCGCGGGTAGCCGCCGCGCGGGGAAATCCGCTGTTGCACTACATCGTCTGGGGCGCCCGGCGCGGCCGGTCGGTGCGCAGCGTCCACCGCAAGGCCGAGACGGCCTTCATCGCAGAATCGGGCTATTTCGACCGGCGGGCCTACCGCGCCGCCTATCGCGACGTGGCGACGGGCGATCTCGATCCTCTGGACCACTATATCGCCCAGGGCGCCGCCGAGGGACGTTCGCCGGGGCCGCGCTTCGATGCCGCCGGCTATCTGGTGCGCACGCCGGACGCCGCAGCCGCGGGCGCCAACCCGCTTCTGAACCTCCTCCTTGCCGAGGCCATCCACTGCCCGATCCGGCTGCCGGATCGGAGCGACGAAAAATCCATCATCGTCCGGTCGGGGCTGTTCGATCCCGACTGGTACCACGCGCGCCGGCCCGACGCGGGCGCGCTCTATGCCGACCCGCTCGACCATTATCTCGATTGCCCGGCTGGCGAGGCTTCCCCCCCCGGCGCCGCGTTCGACACGCGCGATTACATTGCGCGCTATCCCGAAATCGCCCTGGCCGGGTTCGAGCCGCTGCTGCATTACATCGTCCTGGGCAGTGCCGAGCACAGGATGATCTTCGGCATCGAACGCAGCCGCGACCGGGCCGTCATCGCGGCCTCGACGCTGTTCGATGCCGATTGGTACCGCCACACCTACAGCGACGTCGCCGCGGCAGGGCTCGATCCGATCGATCATTATATCGAACGTGGCGCCCGCCAGGGACGCGTGCCCGGCCCGCATTTCGATGCCGGCGACTATATCGAAAGGAACGCGGACGTGCGCGCGGCGAACGCCAATCCGCTGCTGCACTATCTCGCGGTGGGCAAGCCGGAGGGGCGTCTCATCCGCTCGCTCCGCCGCCGGCGGCGCAGAGCGCTGCGCGTCTGGGCGGGCTGGCCCGCGGGGCCGGATTGAACGGGGCCCGGACTGAACGGGTTACACGCCGCGGGGGCCGGCAAAGACGCGATAGACCCGGGCCAGGATGCGCACCACGCGCCTGACGACCTTCTCGGTCCGGCCACCATACCCATATTCCCCCGACAATGACGGGAAACCGCCGAGATAGTCGGGATCGATGGCGCTTCTCTTATCCAGGAAATACTGCAAGGCATCGGGCTGATGCACGGGGCGTGCCGGGGCGTCGGGCATCTTCCCGTCCAGGGTCGCCTTGAGCGCGGCCGTCAGGCGCTCGGGCCGGTGCTTCTCATCGAAATACGCGCGCGCCAGGGCTGCATGCCGCTGCAGCGTCTCGGGCGCGAGGGCTTTCAGGTGGTCGGCCAGCTCGTCGGGATGCCGCCAGACCAGGGCCTCGGAATAGACTTCGTTGGTGTCGGAGAAGAAGACCGTCCGGTAGTTGGAGTGGACCAGCAGCGGTAGGCCGGCGCCCATCGCCTCTACTGTCGCCCGTCCGCCGCCGAGCGGAAACGACCCGAGATAGGCGTCAACCCGGTGGCTGACCAGAGCCGAAGCCAGGTTCCTGACATAGGGCAGATGCACGAAGCGGTTTCGCGGCACGCCGGCCCGGGCGAGCCCTGCCGCGATCCCTTGCAGCATGGTCTTGGGCAATGCCCCGATATGGATATGCATCCCGCGCGTGGTGCGCAGCACCAGCGGCACGATGTCCGCGTAGGAGACGTTGTAGGCGACCGATTCGATGAAATGCGACGCGTCGAACTTCTCCATTCCGCCCGACGTCGCCGTCGTCAGATAGCCGCGGCTCATGAACGGCCGGTCGAGCCGGTGCTTGTCGACCGAGGCGGTCAGCGGCCAGAAGACGTTGCCGGCAAGCCCTTCCTGCTCCCGGCAGCGGTAGAAGGACTTGGCATTGAAATCGACGTGAAGCGCGTGCGGCGCATGCACGCCGAGCGCCAGCGAGTGGTCGCAATTGTGGTAATAGATCAACTGCCCCGCGACTTCGGGCTGCGCGGCGGCAATGCAGAGCGGATCGAAATGGTGCTGCAATATATAGGTCCGCACCGGCCTTAAGGCAGCCAGCCGCGTCTTCAGCCATTCAAGCCGCATCGCCAGATTGCCGGCAGGTGCGATCTCCGCCGAGGCGGCCCTGAGCGCGGGCAGCCCCAGCAGGTGGCGCGGCCGCAGCTCATGGAACGTATTGCTCACCAGCACGACCGCCTTTGCCGCCGGATCGGCGCTCCTCAGATCCTGGACGACCCGGCTGTGCCCGCCGGTCTTGGCAAGGGCGGTCACCAGAAAGACGATCAGCTCGGGATCGCGCGCCGCCGGCGCGGCCACGGGCGACTGGCGGCCGAGCTCCAGGCACAGCCGGTCCAGCTGGGGGGAGGAGAAGACCTCCGCATGGCTGGTCTGGCGTGAAATGACACCGAGAACGAACTCGGCGATCATCTCCAGCGCACCGGCGACGTCGCCCTGATCGGCGCGCTGCCGCGCGGCCCGGCAAAAATCCTCGACGCTGCGATACATCTAGAGCCACACCCGGATCGCTGACCGGCGGTCTGCATACGGACGGGATTCTACATACGGAACTGGCATCTCAGCAGCTTTTCGTGCCGGAAAGCGCCAGGAACTCCGCATAGTCGTGAATATAGTCGCTGGCATCGAACGGCAGGGATGCCAGGACGGCCAGGGTCGCCGTCGGCGTCGCCTGGCGGATTTCGCGCCAGACGACGGGGGTGATCAGCAGCCCGTCGGTCGGCGTCTCGAGCCGCACTACCCGCCGCCGCTCCCCGTCATCGACCAGGATCTCATACATGCCGGACATGGCGACCAGCAGCTGTTCCAGCTTCCGATGCGCGTGCCCGCCCCGGACGGTGCCGACGGTCCCACCATGCAGCCAATAGGCGCGGCGGGGAACGAAAGGGAGATCGTCCCCCGAATCGGCCACGGACAAAACCCCGCGCTCGTCCGCAACGGAACGGATTTTAATCAATCTGGTTCGATTCCGCTGGGGCGCTACCAGTATTGTGTCTTGGCGCATTGCCCTTGCCGGTGTTTGCGGCCGATGAAACACTAGATCGCCATCCATACGATTGGCCGCACCAGCGTCATACTTCATTATTTCCTCGCCGATATAGGGAGTATCCGGGGAAGTGCGGGCCAGATATTTCGTTTTCCTGCCAGTCATTTACTAATGTGTGCGCCGCTGGTGTGACAAGGTTTTCTCTCGCGGCGCTTGCGCAGCCGCCATTCACGCGCGTCCGGCGCCGGGTTCCAGCGATAGCCGAGATAAGCGGCAAGCCAAGGATCGTCGGGCGGGCGGCGGGCCAGGGCCGCGGGCAGGTCGATCGCCTGGGCCAGGATCGGCACGCCGATCACATGATTGACCGCCCGCCGCAGGCCCGCCGACCGATTCGTACCGGCGCGATGGAACGTCATCGCATTCATGAAGATGATCGAGCCGGCGGCCGCCGTCACCGTCGTCGCCGACCGGTCCACCGTATCCGCCGGCGGAAACTGCGCGGCCAGATGGCTTCCGGGCAGGAAAAGGGTCGCCCCATTCTCCGCCGTGAAGTCGTCCAGGCATACCAGCGCGCTGAGCGCGAAGGGCGCCGACGACACCCAGTATTGGTGGTTGAGGTCGCGGTGCCAACGGGTCTGGGCGTGAGGCTCGCCGGGACGATTGACGATCCCGTTCTGCATCAGCAGGACGACATGCTCGCCCAGCAGCCGCCTGGCGACGCCGGTGATCGCCGGATGCTGCGCAAGCTGCAGGAAAGCGTCGTGATAAGCGAGCGGGCAGCGGGCGATGTCGGCATCGCCCAGCTCCCTGAGCAGCGCCTCGCCGCCGACTTCGTCGCATTGGCGCCGATAGACCTCGTCAAGTTCCGCGGCCAATTGCTCGACCGCCAAGCGCGGCAGCGCGTCCGGCAGGATGGCGGCGCCGTTGAGCGCGAGTTGCTCGACGAGGTGGTCTATGGCCGTCATCATGCTGCCTTCGCAATGCCCGACAGGGCCTCGATCAGCCGGTCGGTCGTGCCGGGCGCAGGCGTGACGAGCGGCCGGCGCGCGATGCCGAAGCCGGTTCGGCCGAAGCCGTTGCCGTTATAGAACAGCAATTCCTGCCCCTGTCCGGCACAGGGGGCGGCAAAGCATACCATCCCGGAATCCCAACCGGCGGCGCCCGGCTCGATCAGAGTCCGGCGCCTAAGCCGGTTCTCGTCATCGAAGCCAATCTCGACAAGCGAATAACCTTGTTCCGTGCGGACCGAGAGCATCAGGACCGCGCCGCCATGGTCGTCATGCCAGAGCCACGGCCGGCCGAAGCCGATCTCGCCGCGCGCCCTGTCGGGCGACAGCAAAATCTCGCCGGGCTCGGTCCATGTGATCCCATCCTTGGAGGTCGTGCGCCGCAGGGAATAAACCGGAAGCCGCTTGCCGTCCTGGCCGTCGATGAACGCGTCACCGCCGATATAAAGCGCGGCCCAGCCGGATGGTGTCGGGTAGATATGCGCAGCGGTACGGAAACAGTCCTCGCCGGAGAGCGGCGCCAGGACCGGGTTTCGCGATATCTTTCTATAGGTCGCCCCCTGGTCGCGGCTGACCGCAAGGCCAACGAAAAGCCGATACGGAACCGCTGCCGGTCCGCGCTGCCACCCGATATAATAGAGGAATACCTCCCCGCCCCGGGCGACGACCTGGCACGGATTGACCCCGTCGCAGTCGAAATCACCCGGATCGCCGAGATCGAGCACCAGGCGCGTCGCGCCGGTGACCTTCGGAACCGGAACATCATCCACAAGGTCGACGGCATAAATCCGGCCGCGCATGTCGGCGTCGCAGGCAGCGAAATAGACTTCCAGCCGGTCTCCCATCCGGTGCGGCGTGGGCAGCATCGCATGGCTGCAGGCGCGACTGTCGTCGGCGGTTGCCAGGATCAGCCCGCCTTTCACCCAGCGGGTCATGCCGCGGCCCCCCATTTCGGCGCTCCGGCGATCGGCAGGCGGTAGAAATCGTGGCACACCGTGCGCGCGCCGAAGCCTTCCTTGAAATCGGCCAATCCCCGATTGAGATAGCGGCCCTCATCCTCGTTCGAGCTGCCGAAATCGAAATAGCGCACCTGCCCGTGAAACCGCTCGATCAAGGTCGCGAACAGCAGGTCGAGCGCGCCCGTCTCCCTGCCCCGGTCGCTGGCGGCGATATATTGCGCATGCACGACCGGACCGGCGTGGTACAGCACCGCGCCGGCATGCGGCGCCTGGTCGTCGGCCGCGATGTGGAGTGTGATGTTCTCGGGAAAGCGGCTCTGCAGAAGCTGCATCTCAGCCAGCGTATGTACTGGCCGCGTTTCGTGCCGCCGCCGGAGATTGTCCTCCAGGATCGGCCAGAATGCCTCCAACGGGGCGTCGTGGATCACGCTGAGGCCCGCAGTGGCGGCCCGGCGCATGCCGCGGCGCCGGCGGTCCTGGCTGTCGATGCCGGCATCAAGGTCGACCACCGACAGGACATCGCGCCGGTAAAGCGCCGCGCCGTGGCGGAACAGCGCGTATCTGTCCTCATCCGCCGGCGCCCGGTGATAGATGTGCGGGACAGTCTTATAGACCAATTCCGCTACCCCCAGCCCGTGGAGATAGCCGACGGCGGCCTCGAATATATCGAGCACCTGCCCGACGGTCGCCGACAGGCCGAGCACGAAGCCGCCATAGGTCAGCCCGCCGTGGCTGACGACTGTGCCGCCCTGGCGGTTGGCTGGCAGCAGCGCGACGATCTCGTCACCCTGGACCACCAGGATTGACGCGTCGTCGAAACGGTCCGCGTGATACTCGACATAGTCGCGCAGCAGCAGGAACGTCCCGTTCTTGCTGCGCCTGACGAATCCGTCCCAGACGGCGCGGTCGGACTGCCGATACGGCCTTACGCTCAGCATTCCGCTAATCGTTCCGCACCTTGAAGAAGCGGAAGCTATCGACCGACGAAGGCTCGGTCGATGCCGTGCGGAAGACCTGCCGCGGCGCGGTGTCCTTGGTGATCAGGGCATTCGGACCGATCCAGTTGTCGGCGGCAATCCTGACCGTGTCGGCCACCGTCGCATTGACGCCCAGGAAGCAATTGGCGCCGACATGGACATGGCCCGAGATCACGACATGTGAGGCGATGAAGATGTTGTCGTCCAGAACCGCGTGATGGCCGATGTGATTGCCCGACCATAGGATCACATTGTTGCCGACAGTGACGAAGGGCTGGAGGACGTTGTTCTCGAAGATGAAGCAGTTCTCGCCGATACTGACATTGCGCCAGACGAAGGCCTGCGGGCTGACATAGGTGGCGAGCCGGTAGCCGCGCCGCTTCATCTCGGCGCAGAGTCGGGTGCGGGCGCGGTTGAGCTCCCGATAGGCCAGGGCGACGAAGGCCTCGGTCTCCGCCGCGGGATGGATGTGCTCGATGTCGTCCAGCGCATGCACCGAGCGGCCGAGGAGCGTCTCGCGGCGCAGATACTGCCGATGCACGGCGAAGCCCACCACCTCATAGGCTCCGGCCGCATCGAACATCTCGCAGGCGACTTCCGCGAACGAACTGTCGCCGACGATGATCAGCTTCCGCCGCGCCACGGTCACGGCCGCACGATCAGTATGTCTTCGCGCCGATTGGCCATCGGCAGGCCCGCCGCCTGCGGCAGGATGAAGGCGTGAAAACCGCTGCGCCGCATGCGTGCCAGTACTTCCATGACCGTTCCGTCATCAATCTCCGCGCCGCCTGGCGCATCGGCTGACAGGTCGGGCATGGGCCGGCCGGGATAATGCTGCCGGTGATGGGCCGCCCCGGCCGCGCTGTTCAGGAACCGCTTGCGCATCGTCCAATTGGGGATGTCGCCGATCAGGAAGCCGCCACCCGGCCCAAGCAGCCCGGCCGCGGCGTCGACGAAGGGGACCAGGTTGCCCTCGGCAAAAACATATTGCGCAACGCTGTAGGCGAGCACGGCATCGAACGGGCCGGGATGCCGGGATGGGAACGGCCCTTCGACCTTGGCAACATACGGCAGGTCGGGCAGCTGCCGCAGCACTTCCGCAGAGTCGATGACGGTCAGGGACTGGCCGAGGCGGCCGCAACTATCGATGATATGCCGGGTCAGGTCGCTGCAGCCGCAGCCGATATCGAGGATTCGGGCGCCGGGCATGGCAAGTGCCGGCAGCTTGGCGCCGATATCGGCGAATATCGCCCCACTCTGCCCTGCCCTGAGTTGCTCGGGAAAGCCGGATTTCTCGTTGGGGGTGAGCGTGGGGTCGGTCGCCCGCTCGCGAAAGCCGGCATAGCCCGGAACGTCGAAGTTTTTCTCAGCCGGTTTCACCCCTGGAAACTCCGCACCGCCGCGATGACGGCGTCTATATCGTGATCGCTCATCCCCGGCCAGAACGGCAGGCTCAGGACCTGGTCGGCGATTTCGGTCGCGACCGGTGCGCACGAATCCGCGATCGCGAGGCCGGCATAAGCAAGCTGCCGATGCGGCGGGATCGGGTAGTGTATCTGGGTCTGGATGCCGTGCGCCTCGAGGTGGCCGATCAGCGCCGCGCGGTCTGGGGTTCGGACGACATAAAGATGCCAGGACGGCACGACATCCTCGCCGACGGCCGCGGGCAGGACGACATTGCTGCCTGCGAGCCCGGCATCGTAGCGGCGGGCCAGTTCGCGGCGCTGCCGGTTGTCCTCATCCAGATGTCTGAGTCGGACCCTCAGCAGGGCAGCCTGCAGCTCGTCGAGGCGGCTGTTCAGCCCCTCCACCTCATGCACATATTTGACCGTGGAGCCGTAATTGCGCAGGGCGCGGAGCCTTGCTGCCAGCTCCGCATCGTCGGTCGTGACCGCGCCGCCGTCGCCGAGGGCGCCCAGATTCTTCGTCGGGTAGAAGCTGAAGCCGGCGGCATCGCCCAGCGCGCCGGCCCGCCGGCCGCGATATTCGGCGCCGTGCGCCTGGGCTGCATCCTCGATGACGCGCAGGCCGCGATCGGCGGTAAAGGCCCGGATCGCATCCATTTCGGCCGGCCGGCCATAGAGATGGACGGCGATGATGGCGCGCGTCCGGCCGGAAACCGCCTCGGGCAGCCGCGCGGGATCGAGATTGCAGGAGTCCGATCGGATATCGACCGGGACCGGCACCGCGCCCACGCCCGACACGGCGAGCCATGTAGCGATGAAGGTATGGGCGGGGACGATCACCTCATCCCCCGGACCGATATCGTACGCCATCAGGATCAGCCGCAACGCGTCCAGCCCGTTGGCCACGCCGATGGCAAAGCGCGTGCCGCAAAAGGCCGCGAACTCACTCTCGAACGCCTCGAGTTGTCGGCCGAGAATGAATTGCCCGGCATCCAGCACCGAGGCCAGGGCGCTGTCGATCTCGGCGCGTGTGGCCTTGACCTGCGCCGACAGATCGAGAAAGGGGATCATGAATCCATCGATGTGTCAGGCAAGGAAATAGAGGTCCTGCGATTTGAGCGTCGGATGCCCGCTCAGCACGGCAACCGAGACCTTATCGGCGTTCTTACCGTCCGCGCTGTAATAGAGCACGCCGGTGCCGGCATTGTAGGCGAACCGGTTCTGCGCGTTGGCGAAGGTGCCGTTGGTGGCGGATGAGAACACGCTCGCCGCCAGCTGCTGCGGACTCGCGCCGCCCTGCCCCTCGTCGGCGCCGAGGTTGAAGGCCGCATCGCTGAACACGAGCTGATCGTCCGTCGCG
>Ga0070665_100000973_pt1 | contig 36350 bp, 44 predicted proteins | sample KBSS13metaG_FD_65862 | JGI IMG/M metagenome (GOLD analysis project Ga0070665, IMG submission 65862) | Switchgrass rhizosphere microbial communities from Kellogg Biological Station, Michigan, USA - KBS S1-3 metaG | ecosystem: Host-associated > Plants > Roots > Rhizosphere > Soil ... | reverse complement strand
CAATGCAATTAATCTTGAAACACTTAACCTAAATTACTCATTAATCGCAAAGGACTCGGCGGTATACGCACTCTGCGCAACTGGTGCGACATTAGTTGTTCCACCTGTCCTATATTTAATCCAACATTATGTCTGGCCAGTGTTGAAGTTTATCGGCTTGAAGATTCGCTTCTTCTTCCATGGATACTAAAAGGCTCGCAGCTGGCGAAGCATCGCTTATTTTTTCCGTTACAGCGCTAGCTCTTCAATAATTCATAAATCGCCAGTAGCAAAAAGCCCCGCGGAGTTAACCGCAGGGCTTTAAACGAAGGCAATAACCCATCGTTAGAGCAAAATTACCACAGATTCGGGAAATGTAAATAGCTCACGATAAATTCATGCTCTATTTTGTTATCTGCTTGAGTTGCACATCAGCCCAAGCCTCTTCGATATCAAATTTGGTGATGAGCTGATCGTAGAATGGCTTAACAGTCTTCTTCCAGGTATCGAGGCTGATTGCATCTGTAATCTTGCACACCGCGGCATATGCCTCGGTCGATAGGATTCGCTCATAACCTCGGCCACTGCAGCGCTTGCAATCAGTGAGTACCGGAACGCCCAGCTGTTCTGTTAGAGCCTGATTAACGGCTTTCCCGCGTCCATGGCAATCTTTACAGGCACAACTTACAACCTTCTTGCCCTTACACCGAGGGCACAGAACACGAGCTATCTCCCTGATCTCCCTGCGTGCTTCATACTCAGAAGGTCGAATATCTTCGACTCCCATATTCAGAGACATCTTCACGAATCTCTTCTCTCTTGCCGGAGTGTGAGACTTCATGCTGAAAACCTCAGCGTCTATAAACCCTTCCCCATTGCAGCCATCGCACAGCTTCACACTTGCGGCGCTGCGAGAATAATCCTCGAAAGCGAAGGTGGCCAACTGATGCAACACCAGTGGCTTAACCCCGGCATCCAGTTTGCGCAGCGCAGCCACCTGATCGCACCTGGTCAGCGCATACTGGGCCAGCAATTCGATCGCCCTCTCCCGGTCATTGTTGCTGATACCCATCTTCCCGAGAAAAGCGCTGTAACCCAAAGCTGCCCGTTCCTGCGTTATGCCCATAGCGGCCATGATATCCGTTCCGGTTAATGAGTCTGACGCAGTAGCGCGCGGAGAGTCGCTAATCATTGTCGATTTGGCGAAGTGATATTTGAGAGTATTTTCAAGGTTCATGCGGTCTCCAGCTCGGTAATGGTGAGTTCTAATTTCCCGCCCTTAACGACAGGCATTTTAACAACGCGATAGTCAACAACCTGGCAGTCATCGAGCCAGAATCCCGCCTTGGTTAAAGCGTCGAATGCAGCTTTCTGCAGGTTATCCAGATCGCGGCGCCGGCGGTCGGGCAAGTGACATTCAATTAGGATTTTGAGTGGTGCAGCCGTCCGGATATTAAGACGAGCCCTTCGAATGACGCTGGCCACCGCATAGCGATACGCGACGCCTTCCGCGCTAATGTGCGTGCGCCCGCGGTTGTGCCTGTAATACCGGTTGTTGCTCGGCGGCCATGGTAAAGTGATTTGATATGTCTTCACATTCACCCCCACATCCGGTTTCGCCAGCGGCTGCCCGGGCGCGCTGGTGAATTTGAAGTCGGCAAGAATGCACTGACAGTCCATGTCACGTAATCCGGGTTAAGGCTACGCTCAACCCGGACGCCACGAGCTTTGTAACGCTTAACCAGTTCGTCGGCCTGTTCGGTGCTGCAGTCGGTATGATGAAACCAGGTATATTTCATTACCATCACCCCGCGAAGCCAAGCAGCTGCGCGGCGACGTTTTCGGCCTCGTCGCGACTGCGAAATGAACGGGACAGAACCCAGCGCCAGAGGACATCGAGCGCAGCTTTATAGAGCTGCTGAAACTCGAGTTCGTCCATGTTGGCAAACGAGATGCTTCGAGGATGTTTTTTGAGTGTTCCGTCTGGCAGTTGAATGGCATCAAAGTGCCCTGCCTCAACAATCACCCATGAACGGTAAGCATCGAAGGATTTGCACAGGCTAATGCCATTCGTGACGCGCCGGTGTGCAACTTGCTCAAGATACTGCTCAGCAGCATCAATCAGCGCACCCTCATTCCCGCCATAAGAAGCCAGGTACTTGGCGTAGCCGGTAATCAGCTTCCGCTCGTTGCTAGAGATAGCCCCGCCGGTTGGTTCCCAGTATCCAAAACCGAGATTGAGAAGCGCGAAAAAGCGCCGGTGAAATGCCGGGTTTCGTACCCGCCTGAACTCGGCAACAAGAACATCGCCGAGCCGCGTTTTGGATTGCAGGATGTCGCTGGTCTCGGGCGTAGCCGGGATCAGTATTCCTGAGTGGTGTTTTATAAGTTGTAATTCTAGCGCCATGGTTCTCTCCGTGGCGCATCAGGTATAGGTTGTTCAGGCCTATGAAAGAATAATATCAGACGGTGGTGTAATTCGGTACCCAAGCCGTTTTGCAAATTGCATGAACCCGTTGAGAGTGAAGATTTCTTCCTCTTCGAGTAACGGTCGTAATGAAACTATTCCATTTACTCGATAAACCAGATATCTCCCTTCCGCCGGGAAGCTATAGATAACTGCTTTATCGGCCCTTCTGACCACGTCGTACCATTGATCATCTGCATTAAAGGCATCTGCACTACACACTATTTCCCCCAGAGCGACTTATTGACGCGGTAAACAGTAATCGGGAACAGCCAGGGGAACGCAAACAGCGATACTCTTTGAAACTGCTCCAGTTAAAATCACGCGATTAATAAAACCACTCGTCCGCGCTTTCCCAGGTCTCCTGAAGTATCTGCTCGACCTCTTTCTTGTCGCCTCCGAAAACAGTCAACCCATCATTGCCGGCACGCTTAATCGTAAGCTGGCAATCATCAAACTGCTTGCTAAGTCTTTTGAGCAGTTCTGACTCGAGTGCAGGTATAGCTCCATCAGGAAGTTTCTTCATGCGATCAATGGTTAGCTCGATTTTCATTTTTCCCTCCGCATTGAATTACTGTATACATATACAGTACTTATATACTTTTCTCACAGGCTTTTCAATGCCGTCAGAGCACAACATGCGTACGTAGTCACCCTAAACGAATATCATTTACAGCCATGAGTAGCTATTGATTGCTTTCTTTACAGTCGTGCACTTGAGGTGCATTTATTCTGCACGCTTATGAGAGTTTGCATTAAGTCATACAAAGCACACCATGAAATCGATATGAATTGATTATGAGTTTAAACTTTTAGCCGCTTATTCTAGAGCGATGTTATGTTCTTCAGTAACTTGTAATACCTATGATATGTACCCGTTGAAACGTGATTTTGTTCAAAAACCATTCGAAACCGCTTAACCTACCCCTATGCTCGTGGCATACTCATACGGAAAGAGTTATTGATGATAGAAATGTGCAACATGTCTAAAATCAGTACAATCATTTTGACTTTTCATAATTGTTGCGCTCAGGTATAACATAATTGCACATTGCATCTTTAATGAATATCAACTTTATATGAATCGCGATAACCCACCGTGAAATCAAGTGGTTTGCATTTATATGGGTATAATATAGTCTGAAGGAGTATTTACTTTGTCTTTCTCTTTATTAAAAAATGATTTAACTGTCATACCAGTAGCAACATTGCTAGCTTATGGATCATCATACTTTTATCAATTAGGTGTAGCAGATTATTATGGTTATCCTAGTATATTAATCATCAATGATCTTAATTCATTCTTCAATGGCGTACTGGGCTTAGGTATATTCATTTCATTAGGTGCTTTAATTATGTCATTGCTCGCATGGGCAAATAACAAAAATCTTGGCTTTTGGCCAGGATTGACTATCGTAATAATATCGTTTGCAATAACTTATCTTTATTTTATAGGCTTCAACAAGCCAAGCGATGTCTTTCATAATGGTAGAAGCATTTCCATACTAACTTGTTTGACTATAATTTTCCTTCCAATTAATTATTATAATGTACTTTCATCAATGATTTACAGAAATAAAACAAAAGACATAAACAATCATATGGAAAACAACACAGGGCCGTATATTAAAAAACCGTTTTTTAGTTATTTATCAAAGCTTGAGCTTTCATTTTTACTAGTGACATTTGCAGGAATGATTGCAACCATCAGCTATTCTTCTGGAAAGTTGATAAGTTACCTAAGCGTAGAGCTTTATATTCTTAAAGATAGTAAAAGTTCTATTTTATTAAACTCCTTTTCTGACCGAATAATTATCGGAGAATGCAGCAACAACAAACCTATCTATATAATAAAAAAATTAGACGACAACTTCACCCTTAACAAGGTTACAGACAAAACTGAATTAAGGAAAATCAAAAGTTGCTTTGAAGCGAATCCTCTAAACGGCTAAAATAATGCATTTATATTTTTTTGATTAATACAATCCAAGAATGCGAATTTATACAAAAAATAGCCACGCTGAAAAAAGATTTTCTAATGCTGGAGAAGATGTCCGCTTTGTGGCAGAAGCGGACGTTGGTAACGCTGCCAGCATGTGCGGCTTTGTAATGGAGGCAAAGGTGTAATGGAATAATCGTCGCAGTGTCAAGTCATACTGAGAGGCTTACTCGTACCAGCTCGAAATATCTACGCTAAACTGATTAAGATTAATGGCACTACCCAATGGTTGTTTAAATAAAACTTCCATTTCGCTATATACGGGAAACGAAATAGGAATTTCAACTCCATCACCTTTACGCCGATCGGATGCTGACCCATACATTAAGGTCGCTCCAATTCTCCCATCGACATGCATCTCCATTGAACTTACGCCAATTTTAACAACAGAAATTTTTTCTGCTGTTATTTCCTCAATATACTGATGGGTCGATAATTCCATTAACTCAACAACCGATTCGCTGTTTATTCTCTCGATTAGAACATCATTTATATCTTCAAACAACTTATCTGCAACTTCCGCCCTCAACTCATCAATCTTGTTAACAAAATCAAGAGTTGCTGAAAGACATTCATCTGCGGTTCTTTCAGTATCTTCGATTGAGTTTTTGAATGATGCTTCTTCTATATGCGTGAATCCACTTAGACGATTGATGATAACAATCAATTCGCTTGACACCTCCTCTATCTCATCAATGCAAAGTTTTTTCGTTACATAGAAATCTGAAAGCCCACCTTGTATCGCAAATTTAATGCGATGTTTTCGAGTAATTCCTGTAGATGATGTCTTATCTGGAGAAAACCATTGGCATTGCTGAAGCTCTTCATCTGGTGATAACCGGTGTAATACATGCCTTGTTAGTTCACGCAAAGCATAAGCAAAGTTGTTCAACCTAAGCGGATTTGGTGTCAAAAGATTAATAAAGGCAGAGTCCAATAGTTCCTTCTCAAAGCCGTCAAGGAGAACACTGTTTATTCTTTCTTGGTATTGCTCTCTCAGTCGATCCATTTGTCCTCCTAAAATGTTTATACAGAGCAAACTGAGCACCTTTCGCCACGGTATTGCTCACGAACGTCCTTCCTCTATTGATAACAAATTCTTCCATGGCTTACTAGCTTGGATACTACAGCAGGTATTTAAATTTGTGGCCCTACTAAAAGAAGTGATGGGGGCGCTTCCCTTAATATGGTTACAATTGGCTAGAAGACGTTGTGCACTGCTAATTGCGAACGTCCGTGTCTCTATAATAACGAACCAATTCATCGCTATGCCCTCCCATCAACCCTCTTCCGCTCATATTTAGCTTTTAGAAGTTCCGCCGGCGTTGGTACATTCGTCGATACTGGGGAGGCCGGCGCCCGACAATCAAGCGTGTTTGACCGCTCAGTGCCAGGAGCGGAAGTTTTTAGCTTTGAGGTTAGTTGATTTACAGGGAAAATGTCACAACTACTAATTAAGATGTGATTTATGTGGGAAGTTATGTTAGCGTAGTATGCCCATGCTCGAAGAAAAATAAGGTTATAATATAATGGAGTTATTATTTCAAGAAACAAAATCATTTGAGAAAGATTTAAGAAAATTGCCAGAAAAATTGAAAGAAAAAGTCATTAATTCCATTAATGAACAGAGCCTATATTTTGTCGAAAATCAAGTTGAAAACTCCCAGAAAATAAAAAGGTTAGCTCAGAGCAACCTTCATTTAGACTCTGACTCTTCGTTATATGAACTCAAAGTGGATTTAAAAACCAGAGTAATACTTTCCATTGATGATGATCCTTTATTTGATCAGGTTATTTTTACACTTTATCGTATTGTTTCACCTAAAGACTTCCAGGTAGCACTGAAAAACATTAGCGAATCTTTGTATCAGCGTTCTAAAAACTGAGAGGGCTATTATTAATGACTCAAATAAAAATATTAGTGGATGAATTTGGCATCATTAATGAAGCAAGTAAACTATTACCTAATCAGTATAAGATTGATTTTCTTAATGCTCTAGCGGAGCTTGAAGATAACGTATGCCACACTAATAGATCATTCCCTATCACAAGACTTCATCGAGTTACAGGTCAAAAAAAAGCAATATACAGAGCGGATATAGATAAGATTTCCGGTTGGAGGCTACATGTGCAATATGAAAAAGAAACTAACAGCATAATTTTGAAAGATATTATTGATGGTCAGAAACATGATGATGTTACCAAAGTGATTAAAGCAAAGCGAGGCAGATATAGCTAAGCTAATTCAGCACACCAGCAAAGCCTATGGGTATCAGCCAATAATTCGCGAGCTAATACCCAATAGCATTAATAAATTCGCAATAGATTCCCCATGAGCTAATTTGCATTTAAAATATAAGAAAACCCCTGTTCTGTTCATCTCATCTTAGCAATTACTACTAACCCGTCCCGTTGCAGGTATGACAAGCCTGATATTTCATAGCCTCGCTCTTTACTACCAAAAGCCGTTGTGAAATCACAAATTATATTTAGAGTTCTGGGCAAAACTTTACACATATTCGTAAACGTGCTGCAGAAGCGGATAACAAAAGTGGTAAAGTCAGCAGAAGTGTTTTCCAGAACGAACCGGACAAAGACGTAAAGCTGGTTGTAAAGTAAGCCGGTGAGAACCTGATAAAGAATAATCATCACAGTTCAGGACAGCCCTTCCCATTCCTCTTCTATCTGTTTAGAGCACCTTACAAGGCGGCTCCAGGAAGAAGTTTACCTCCCAGCATGTAGAAACAAGCAATGTTATAGTCGATGTCTGCTCCTCGCTCATAGCAGACCTATTCATCGCTCTGACCTCCCACCAGACTTTGTCCGCCTATATTTAGCTTTCAAAAGCTCATCTGGCGTCGGCTCCTTTGTAGCCAGTAGCGCTGCCAGCGGGCACTGGCGGTTTCGACTTACCTTATCTCACACGTCTAGCCACATCTCAATTGACATATTTTTTGTATAGAAGCCATTCTTCCCAAGCATTCTCAGGATCGATGTCAAGGTATCCCCGTTCTTTAATCATTTCTTTTGCAACATCAACTGGCACTCGAACAGCTGTAGCGGAATCACGGATTGACTCAACCTCCTGCTGAGTTAACTCTCTTCCGATTTTTCTTTCTTCACTCAAAAGAACCGCTATCAAAGCAGGAATAAAAACAATAGTCATTTTTTATTAACATCCGATTTTCGGCGAGCTTCGATCATATGTACGTAAAATGCGTGAAACTCTTCATCCTGGCTGACAATAAGCTCGGGTGGTAATGACTCCCTTTCCTTATCCCACTGAGCAAGAACGTCCTGACACTTATCGTATGCCTCATCAACTATCTCAATGGCGGGCCTATCCGTGTTGATGTACGGGATCGTATATTTATTGAGGCATACTGCTGTTGGAGGACCATAACTGTACTCCTCAGCTAAAACAGGAGCAGCGAGAACCACAAAAGCCATTGCTATCCATTGCATTTCTGATTCGCCTTCGCCATTTCCATGTTACGTGGACAGCTACTCTCGGGTAGTTCCACAATTTCACCGATAATACTGCAACCACGAAAGGAAGTAATCTGGCACTGGGACAAATTATTCAAGGTTCAGTTTCACCGGTTCTATAAGCACCAAGCATACTTATACCCTTCCACAATTTTTCAAGCGCTCGTATTTCGCTTTCAAAAGCTCGGCTGGCGTCGGCCCCTTCGAAGCCACTGGCGCGGCCAACGCTCTACGAACAGGCGGAACCGGCTTCCCGGCCAGCACCCGCTTTTCCCACATATCGAGAATGTCACTGGCTTCACGCTCAAGCTCTTTATGGCTCAGTTGGCCATCAGTTCCCCGGCGCCGCAGCTCCAGACAGATGTGATAATAAACCGGCTTTGGCCAGGGATACTGCTCACTGCTCGGGTACCGAAACACCAGCTTGCGCCACTTCCAGTACTCAGCCATGACGTCAGCGGTGGTGATCCCCAGCACACAGCGGCTTTCCCTGCACCACTTGATGAACTGGCCTGGCGAAGGCAGAAACGGGCGATCCTGGCTGCGCACCATGCGCATGCCGGCTTCAACCTGCTCCAGAGTGGTGATCCCGTTTTCTTTGAAGGCCAGCACCCACTGGCGGCGGATCTCGTTCACGTCTTCCTGGCTGCGATTAACCAGGCTTGCCGGGAACGCGGCCGCCAACTGTACGAACAGCCCGTTGATAATCTGCGCCACCTGCTGCGTTTGTGCGCGCTGGGTGTACTGCTCAGGCAAGTTATTCACCACACGGCGAGCCTGTTCCCGGTCAAAATCGCGAATACTCTCGGCAAGGTTTTTCATTCCAGCACCCCGTCAATCCAGTCGGTGTTATGCAGGTCAATACCGCCCCGGGATGGCTGTGCCGCTCCGGTTGCACGCAGCCGCTTGGTAGTGAGCTGATCCCACTGTTTGCGCAGACTCGAGGGGCTCAGGATGTTGTCTTTCCAGAATTCGTCCCGGTTGGCCCACTGGAACAGGTCACAGATTTCATAGTGAGTACGCTTATCCTGGACGCGCATCAGCCTGATAGTGTTTGCCCATTCAGCCCAGTTTGGTTCAGATAGCGATGCGTTGACGGTGAGAAGCCTGTCGTATATCCAGCGAGCGGCCTTGAGGTCGTCAGCGGATCCCCATGATTTACCTGCCGGGGTGTATATCCCGTCAGCAGCTTCAGGATGGCGCGATAGAAACTTTTGAGTTTTCTGGTTTCGGGATTCGTCAGAATTCCGAGACGAGGATATTTTATTATTGTTCTTGTTATAGTCTTGGGTGTCTACCGTTTCCGGGAAGGTTTTTCCCGTTTTCGGTAACACTTTTCCCGATTTCGGGAAGGTTTTTCCCGTTTTCGGTTTGTCTAAAATCCAGGCAGAAAGGTCAGTATTTATACCGACCGTTTTCATCACGCCCTGCTTCTGACTGAAGATAATTTTGCGTTCTGCGAGCGATTTGAGCGCATCAGAGACATGCGAGTCACTCAGCCCTGTAAGCTCAGCGATCACCGTGTTCGTAACACGGTCCTGTTTCTTGTTCCAGCCGTAGGTAAGCCAGATCACCGCCTCAAAACATTGCCACTCCCGGCCTGACATTCTCAGACGAGGCTTGAGCTGTTGGATCTCGTTAGCGACCTTGGTATACCCGTTCGACAGGTCGGCCATACGACCTCCCGGTTGTTCGGTTCTGTGGGGGAAATTGATAATTTCAGCTGTGTTTGACATACTTAGCTCCGCAATTACACTCCGTTTTTGCACCTGAAAGCCGTTGGTGTTCGAGCACCACGGCTTTCGCCTTTTCTGAAGTCTTCACATCGCCCCCAACATGGTTGTGACCATTGCCAGCAGCGGCGCCGTAAGGTCCGGATCGACTCTGAACATTTCGAAAATCCCCTCGCCTAACTCCTTCAGTTTTTCCTTCTTCGGTGTATCGAGCATCAAAGCTTGCTTCGCCTCACTTACCTCTTTTTCCAACCTGGCCATCCGGTAGGCAAACGAGTCGTTCTTTACGACACGGTCGCGGTACCGAAGCGGTAATACAGACATGATCGCTGGCACCAGCTGTTCGACGTTTTTTCGGTACGATGCGGAGTCTTCTTTGTTGTCGAGCCAGCGGAACAGCTTCACGTTCCAGACGTCGGCCTGGCCTGAGAAGTCCACGCCATTAAGCTGAAGTTCTTCTGCCGCTTCTTGGATTTGAAGTGCAACAGAAACTCGCCCTTCTGACGCGGCCCAAGCCCGGACCGCAGAGCAGATATCGCGATGCTCAATATCCTGCGCTGCCGATTCGCTTGGATGACACGGGAATATCAGTCGATTAGATGAAGCTCTGTTACTCTGTTGGAATAAAACAATTTGCATTGTTAAGGCTCCTGATTGGGTAAACCATCTGTGGGGTTTGGGTAGAGATCTGGGCGCAGTTCGTGTGGTGTAACACCTGTCATCTTGAAAATTGGAAAGATGTAACTTGGCGGAACTATTCCGTGGTCACGATTCTTCCAATGACTTACAGACATACTCGTCACACCAAGCGCGATGCTGAGTTTTCTGGCTGAGCCAACGGCTTTAATTGCTTTATCGAGTGCGGACATACAATTCTCCTACTGATTAACAGCAAAAAGTAAACCACAGATTTATAATTATGACAAACCATGAATTTATTGTGCGTGTAAACCAGATATTTACAATGACCCTATGAGAAAAGAAGAACCCAACCTCGTTCTGGTAGAACGCCTTACTGAGATCACTGATCGCGGCGTTACCAAGGCGGACATGGCACGCATAGCTGGAGTCACCCCTCAGGCCGTAAACGGCTGGTTCAAAAAAGGAGTGATTAGTAAAAAATCAGCGCTGGCTATAGCTGACGCAGTGGGCATCTCTGTCGCCTGGCTACTCGGTGAGGATGTTGGAGAGAAAGACGGACTTAAACCGGACGAACAGCGACTCTTGGAGCTATACCGCCAATTGCCAGAAGAAGAACAGCAGAACATGTTACGAGTCGTTTCTCTTCGTTTGAAGGAACTCGATGAGCTTTATGCTAAATATATGGGACGCAGGCTGAAGGGTGATGAGGCTTAAATCGCCCACTCTGATCAAGTTAACATTCTGAACTTTAAGACTTTAAATTTTAAAATGCCCTATAGATAGCCATTTAGTATGACCAGCGAGTAACGTAAGTAAAACAATCTGAAATCCGTTCAAACCGCTTGCAACTAAAATTCAGTTGCACTAATTTTGACAGAGGATGTATCCTTCGTGGGAAGAAAGGAAAAGCTAAAGGCTAAGCTAGATGGGTTGCCCAAAAATTTTACATGGGATGAACTTGTTACGCTTATGAGTCAATACGGTTTCAGGCTACTGAATGCTAAAAGGGGTTCGGGACGGAAGTTCTACAACCAAACTATTGATAGATTAGCCATATTCCACGAACCTCACCCTGAAAACACTCTTAAAAGATACGTTTTAGAAGAAGTTAAACAGTTGTTGGAAGAGATTGAAGATCATGAATAACCTGATGAAGTACAAAGGTTACTATGGAAGTTCAAACATTTCGTTTGAAGATGGGGTCATTTACGGAAAGATCGAATGCATAACTGACCTTATCACTTACGAAGGAACTACTGTAGATGAACTGCGCTCAGCCTTCGAAGAAGCTGTTGACGATTATCTTGAAACTTGTGAAGAGCTCGGTAAAGCGCCAAACAAAACGATGAGTGGCACGTTTAATGTCAGGATCGGTGAAGAATTGCATAAAAAAGCATATTTAGCTTCTGTTGCTAAAAATATGTCTTTAAATGACTTTGTTAAGCAATCTATAGCAGACGCCGTTAATGATAGAAAAGAAATCCACTATCACTTTGATAAACCTAGCGAATTTAGCGAGACTGTCTCCTTCTCTTACTCAAGGAAGCGTACAAGCGTAACATCTTCTTGGGAGATAGCTAAACATGGAGCTCGGCATTAATGCTAGAAAAGATACGTTTTACAGGATTTGATATTGAAGGTTCATCTTTGTATATCAATGAAAATGACGACTCTGAAGGTGGTAAATACAATTTAAAATTTTCAGATCAGAAAGTTACACCACAAATTGACGAAGACGGCAACTTCCTCTTTATAGAAGTGACCCCTACAATGCAAGGGTATTCACGAGATAGACCTGAGGCAGAAGTTGATGAAGATGAAGATGTAATTTTCCAAGTCCAAGTAAAACTTACGTTAACGTTTGAGTGCTTCCTTGACGAAGAGTTAACTCAAGATATTTACAATGAAAACTCATGGTTTTTTGAAAATTACGTATATTTCTGTACTAAGCTAGCTATCGAGAAGATGCTGAAGGACACAGTTTTAGAGACCATATCTCTTCCCTGGTCTCCAGTCTATCCAAGAAGTTAGCAATAAACCCGGCAACTATGCCGGGTTTTTTTAACCTTTCCCATAAACACCATCGCCGCCCCCACTACGAACCCACCGTTCCCGACCAAAGTGTCGGTATTTTTTTGCCTACAATCCGCCTAAAACTTCACAAAAACTGGGTATATAAGCCATCGATTTACAACACATGAAAACCAATAGTTGACACAAATATAAACCAGTGATTTAATCATTTCACCAAGACGCACTAGGAACCACCAAGGCAGGACGCCCACGAAGTAGCCGCCGACTGCATATGAATAGACGGATGAGGTGGAGAGATTAACGCGCATCAGGTGTAAACGTTCCGCTGGCCGGCGATAAGGCAACCAAGAGGAGAGGTTAAGATGAGCGATAAAGAGTCAAACGCGATTAAGGTCAAACCGATTCTGACAAGTAACAACCTAGTATTGAAGGCTGCTGATGCTGCACTGAACGCAGTGCAAGACACTATGGGTAGTCTTCGCGAAGACGATCATTACCTCTATATGAAAATGGCCAGAGCCGCCCTCGATTCTGCACGGGCAGCTCTTGGTAATGATTAATACGTAGTGCCGATATCAATCCCGTATGCGTATTTAGGTTTTCTGAGACTCACTATAGCCACGCATTCTGGCAAGAGAGATTCGACTTTTTCCAGTAAAGCATCCGGTGTGTTGATTGACGGGTCCTTTGAGGCGAGAGCTAGCGCGAGATCGTATGCGACGGAATCAACCGTTCGCCCTGAATTGAAGAGGTTGTCTGACATAATTTTTACCCTTACTGGTTGTGTGAGAACTCCAGTATACCACCGAGCCTGAAGTGGTAAAAAGACAGGCATAACAAGGAGATCAATATGATTGATTACGCACGCAAACCAGGACGGCAGCAGGCCGTAAAACTGAATTTCTTCGAAGTGATTCTTCGTCGGCTCTGTTACCTGCTGGCGCAAAAGGGGAATCCAGATGTGTAACTCTAAGAAATGCGGTTACTGCGACAAGCCGGTTAAACCGGAGGAAGTAGTCAAAAGTACCCTTCTCTATCGCAACGGCGCACAGCTGGCGCGCAAAGAAAAAGAATACTGCTCTGAACGTTGTGCTTCGTACGACCAGATGGCCCACGAAAGCTAACGTAAAAGCCGCGCAAGGCGGCCCGTACGTCCGGTGCTCCCGACCAAAGTTACACCGGAAAACTACTTAAAAAACCAAAGTTCACCCAATGGGCGCTATCTCTGGCCCGGGGATCTTACATCCAAAAAAGAGGATCTCACATGGAATTTTTCCATCTGCTTAAAGCCAGTCAGAAGTCTGGCAAGAAAGATGCGGTGATTTGGTTCACCGCGAAAAGTGCAGCGCGCGCCAATCTCCAACTCGATGTGGCCCTGGAAGAAGCAGGCATTGAAGAAACTGGCCGCGGTAAAGACTATGCCAAACCGATCCGCACCGATTTCCCGGTATATAACGACCTTCCGGAAGAAGGTGTAGTGGATTACACCTGGTGCGAGCGCTACGGACTGCAGGACGACGGCCGCACCTGGCTGCCAAAGACTGGTGGTGAGTCGGCTGCAGTCGTGGACAACACGGCAGCACCGGAAACGCCCGTTAAACTTGAAGCTACAGTCGAGAGTGTTCCGCTTGAAAACCGCATTCCAGCGGTACGATTTGCTGTCCATCTGACCAGCGACAAATACCAGTCACACATCACTAAAGAGCAGCAACTGGCTGCCAGCGAAATGTCACTGGATGTAGGCAACACCTATCTCAAGAACTTACTGCTGGCGAAGAACGACATCCTTGAAGTTGCCGAACTCAGCCTGAACGCTGAGTGGAAACTTGTTCAAGCGATTAAGCAGGTCTTCACGCCAGATGAAGAGCACGAAGTAAATCTGCTTGCTGCTTTCATGACTGACTGGACGAGAACAGATGCCGGCGACCGCAATCTGTTAGTTCAAGAGTGGAGAGGCGGAAAGCTTACTCTTCTCAAATCAGAACGCACCAGCAACGCCGGGGTTGCAACCGGTCAGGATGTAGAACCTGATAACGGTATCCAGATTGACGAGAATGATGACGAAACCACACGTTATCCAGTCGTTCGTATGCCCTTCCGCAAGCAGCTACTCGCCCAGTTCACCGCCGACGAACTGCGCCACCACCTAACCCGCGAAGAATACGAAGCTATCAGCGTGCTGGAGATGGACACTGACAACAGCTATGTCCAGAACCTGTTGCTGGCGGCAGAAAACTGCGAAGAGGTTAAGGGTTACGACACCAAAGACCTGTGGCGCTATACCGACGCCATTCGCAAGGTGTTCAGCCAGGATAAGCGTCACGAACTCGCTTTGGTTCTCCGATTCACCAGAATCTGGGCTTCGACTGATTACATTGACCGCGGCACCCTGGTGCGCGAATGGGCTGAGGGTAATCGCATTTCTGAAGTAGGTTCTCCTGCACCTTTAGAACCAGCAAAGCCAGAAACTACAGAATCCTATAAACGCGCTGTTGCCCAGAACATGGCGAACTTGAGCATTGAGATCGCGATTGCTCAGCTGTACCCAGATGCAGTACCGGGACAAATCAACCGTACGCAACTCCTGGCCGCCAAAGAACTCGCTGACAAAAAAGATGAGTGGCACGCCAAGGCGCTCAAGGTTCTTGGTAAAACCACCGATATCCTCGACTACGACGCCAACAGTATTTTTGGAGTTACCCGCGCTATTTCATGGTCTGGAGAAGAAAGTACAACCGAACTGCGTAGCCAGGTGCGTGAGTGGTTCACGGCGAACGGCATCTATGAAAGCGGTGAGCGCTCTAAAGGCTATCCAGAATGGAACGAAGACTCCCGCGCGGTTCGTCATTCCACAGTGGAAGAACCAAGTACTCCAAGCCAGCCAAAAGTCGCAAGCCTTGGAAGCGGCGTGTTCTCCATCGATGGCCTGATGGATGGAAATACCGAATCGGTCATCAATACCAACTCAAATGAAGTCGAAAAAACGGAAAACACAGCGGAGACCACCAGCGATGTGCAGATGGAAACAGCTAAGCCAGAGAAAGACGAAGATGTTGATTCGGTACCACCGGGCAAAAACACTGATGCAGCTAATTCGCAGACAGATTCCGTAGCGCCGGAAGAGCAACGGTCAGAGCCAGTAATCGAATACCCGGCCTACTTCGAGCCTGGCCGCTATGAAGGTCTGCCGAACGAGGTTTACCACGCCGCCAACGGCATCAGCTCCACCCAGGTGAAAGATGCCCGCGTCAGCCTGATGTACTTCAATGCACGCCATGTGGCTAAAACCATCCCGCGCACAGCATCCAAAGTGCTGGATATGGGAAATCTGGTGCACGCCCTTGCACTGCAGCCGGAAAACCTCGAAGAAGAGTTCAGCGTAGAACCTGAGATCCCAGAGGGTGCTTTCACCACCACCGCAACTCTGCGCGAGTTCATCGACGCGTACAACGCCAGCCTGCCGACGCTGCTAAGCGCTGACGAGATTAAAGCGTTGCTTGAACAACATAACGAATCCCTTCCCGCTCCAGTGCCGCTTGGCGCCAGCCTGGAAGAAACGGCTCAAAGCTATATGGCTCTCCCTGCTGAGTACCAGCGTATTGAAGAAGGCCAGAAGCAGACAGCAACAGCAATGAAGGCATGCATTAAAGAGTACAACGCCACCCTGCCCGTGCCGGTTAAAACCAGCGGCAGCCGTGATGCGCTACTCGAGCAGTTAGCGATCATCAATCCAGACCTGGTGGCGCAAGAAGCGCAGAAACCTACACCGCTGAAAGTGTCCGGCACCAAAGCAGACATGATCCAGGCAGTTAAGTCGGTTAAGCCCGATGCCATGTTCGCGGACGAGCTGCTGGATGCCTGGCGTGACAACCCTGGCGAAAAGATTCTGGTTACCCGCCAGCAACTGGCCACAGCGCGGGCAATTCAGTCTGCACTCCTGGCGCACCCGACCGCTGGCATGCTGCTGACACATCAAAGCCGCGCTGTTGAAGTGAGTTACTTCGGCTTTGACGACGAAACAGGATTAGAAGTGCGTGTACGCCCTGACCTTGAGATTGAACTGGACGGCGTGCGCATCGGTGCTGACCTGAAAACCATCAGCATGTGGAATGTTAAGCAGGAAAGCCTGCGCGCCAGGCTGCACCGGGAAATCATAGACCGTGACTATCACCTCAGCGCGGCTATGTATTGCGAAACCGCGGCGCTGGACCAGTTCTTCTGGATTTTCGTCAACAAAGACGAGAATTACCACTGGATCGCCATCATCGAGGCATCCACCGAACTGCTGGAACTGGGCATGCTCGAGTACCGCAAAACGATGCATGCCATCGCCATCGGTTTCGACACGGGCGAATGGCCAGCGCCGATCACTAACGATTACACCGATGAACTGAACGACTTCGACCTGCGCCGCCTCGAAGCGCTGCGCGCTCAGGCTTAAGGGGGGTTTATGCATAACACTAACGTTACCGTTGCTGACCAGAACACCGTTATTAACTCCAACGTGGCTTTGTTTGATTCCCAGTATCTGAACGCCATCAGCACGTTCGCGCAAATTATGGCGCAGGGCACCGCCACCGTTCCTAAACACCTGCAGGGCAACCAGGCCGACTGCATGGCTGTTGCGATGCAAGCGGCACAGTGGCAGATGAATCCCTTTGCCGTGGCGCAGAAAACGCACCTGATTAACGGTGTGCTCGGGTATGAAGCGCAGCTGGTTAATGCCGTAATTTCACGCAGCGGCGTGCTGGCCAGCCGTTTTGAATATGAGTGGTACGGGCCATGGGAAAAGGTTGTTGGGAAATTCCATATCCGTAAAGGCGACAAAGGCGAGTACCGGGTCCCGGGTTGGACCCTGGCTGACGAAGCCGGAATCGGCATCATCATCCGCGCAACGCTTAAAGGTGAAGATCAGCCGAGAGAACTCGATTTGCTGCTGGCTCAGGCCCGTACCCGAAATTCTACTCTCTGGGCTGACGACCCGCGCCAGCAGCTGGCGTACCTGGCCGTCAAGCGCTGGGCGAGACTGTTCTGCCCGGATGTGATTCTGGGCGTTTATACCCCGGATGAGCTCGATGATCGCCGTGAAGAACGAGAGGTAAATCCCGCACCGGCGCAGCACGTTAGCCTTGCTGATATTTCAGGTGCCAACGTCACTACGTCTCAAACGGCTCAGGAATCAGCTCAAAACATCGATGCACTTGCAGATGATTTCCGTGATCGCATCGAGGCGGCTCAGGATATTGATAGTGCTAAAGCTCTGCGCGCAGATATTGAAACCGTGAAGGCAACCCTGGGTTCTGCCCTGTTCACTGAGCTGAAAAACAAGGCCGTGAAACGTTACTACCTGGTTGATGCGCGGAACAAAGTCGAAGCAGCCATTAATTCCTTGCCACCTTCAGATGAACCCGATGCAGCTGCGCGGTTCGCAGAGGTAGAGCGCGTTCTTGCGTCGTCTAAACGCCATCTGGGCGACGAATTGCATGGCCAGTTCAGCATCACCCTGGCGGATATGAAACCGGAATACGTGGACTAACGAGATCGGGAGGGGTAACCCTCCTTCAAGGAGAAGAAATGCGACTGATTAATCGAGGCAGTAAGCAATCCCCTTTGGCTCGCCAGGCATGTGATATCGCACTCGCAGCCCACCAGCAAAGATATGGTGATTATGGGCGCAGCAAGATGAAAGAGACCTATACGGTAAGAGTGGAAGGCGTGAAGGTCTGGGTCGAAGTAGTGAACTGCAAGGCAAGCTACGTTGCCACGGCAATGACCGGCATGCGACGACTGCGTTCTCTTCCCGGCCAAGCAAACTGAAACTTAAATATCACACTACCTGACTTTAAAAGCTCATCTTTATCAAACTGGAGGTTTTCATGGGACAGCTCGTTAGCCTGGAGGATTGGGCCTCCGGTCCAAACGGCTTTAAGCAACCACCATCCAGAGCAGCGCTGCACAGGATTGCAAAAACAGGACAAACAATGCCTAGGGCGCTGAAACAAGGTCGGCGGTGGGTTATCGATGAAGAGGCCAAATTCATTGGTTTACTCGCAACGCCGGTTCTTCCACCACACATGCCGAAAGCGGTGAAGACGCTTATGGAGAGAGTAATTAATGGCGGCCAGACCACGTAATCACCGGGTTAAAATACCAAATCTCTATTGCAAGCTGGATAAGCGTAACAGCAAAACTTACTGGCAATATCGTCACCCTTTAACCGGTCAGTTTATTGGTTTTGGTACCGATCAAGAGGCGGCCAGTCTGGCCGCCACTGAACTGAATCGTCTGCTTGCGCAGCAGGAAGTTGCCCAGTCGTTTGCCCTGATAGATATGGTCAGCCATAAGAAAGTTAATTCCAAGAAATCGATGCGGATGCGCCTATGGATTGAACGGTATCTGAAAATTCAGGAGGAGCGCCTCAGCAATAAAGAGATAAAAATTAATACGCTTAAATCAAGAAGGACATGCACAAACGTACTGGTTGAAAGGATGCCTGACATTGGCATTCAGGAAGTCACCACCAAAATGCTGGCAGCCATTACAGACGAATATAAAGCCAGAGGCAAAGCACGAATGGCGCAAACGCTCCGCAGCGTCTGGATTGACCTGTTCAAAGAGGCGCAGCACGCAGGCGAAGTTGAGCCGGGTTATAACCCGGCGCTAGCCACAAGAAAAGTCGTTGTCCGGGTAAGTCGTTCGCGACTGAACCTTGAGATGTGGAAGGCGATATTTGAAGCTGCCTCCAATATGGCGCCCTACGTCCAAAACTCCATGCTTCTGGCAGTTGTCACCGGGCAACGGCGCGGCGATATCGCCAAAATGAAGTTCTCTGATGTCTGGGACGGTCATCTCCACGTTGAGCAGCAAAAGACCGGGGCGAAACTGGCTATACCGCTCTCGCTACGCTGCGAGATGTTGGATATTACACTGGCGCAGGTGATCAAGCGATGCAGGGATCGGGTCGTAAGCCCCTGGCTTCTCCATCACGTGACCTCAAGCGGTAATGTGAAAGCAGGCGATCAGGTTGGCGAGAACAGCCTTAGTGTCTCCTTCAAACTCGCGATCGATAGTACTGGCATTTCCGTAGAGGATGGGAAAACAATGCCGACTTTTCACGAGCTGCGTTCTCTATCGGAGCGTCTGTATGAGGGGCAAGGCATCAATACCCAGCAGCTACTAGGTCACTCATCAGACAGGATGACAGCGCAGTATCATAACGATCGCGGTCTCGAATGGGTGAAAGTGAAGGTGTAGCTACGTGAATAATTGGACCGTATCCCCCTGCAAATTTCGCAGAATTCAAGAATTCATTTTGGGGAGGAATTTTGGAGGAGTTTTGGGGAAGAAAAAATCGGGCAAAAACCGGGCACCGCGCCCGGTTCTGCTACCAGTCTGAAAAAGCTCTTACGAGCTCAACCCGCGGTTATCCAGCATCGGTTCAATCCTCGGATCGTGCCCGCGCCAGTTCCGGTAAAGTTCAGCTAAATCAGTACTATTCCCGCGCGACAAAATCGCCTCGCGGAATTTCTGCCCGTTCTCGCGGGTTAAGCCGCCCTGCTCAACAAACCACTGGTAGCCATCGTCTGCCAGCATCTGCGTCCACAGGTAGGCGTAATACCCCGCTGCGTAGCCACCGCCGAAGATATGGGCGAAGTAGCTGCTGCGATAGCGCGGTGGAACGGCGGGCAGATCCAGCCCCTCTTTGTGCAGTGCTGCCGCTTCAAAGGTGTCAACATCGTCCACGGGTTCGCTGATGCCGTGCCAGTTCATATCCAGCAGCGCAGCGCTAAGCAGCTCGGTCATGTCATAACCTTTATTAAACTGCGTCGCGTTAAGCATTTTATCGCGCAGCGCCTCCGGCATCGGCTCTCCGGTCTGATAGTGGCGGGCATAGTGGGCAAACACCTGCGGATGGCTCGCCCAGTGCTCGTTGATTTGCGATGGGAACTCGACAAAATCACGCGGCGTATTAGTGCCGGAGAGGGAGGCGTAGCGCTGGCTGGCAAACAGACCGTGCAGCGTATGACCAAACTCGTGGAACAGGGTGACCACATCGTCCCAGGAGATCAGCGCCGTCTGACCGTTAGCCGGTTTTTGATAGTTGCAGACATTGTAAATAACCGGGCGCGAGGCAAACTCATACGATTGCTCGACGAAATTCCCCATCCACGCCCCACCGGCTTTCGATTCGCGGGCAAAGAAATCACCGTAGAACAGCGCCATCCCTTCGCCGGTGTGGTCGAAAATCTCCCACACGCGGACATCAGGATGGTAAACCGGAATATCGAAACGCTCGACAAAGCGGAGGCCAAACAGCTGGCTTGCAGCCCAGAATACGCCATCCTGCAACACCGTGTTGAGCGCAAAGTACGGCTTGATTTGCGACTCGTCGAGGGCATATTTCGCCTGGCGCACGCGCTCGGCATAAAAGGCCCAGTCCCACGCCTGCACGGTGAACCCGGCCTGCTCGTCATCAATCACTTTTTGGATATCGGCTTGCTCAAGCGTCGCTCGGGTGCGTGCGGCGGGCACAATTCCGCGCATAAAAGCCAACGCGGCGGCAGGTGTTTTCGCCATTTGATCGGCGATACTCCAGCTTGCGTAGTCCTCAAACCCCAACAATTTTGCCTGACGCGCGCGCAACGCGGTGAGACGCAGGATCAGTGCCCGGGTATCGTTTTCATCCCCTTTCTGGGTACGCGTCCAGCCCGCGTTAAACAAATTTTCCCGCGTCTGACGGTCACGCAGCGCGGAAAGTGCGGGTTGTTGAGTGGTATTCAGCAGCGGAATCAACCAGCGATCGTTCAGCCCTTTCTCCGCGGCGGCATGGGCGGCCGTCGCAATCTCGTCAGGATTGAGTCCATCAAGCTGATGAGCATAATCCACGACCAGCCCACCGGCTTTGGTGGCGGCCAGCAGACGCTGATTAAACTGGCTGGTGAGGGTCGCCGCCTTGGTATTCAGCGCTTTCAGCTCCGCTTTTTCTGCATCATTCAGCCGCGCACCAGCCAGCACAAAGTGCTGGTACGTCTCTTCTGCCAGCCGACGGGATTCGGCGTCCAGCGCAGCACAATCCTGCCAGACTCTCTCCACGCGAGAGAACAGCGTGTCGTTAAGCCAGATATCGTTCGCCAGAGCAGCAAGCTCGGTAGAGATCTGCTCCTCAAGCGCCTGTAAGTCATCATTGGTGTGCGCAGAGGTCATGGCGAAGAAAACGCTGCTGACACGCGAGAGCATGGCACCGCTTTTTTCGAGCGCCAGCACGGTATTGTTGAAATCGGGGGCGGCCGTTTGCGCGACAATCGCGTCAATTTCGGCTCGCTTCTGGCGTATCGCTTCATCGAATGCCGGGCGGTAGTGACCGTCGTTGATTTCGTCGAATCGGGGTGCCTGATAAGGCAACAGGCTGCTTTCAAAAAAGGGATTAGTGGCCGACATCTTTCACTCCTGAGTACGGTTATCTTCCCAGAGTAGGCCAGGCCGCCACTGCCTGCAATGCCGTCATACAAATGTTGCCTTAACGCATCCTTCGCGGCCGTGCTATGTTAGTACAACACAAAAAGCGTTGAGGAACAGTGAGATGATTATTTTAGTTACCGGGGCAACGGCAGGTTTTGGTGAAAGCATCACGCGTCGCTTCGTCGCCAACGGGCATAAGGTGATTGCGACGGGTCGTCGTCAGGAGCGTCTGCAGGAGCTGAAAGATGAGCTGGGTGACAGTATCCTGACCGCGCAACTTGATGTCCGTAACCGTGCCGCCATCGAAGAGATGATTGCTAACCTGCCGGCCGAATGGCGTGCCATTGACCTGCTGGTCAACAATGCCGGTCTGGCGCTCGGTATGGAGCCTGCCCACAAAGCCAGCGTCGAAGACTGGGAAAACATGATCGACACGAACAACAAAGGGCTGGTGTACATGACCCGCGCCGTGCTGCCAGGCATGGTTGAGCGCAATCGCGGCCACATTATTAACATCGGTTCGACCGCAGGAAGCTGGCCTTATGCGGGCGGTAATGTTTATGGCGCGACCAAAGCCTTCGTGCGTCAGTTCAGCCTTAACCTGCGTACCGATCTGCACGGCACCGCCATTCGCGTGACCGATATTGAGCCGGGCCTGGTAGGCGGAACCGAATTTTCCAACGTTCGGTTTAAAGGTGATGACGCGAAAGCAGACAAAACCTACGAGAATGCGAACGCCCTGACGCCGGAAGATGTCACCGAAGCGGTCTGGTGGGTGGCAACACTGCCAAAACACGTCAACATTAACACCGTAGAAATGATGCCAGTCAGCCAGAGTTTTGGCGGACTTAGCGTCCATCGTGGCTAACATTGCCCTTCCCGGCCTGCGGGCCGGGTCTGTTTCAGGCCATAAAAGAATGGTAGTATATTCAGGCTAACTCTCTGAGAAATGACAACTCATGGCCGCTGAATCGCAACTCAATCCTACCCAGCCCGTAAACCAGCAAATCTATCGCATTTTGCGACGTGATATTGTCCATTGCCTGATCCCACCCGGAACGCCGCTCTCTGAAAAAGAGGTGTCCGTGCGGTTTGACGTGTCCCGCCAGCCCGTGCGTGAGGCGTTTATCAAGCTTGCAGAAAACGGTCTGATTCAGATCCGCCCGCAGCGCGGCAGCTATGTGAACAAAATCTCGCTCTCCCAGGTGCGTAACGGCTGTTTTGTCCGTCAGGCCATTGAGTGCGCGGTGGCGCGCCGTGCCGCATCCTTGATTGATGACAACCAGTGCTACCTGCTGGAGCAAAACCTGCATCAGCAGCGTATTGCGATTGACCGCAAACAGCTCAACGACTTCTTCCAGCTTGATGACGAGTTTCACCAGAAGCTGGCGCAAATTGCGGACTGTCAGCTGGCCTGGGACACGATTGAAAACATCAAAGCCACCATCGACCGCGTGCGCTATATGAGCCTCGACCACGTCTCCCCACCGGAAATGTTGCTCCGACAGCATCATGATATTTTCAGTGCGCTGGAAAAACGCGATCAGGACGGTGTAGAAAAAGCGATGACGCTGCACCTGCAGGAAATCAGCGAATCCGTACAGTTAATTCGTCAGGAAAACAGCGACTGGTTTAGCGAAGAGTAAAATACGCCGCCCCCGTTTCGGTTGCGGCGAAGAGATTAGCGAACCACCAGCACCGGAATACTCGCATAGCGCAGGATAGATTCCGCATTTGAACCGAGCAGATGGGTGCTGATGCTCGGGTTTTTCGACCCGATGACGATCACGTCATATTCCCCTTCTTTGCTCAGTTTGATAATTTCATCACGAACGTTGCCAAAGCAGACCAGGCTGTGGATATTCTCCCCGGGGAGATCAAACAGCCTTTTTAGCTCGTTCATTTTCTTCCCGGATTCTGCGGTCATAAACGCTTCAAACTTTTTGATATCGGCGTTGAATCCGCGCAGCAACGAGCGGCTGCTGTTGGGGAGAATGTTCACCAGCGTAATCGACGCACCTTCCGCCTTTGCAAGGTTGGCCGCGTGGCGAACCGCTTTGTCGCTCAATTCCATTTCAAATACATCAACAGGCATTAAAATCTTCTTATACATAAGCCTGACTCCTTATTCCTGTGAAAGGGGTATTCCCTGCTTCAAGAATGACAGCCGGAATATAAACAAACCCTAAACGCTTGCCAGCAGAAACTATCAATAAAGGAAAATAAATGTGGGCTTTGTAAATTGCTGTCGTGAACCGTCAGCACCCACCAATATTGAGAAAAAAGTGTGAGTTTGATCAAAAACAAAAAAATGAGATGCAGACAGGCGTATTTATAGTGCCCCGTGAACGGTGAAACCTGAAATAGCGCCGTAACGGATAAGCGAGAGAGGAGAAAATACCATGATGACATACGACCGTAACCGTAACGCAATTACCACCGGCAGCCGTGTAATGATCAATGGCACAGGACACACCGGCGTGATTAAAGCGATCCACAGCGAAGGGCTGGATGCCGCGCAGGTGCGTCGCAGCAAAACGGTAGAAGTGGAAGGTTGCGAAGGTAAGTTCGAACCGATTGAACTGATTCGCCTGGGTATGCACTGATTCATGCGACATCATGCCGCCGCACGCGGCGGCATGTGATGACTTAGCCGTTAGCCGCGTACTCTGCGACCGTGGCTTTTGCACCTTTTTGCACTAACGTCTGGTAAGCACGCATTACCGCATCCACAAAGACGGTTTCATGCGGGAGTTCTTTGCCAAAAATGGCCTCAATGCCCAGCAGCGCCTTCACCCGGTCTTCGCCCTCAGCACTTCCCTTCACCGCCGCCTGAATGACCGCCTGCTGCGGGTCGCTCACGTCGATAGCGTTGCCCTGCTCATCGACACCACCGACATACCGCATCCAGCCTGCAATGCCTAATGCCAGCAGCGGGAAGCTTTTTTGATGCACCAGATGCCAGCGCACGGAATCGAGCATACGCTGCGGGAGCTTCTGGCTGCCGTCCATCGCGATTTGCCAGGTACGGTGACGTAACGCCGGGTTGCTGTAGCGGGCAATCAACAGGTCAGCATAGTGGCCTAAATCAACGCCTTTCACTTTTAAGGTCGGCGCCTGCTCGTTCAGCATCAGCGCATGGGCGGCAGTACGGTAGTGCGCGTCTTCCATGCAGTCGTTGATATGCGGGTACCCCGCCAGATAGCCAAGATACGCGAGGAAAGAGTGACTGCCGTTAAGCATGCGCAGCTTCATCTCTTCAAACGGAATGACGTCTGAAACCAGCTCCGCCCCGGCCTTTTCCCACTGCGGACGGCCTGCAACAAAGTTGTCCTCAATCACCCACTGACGGAACGGTTCGCACGCCACGCCTGCCGGGTCACGAACGCCAGTCAGCTGTTCAATTTTATCCAGCGTCTCCGGTGTAACCGCGGGAACAATACGATCCACCATGGTGGACGGGAAAGTGACGCTGGATTCAATCCAGTCTGCCAGCTCGCCGTCAACCGCGCGGGCATAAGCGCAGGTCACATTACGCATGACGTGACCGTTCTCCGGCATATTGTCACAGGACATGACGCTAAACGCGGGCAGCCCGGCAGCTTTGCGTCGCGCGAGTGCTTCCACCACCACACCCGGCGCAGATTTCGGCTGATGCGGATTTTGCAGGTCGGCGGCAATTAACGGGTGATCGAGCATCAGTTTCCCGGTCGCCGGCGAGTGGCAATATCCCTTTTCAGTAATGGTGAGCGAGACAATCGCCACCTGCGGCTCACACAGTGCGGCCAGCACGCGTTCCAGCCCGTCAACCTGTGCATGTAGTGCGTTCCTGACCACGCCCACCACCCGCGATGTCCACGCATCGGCAGACATTTCCGCCACGGTGTAGAGATGATCCTGTGCGTTCAGATCGGCAATCTGCTGTTCACCGCCAATCAGGTTTACCTCACAGTAACCCCAGTCGCTGTTGTGTTCCGCGGCGAGAATGTCGGCGTACACCGCCTGGTGCGCACGGTGAAATGCGCCAAACCCTAAATGAACAATGCGTGCCTTGAGGCGTTCGCGATCGTACTGAGGAAGCGTCGCTTTCGCCTGTAATAACCGGTTTTCCATGATTAAGACTCGTTAAGTTATGTACGCTGGGATTCGCTGCCGCTCTATATGAGCAGCAGCGCCTGCTGACTACACCAACTAGAATGGCAGTCGGGGTAAAAAAGAACTGCCATTAACCATACTGATCCTGCAGTTTGAGATTTTGATTTATATTAACTTTTACGCATGTGGTGTGACATGAACATAAAGTTGTGTGACAGGTCACTAAAGATATAAACCATTACCGCCGCGATGAAACCGCCCCATAGCCGACGGAATCACGTGCCGGCCCCTCCGCCGCATCTTCCGCCACGCTCAAATCACGATCGCAGACCTCTGGCATGCAGATGGCGGCGATCAGCCCAATCACGGAGTAAGCGATCATCATGGCGACAATTGGCCACCAGGAACCGGTCATATTGCAGAAGATCCCGGCGAGCACTGGCCCAAAGCCTACCGCCACCAGCCCGCCCGCCTCTTTTGAGATAGCCATCCGGGTAAAGCGGTTACGCGAGCCAAACATCTCCGCCATCGTGATGTTTTCCAGGGCGAACAGTCCCAGTACGGCGAAATTATGGATAACGATGATGGAAAGCATGATCACGCCCGGCGCATAGCTCTTATCAACGATAATCGACAGCATCGGGTACGCCAGAATAATGGCGGAGATATTGAGCAGAATGTACGGCAGACGACGCCCCACTTTATCGGAGAGCCAGCCCAACAGCGGAATAGAGATAAACCCGAGAATTGAGCTTATCATCAGCGCATCGGTGGGGATCGCTTTATCGAACAGCAGCGTCTGAACCAGATACCCGGCAAGAAACGTCTGGATCAGACCCGAATTCCCCGCCTGACCAAAACGCAGCCCGGTTGCCAGCCAGAAGGACTTACTCTTCACCATCGCTGCAAATGATAAATCATGTTTTGTCACCGGTGCGGTTGTCTCAGCCTCGTTCACTTTTTCAAATACCGGGCTCTCCTTGAGGTTCATTCGCAGCCAGATGGCGAAGATCATTACCACCACGCTTGCAAGAAACGGTACACGCCAGCCCCAGGCAACCAACTGTTCGCGGTCGAGGGCGAAGAACATAATTGCCCAGATAGCCGTTGCACTTAGCGTCCCGCAGTTGGTGCCCATCGCCACCAGCGAGGAGATAATGCCGCGTTTCCCTTTAGGGGCGTACTCCGCCAGCATGGTGCCGGCGCCGGAGATTTCAGCCCCTGCCCCCAGCCCCTGGATAATACGCAGCGTCACTAACAGGACGGGCGCGAAAATCCCAATCTGCGCGTAGGTCGGCAAGACCCCGATCAGGGTCGTGCAGATCCCCATCATAGTAATGGTGATAAACAGCACCTTTTTACGGCCAATGCTGTCGCCCATTCGCCCGAAGATAAAGGCGCCGACAATGCGCGCGATATAGCCTGCACCGTACGTCCCCATCGCCAGAATCAGCGCCATTGCGGCCGATTGTTCCGGGAAGAAGATCTCATGGAATACCAGTGCGGCCCCCAGCGAATAGAGCTGGAAATCCATAAACTCCAGTGCGGTACCCAGCCAGCCGGAAACGGCGGCTTTCACCAGATCTGAAGTCGTTCTTTGTGGTTGTGTTTGCGTCATAATGGCTATCTCTGCAAGGTAAGATGCGTACCACTCAGAGCCTGTCTGCGCAGGCTCTTAACCGCGTGAATTATTATTGCCCGAACGTGAGTAAGACTTTGCAGCACTGCCGCTGATCTTTTTCAAACCGTTCGATGGCGTCTGTTACGTGGTGATAGTCAAAAGTGTGGGTGATCAGTTTGTCCGGGTCGATCAGCCCCTTTTCCAGCCAGTCGATGACGACGGGGAATTTGTTGGCATTCAGCCGTGATGAGAATATCGCCAGCTCTTTTCCGGTGATCCCCTGCTGAACAATCTGGCTTGGGTCGCTGGAAAACCCCATCAGCACGATGCGTGCCGCCGGAGAGGCAATGGTGATGGCTTCCTGTAAAATTGTCGGATGACAGGCTGCGTCAATAATAAGCGTCGGTTTGATCCCTTTTTCTTCCAGCGCCGCCTGTAACGACAGCTCCGCGTTGTTGAACACCCAGTCCGCGCCGCTGCGTTGCGCCATCGCCAGCCGTTCATTGATCCGATCCACAACGATAACCTGCTTCACCTTATAGACACCTTTCAATGCCTGGACGGTGACAAGCCCCATGGGACCTGCGCCGTAGATCAGGGCGATATCCTGCCCGGTGGGTTGTGCGTGGCCCGTCACGTTAGCGGCAATCGTGAACGGCTCGATCATTACCGCGTGTTTATCAGGAATAGCATCCGGAACAACCCAGGCATTTTTTGCCGGTACGACGGCATACTCACTAAAGCCTCCGTCGCGATGAACGCCCAGCACCACCAGAGAGGTACAGACATTGGGTTTGCCCACGGAGCACGGATAGCAGTGTCCGCAGCTGATCACCGGGTCAACCGAGACGCGCTCGCCCACGCGGGCCGGGTCAACACCCTCACCAACGGCATCAATCTCACCAAAAAACTCATGGCCAATCACGCGCGGGTATCGGGCAAACGGATTATGCCCGCGGTAAATATGGCTGTCTGAACCGCAAATACCGGCCAGTTTGACGTTGACGCGCACTTCACCTGCCGCGGGTTCCGGGAGTGGACGATCTTCAATCACCAGTGCATTGGGTTGTTGAATCACTACGCTTTTCATCGTTCGCTCCTCGTTTACCAGTTCCACAATGTGCCATCTTCGAGACGGGCAACCGGAAGATAGGCAGGATCGTACGGGTATTTCGCCGCCAGTTTTTCGTCAAATTCAATGCCCAGCCCGGGTTTGTCGCCCGGATGCATATAGCCATTATCAAAGCGCCAGCTGTGCGGGAAGACCTCCAGCATCTGTTCGGAGTAACCCATATATTCCTGTACACCAAAGTTTGGCACCCACAGGTCAAAATGCAGCGCGGCGGCGTGGCAAACAGGCGACAGATCCGACGGTCCATGTGAACCGGTACGCACCTGATAAAGCGAGGCGAAGTCCGCGATGCGCCGCATGCCGGTGATGCCGCCCGCGTGGGTAATGGTGGTGCGGATATAGTCGATAAGCTGCTCTTCAATAAGCTGCTTGCAGTCCCAGATGCTGTTAAACACTTCTCCAACCGCAATCGGCGTGACCGTGTGCTGACGGATCAGACGGAAGCAGGCCTGGTTTTCCGCTGGCGTAGGATCTTCCATCCAGAACATACGGAATGCTTCAATGCTCTTACCGAATCGTGCTGCCTCAATCGGGGTCAAACGGTGGTGCATGTCGTGCAAAAGATGCTCATTAAAGCCAAACTTACTGCGCACCGCATCGAACAGCTTCGGTGTGAAATCGAGGTATTTTTCAGTGGACCAGAGCTGCTCTTCCGGCCAGTCACCTTTAGTGGCGGGCTCGTAGGCCAGCCCTTTTCCTTTCGACATGCCATAGGTGGTTTTCATACCCGGCACGCCGCACTGGACGCGGATTGCCTTAAAGCCCATCTCTTTATGCCGGGCGTAATCTTCCAGCACGTCATCAATGGAGTGTCCGGTGGTATGACAATAGACCATCACCCCTTCCCGGGATGCGCCGCCCAGCAGCTGGTAGAGCGGCATATTGGCCGCTTTGGCTTTGATATCCCACAGTGCCATATCCACGGCGGAAATGGCCGACATGGTGACCGGACCACGACGCCAGTAGGCGCCTTTATAGAAGAACTGCCAGATATCCTCAATGCGGTGCGCATCACGGCCGATCAACTGCGGGCAAAGGTGATCTTTCAGATAAGAGGCCACCGAAAGTTCACGTCCGTTGAGGGTGGCATCACCCAGGCCGACGATGCCCTCGTCGGTGGTAATTTTAAGGGTGACAAAGTTACGCCCCGGGCAGGTAACAAAGACTTCAGCCCCGACAATCTTCATAATCCATTTCCTTACATCGCTCATTGTGATGCTGGAAACTTACCCTTCTGCACTACTACCATACAAGTATAATGATCATAAAATCAGCGAACGGTCACAAAAAAATCGGGCGCTCAGGCGCGCCCCCATCCGGCAACAATAATCAACATGCCGCACAGCGCAACCAGCGCCCCGGCCCAGTCATACGCGCTGAGCTTCACACCATCCACCACGCGTAACCACAGCAGCGCGGTACAGACATAAACCCCGCCATAAGCGGCGTAGACGCGCCCGCTGGCCGCCGGGTGCAGCGTCAACAGCCAGACAAACAGGGCCAGCGCAATGCCCGCCGGGATCAGCAGGAAGACGGTTGCCCCCTTCTTCAGCCAAAGCCACGGAAGGAAGCAGCCGATGATTTCACACAGCGCGGTGGCAAAAAAAAGCAGAGTGGTTTTGAGCATATTTACGGTCATGTGATGATTTATTTAGACATCATACCTGATGATATCGTTTACTTTTCCATACCCGTGTCGCGGGTATGCCGTTATTTCTCTTTGGTGTAGAATCTGAACGGGATAACTTAATTATCTGCGCCCATTTAAAAGGAAACGCTATGACTACATTAAGCAAACGCCTTTGTCTGACAGCCCTGCTGGCGCTGTCATCGTTCGCCTTTGCCGCCTCTGCCACCGCGGAAACCAGCAAACTCATTATTGAGTCTGGTGACAGCGCGCAAAGCCGTCAGAACGCCGCCATGGACAAAGAACAATGGAATGACACCCGTAGCCTTCGTCAGAAGGTAAACAAACGTGTTGAAAAAGAGTGGGACAAAGAAGATGTCGCTTTCGACGCGCGCGATAAGTGTCAGCAAAGTGCCAACGTTAACGCCTACTGGGAGCCAAATACCCTGCGCTGCCTGGATCGTCGTACTGGCCGCACGGTCGCGCCATAATGTCAGTGCAGTGTGACGTTAAGCTCCGCCCGCTGGAGCGTGAAGACCTGCGCTTCGTCCACCAGCTCGACAATAACGCCAGCGTGATGCGCTACTGGTTCGAAGAGCCTTACGAGGCGTTTGTTGAGCTGTCGGATCTCTACGACAAGCACATTCACGATCAGAGCGAACGCCGTTTTGTCGTGGAGTGTGAAGGTGAAAAAGCCGGTCTGGTGGAACTGGTTGAGATCAACCACGTTCATCGTCGGGCAGAATTCCAGATTATCATTTCACCTGAGCATCAGGGGAAAGGTCTTGCCACGCGTGCGGCGAAGCTGGCGATGGATTACGGATTCAACGTCCTCAATCTCTACAAGCTTTATCTCATCGTGGATAAAGAGAACGAGAAAGCAATCCATATCTACCGCAAGCTGGGCTTTATGGTGGAAGGCGAGCTGGTTCACGAGTTCTTTATCAACGGTGAATACCGCAACACCATTCGCATGTGCATCTTCCAGCATCAGCACCTGGCAGGACACAAACCGTCAGGCGCCAGCCTGCTGAAACCCACCGCGCAGTAACCTGCGCGGCTTTTTCTCAGTAGTATTCAATACTGTTCTTAATGGTGTACTTGCGCTCAACGGCGGGCTTCACGCTGTTGTCGGTGATCGTCAGATCGCAACTCACCGGATTATTGTGTCGATCGTAATCACAGCTCTGATTGACGTTGCCCAGCGGCTTGTCATTCAGCATGCTCACGGCGGAGTAATCCATTCTTTTGCGAAGATCTTTAGACGGCGTCGACTGGACGGATAAATGCTGGTCCCCGGAGACGGTGGTTTTCCCCAGCGGATAGCCATCCGCATCATAGCGGTACTTCACTTCCATCTCTTTGCCGTGCGCCGCCACTACAAACCCGTTATCGTCGGTATCCCACGTTACGCCCGCCGACGGCAATTCGGCCAGCTGGCATTTCCCCTGCAGTTTCACTTTTCGCTGCTGGGTTTCCGCATCAAGGTAGTAATTAGCATCCAGTACCAGCGCCACGCCGGTATTGGCCTCGAGGTCGTGTAGTTCGAGGGTATCGAAACACCCTTCCGTCGACATCGTACCGGTTACCCGTTTGGAGACTTCACCTTTGTCGTTGAACAGTGTCTGGGTAAAGTCTTTTACCGGGCCGCGCAGAGGGTCAAAATCAAATTCATTGGAGAAGCTCGCCATCTCGGGCGTAAACGACAGCGGCGCGGAAGGGTTGTCGCACCCCACCAGTGTTGCTGCCAGTAGCGTTATCGCTGCGTAGTTCTTCACATCATTTACCGAATCAGGGAGAGTATTCCCGATCATATTAGCAAATACCGCTGTTCACACGATAGCAAAATGTCAGGCGAAAAGAGACGTACAATCAATGCATTAATCTCTCTTGCCCTCTGCAAAACCTCGCCAGAACGAGAAGGCGCTGTGCCCGCTGTTGAATAGGAAACACACCTGCTTTGAGCACATGAGGGATATTCTGTGGCATATTAACAACATGAAAACGCCGGCAGATTGCGCCATCTAACTTTTTTCTTTGATATATTAAATGTTTAACATCCCCTTTCTTCCTCTATAAGGATGCGCTACCCTCACAAATGCATTCGCGTCCAAAACCGCCTGGAATCTCTATGCTTTCTTTATTCATGAAAAAACGTAGGCAAAACGCTGATTTTTGATTGCTCATCAAAGGTTAAAAAATGAAAAAAACAATCCCTGAATATACGCCTGTTGACTTATCACGTTGGGCCAGAAAAGAACATTTCGAGGTATTTCAGTCCTTTGCTCAATCTACATTTAATCAAACTGTTCAAATAGACATCACCGCATTGCTCAAGGATATAAAAGAACTGGGCTGGAAATTTTATCCGACGATGATTTCCCTCCTTTCTAAAATCGTCAACAACCATTCGGAATTCCGTATGGCCATGAAGAACAATGAACTTGTCATATGGAATGAAATTCATCCAAGCTATACCATTTTCCATAATGAAACGGAGACCTTTTCTTCTTTATGGAGTCACTTCGATGGCAATATTGATCATTTCCAGAACGTTTATTCGGAAGATGTTGCTCGCTATGGTAATAGCCTTTCTTATTGGCCGAAGGAAGAGTCACGGGAAAATGTATTTTTCGTGTCGTCGATCCCCTGGTCAAGTTTTACCAGTTTTAATATCAACGTAGCCAATATGCAGAACTTTTTTGCCCCCATGTTCACTATGGGGAAATACGTCAACCAGGGTGGAAAAGTATTGTTGCCCCTCGCCGTGCAGGTCCATCATTCCGTGTGCGATGGTTTCCATGTAGCAAGGTTGTTCAATGAGTTACAGGCGATGTGTGATGACTTACGGCATCACTCCGGCGAACGACAGGTGCAGAGCAAAACGCACCGCGCTTAGCGTCGCGATGCCGGGCGGGTATAACCGCCCGCAGGACGTGTTGATGGAAATTGGGGAAAATGAGCGCAGGAAGCCTGTATAAGATTGTTCAGAAAGTTATCTCCAATAACAAAAGCTTACACGAACCCTGCTAAGCTTAACCGACACACAGAGAAAAGGAGCTACAGATGAAACGGTTACCCTGGATTACCGCCCTGCTGTTAATGAGCGCTTCTACAGCGGCTCTGGCTGCCCCGGATTCCTGCGAGCGCGTAAAAAGCGATATTCAGCAGAAAATCATCAATAACGGCGTGCCCGAGTCCGGCTTTACGTTGAATATTGTGCCAAACGATCAGGCTGACCAGCCGGATGCACAGGTTGTCGGTCATTGTGCGAACGATACCTTTAAAATTCTCTATACCCGCACCGGTAGCGGTGCCGCATCAGGGATGCAGGATAATGGTCAGGGCGAACCTCAGTGATTTTAATCACTTTCTCGCGGCCAATTCCCTTTGACTTGATGAGGATTAATATTTAATACCTCCAAATAAGTAACATTCACCCCATCATTAGCCCGGTTGTAATCACGGGCGAAAATAATACGCAATTAAAATGATGGGGTGAGTTATGTCCGATGTCGAAAATCACGGCGGGATCAGCCGTCGAACGTTGGTTAAATCCACTGCAATAAGCTCTCTGGCACTTGCCGCCGGGGGGATTTCACTGCCTTTTGGCCTCAAACGCGCCGCTGCCGCGGTACAAGACGCCGTAAAGCCCGCTGAAGACAAAGTGGTCTGGGGTGCCTGCTCGGTCAACTGCGGGAGCCGTTGTGCGCTGCGTCTTCACGTCCGTGATGAAGAAGTTTACTGGGTCGAAACGGATAACACCGGTGAGGATATTTATGGCAATCATCAGGTTCGTGCCTGCCTGCGCGGGCGTTCTATTCGCCGTCGGATCAACCACCCCGATCGTCTGAACTACCCCATGAAGCGTGTAGGGAAACGCGGTGAAGGCAAATTCGAGCGTATCTCATGGGATGAAGCCCTGGACACCCTTACCCGCAGCCTGAAAGATGTCGTGGAAAAATACGGCAACGAAGCGGTCTACATTAACTACTCCTCCGGCATTGTGGGCGGCAATATCACCCGCTCCTCCCCTTATGCTTCGCTGGTCGCGCGTCTGATGAACTGCTACGGCGGCTTTTTAAGCCACTATGGCACCTACAGCACCGCGCAAATAGCCTGTGCAATGCCCTACACCTACGGCAGCAACGACGGCAACAGCACCTCGGATATTGAAAACACGAAGCTGGTGGTGATGTTCGGCAATAACCCGGCAGAGACGCGAATGAGCGGCGGCGGGATAACCTATTATCTCGAGCAGGCCCGCGAGCGGTCTCACGCGCGCATGATCGTCATCGATCCGCGGTATACCGACACCGCCGCCGGGCGTGAAGACGAGTGGATCCCGATTCGCCCGGGGACGGATGCCGCGCTGGTCGCGGGTATCGCCTGGGTACTGATCGACGAAAACCTTGTCGATCAGCCGTTCCTCGACACGTACTGCGTCGGCTATGACGAAAAAACGCTGCCGGAAGGTGCGCCTGCTAACGGGCATTACAAAGCGTATATTCTCGGTCAGGGTGATGATGCCACCGCCAAAACGCCGGAATGGGCCTCCCGCATCACAGGCATACCGGCCGATCGCATCATCAAGCTTGCACGAGAAATTGGCAGTACCAAACCGGCCTACATCTGTCAGGGCTGGGGCCCCCAGCGCCAGGCCAACGGCGAGCTGACCTCCCGCGCCATTGCCATGTTGCCGATTTTGACCGGAAACGTCGGTATCAACGGCGGTAACAGCGGCGCGCGTGAATCGACCTACACGATCACCATTGAGCGTATGCCACTGCCGGATAACCCGGTGAAAACGCAAATCTCATGCTTTAGCTGGACCGACGCCATCGCGCGCGGACCCGAAATGACCGCCCTGCGCGACGGCGTGCGGGGAAAAGAGAAGCTGGATGTGCCGATCAAATTCATCTGGAACTACGCCGGCAACACCATCATCAACCAGCATTCCGACATCAACAAAACCCACGATATTCTGCAGGACGAGAGTAAATGCGAAACCATCGTGGTGATCGACAACTTTATGACCTCGTCGGCGAAATATGCTGACATCCTGCTGCCCGATTTAATGACCGTTGAACAGGAAGACATTATTCCTAACGATTATGCAGGCAACATGGGCTACCTGATTTTCCTTCAGCCCGTGACCGCACCGAAGTTTGAGCGCAAACCGATCTACTGGATCATGAGTGAAGTGGCGAAACGCCTCGGCCCGGATATTCATCAGCGATTTACCGAAGGACGTACCCAGGCGCAGTGGCTGCAGTATCTGTATGCCAAAATGCTCGACAAAGATCCGCAGTTGCCGTCCTATAACGAACTGAAAGAGAGGGGTATTTATAAGCGTAAAGATCCGGCCGGGCACTTCGTGGCCTATAAAAAATTCCGCGATGATCCGCAGGCTCATCCGCTCAACACCCCCTCGGGCAAGATTGAAATTTACTCCAGCAAGCTGGCAGAGATTGCGGCTACCTGGGAGCTCGCCGACGACGAAACCATCAGCCCGCTGCCGGTCTACGCCTCGACCTTCGACGGCTGGGACGCCCCGGAACGTCATAAATTCCCGCTGCAGCTCTTCGGCTTCCACTTCAAAGCCCGCACCCACTCCAGCTACGGCAATGTCGACGTGCTGAAAGCCGCCTGCCGTCAGGAGGTCTGGCTTAACCCCGTGGACGCGGCGCAACGCGGCATCAAAAATGGCGATACGGTGCGCGTGTTTAACGATCGCGGCGAAGTACGCATCGAAGCGAAAGTCACACCGCGCATCATGCCCGGTGTGAGCGCGATGGGCCAGGGAGCCTGGCATGACGCCAATATGAACGGCGATCGTGTCGACCACGGTTCATGCATCAACACCCTGACCACGCACCGCCCGTCACCGCTGGCCAAAGGTAACCCGCAGCACACCAATCTGGTGCAGATCGAGAAGGCGTAAGGAGTAAGTGATGACCACTCAGTATGGATTTTTTATTGATTCCAGCCGCTGCACCGGGTGCAAAACCTGCGAGCTCGCCTGCAAGGATTACAAAGATTTAACCCCGGACGTCAGCTTCCGCCGTATTTA
>Ga0070665_100000971_pt1 | contig 36404 bp, 34 predicted proteins | sample KBSS13metaG_FD_65862 | JGI IMG/M metagenome (GOLD analysis project Ga0070665, IMG submission 65862) | Switchgrass rhizosphere microbial communities from Kellogg Biological Station, Michigan, USA - KBS S1-3 metaG | ecosystem: Host-associated > Plants > Roots > Rhizosphere > Soil ... | reverse complement strand
GTCGAGGTGGAGATGGGCGGCCGGCCGATGCCGAAGCCGCAGGCCAGCTGCACGATGACGGTCGCGGACGGCATGGTCGTCAAGACCCAGCACACCTCGCCCGTCGCGGACAAGGCGCAGCAGGGCGTGATGGAGCTGCTGCTGATCAACCACCCGCTGGACTGCCCGATCTGCGACAAGGGCGGCGAGTGCCCCCTGCAGAACCAGGCGATGTCCTCGGGCCGCACGGACTCCCGGTTCGTCGAGACCAAGCGGACGTTCCCGAAACCGCTGCCGATCTCCAGCCAGGTGCTGCTGGACCGCGAGCGCTGCGTGCTCTGCCAGCGCTGCACCCGGTTCTCCGAGGAGATCGCGGGCGACCCCTTCATCGACCTGCTCGAGCGCGGCGCGAACCAGCAGATCGGCACCGCCGAGGACACGCCCTTCCAGAGCTACTTCTCCGGCAACACCATCCAGATCTGCCCGGTCGGCGCGCTCACCAGCGCGGCCTACCGGTTCCGCTCCCGGCCCTTCGACCTGAAGTCCACGCCGAGTGTCTGCGAGCACTGCAGCTCCGGCTGCGCCACCCGCACCGACACCCGCCGCGGCCAGGTGCAGCGCAAGCTGGCGGGCAACGACCCCGAGGTCAACGAGGAGTGGCTCTGCGACAAGGGCCGCTTCGCCTTCCGCTACCTCGGGTCGAAGCAGCGGATCACCCGCCCGCACGTGCGGGACGAGTCCGGCCGGCTGGTCGAGGCCTCCTGGACCGAGGCGCTGCGCGTCGCCGCCGAGGGCCTGCTGGCCGCGCGGGCCAACCGTGGGATCGGGGTCCTGGCAGGCGGGCGGCTCACCCTCGAGGACGCCTACGCCTACTCGAAGTTCGCCCGGGTCGCCGCGGGCACCCACGACGTCGACTTCCGGGCCCGGCCGCACTCCGCCGAGGAGCTGGCCTTCCTCACGACCACCGTGGGCACCACCCCCGAGACCGGCGTGAGTTTCACCGCGATCGAGGCCGCGCCCGCGGTGCTCACCGTGGGGCTGGACCTGGAGGAGGAGGCGGGCATCGTCTTCCTCCGGGTGCGCAAGGCCGTCCGCAAGCGGGGCCAGCGGGTCTACCAGCTCGGCCAGTGGACGACGGCGGGGATGCGCAAGACCGAGGCCACCCTGATCAGGGCGGTCCCCGGCGCGGAGGCCTCGGTGCTGCGAGAGCAGGTGAGCGGCGAGCTGGTCGACGCTCTGGCCGGTCCCGGCGCGGTGATCCTGGTCGGCGACCGGGCCGCCGAGGTCCCCGGCCTCCACTCGGCGGTCGCCGAGCTGGCCACCCGCACCGGCGCGAAGGTCGCCTGGATCCCGCGTCGCGCGGGGGACCGGGGAGCCCTGGAGGTCGGCGCGGTGCCGACCCTGCTGCCCGGCGGCCGCCCGGTCACCGACGCCGCCGCCCGCGCCGAGATCGAGCAGGCCTGGGGGATCACCGGTCTCCCGGCCACCCCGGGCCGCAGCACGGACGGGATCCTCGCCGCCGCGGCGGCCGGGGAGCTGTCCGGGCTGGTCGTCGGCGGGGTGGACCCGCACGACCTGGCCGATCCGGCCGCCGCGCTCGCCGCGCTGGAGAACGTGGGGTTCCTGGTCAGCCTGGAGATCCACGCCTCCGCCGTCACCGAGCTGGCGGACGTGGTGCTCCCGGTCGCGCCGGACGCCCAACGGGCGGGCACCTACCTCAACTGGGAGGGCCGCCGTCGGGAGTTCGCCCCCTCGCTGGACCCGAGCGGCGTGCTCCCGGACTGCCGGGTGCTGGACACCCTGGCCGTCGAGATGGACGCGGACCTGTTCACCCAGACCCCGGCCGCCGCGGCGGGCGACCTGGCCCGGCTCGGTGCCTACGCGCCGGCGAGCGCCGCGCCCACCGAGCCGCCGGGCCGCACGCCGCGGCCCGCGCAGGCGGGGTCGGCGGTCCTGGCCACCTGGCGCCAGCTGATCGACGAGGGCTCGCTGTCGGTCGACGAGCCCGCACTGGCAGGCACCGCCCGGCCGCCGCGGGTGCGGGCCAACCCCGCGACCGCCGAGCGGCTCGGGCTCGTGGAGGGCGGGGCCGCGAGCGTCGCCACCGACCGGGGCGCGATCACGCTGCCGGTCGAGCTCGCCGACCTGCCGGACGGCGTCGTCTGGCTGCCCACGAACTCGCCGGGGTCCGCGGTGCGCAGCACCCTCGGCGTCGGGCACGGAGCACTGGTGAGGGTGGTGGCGGGATGAACACGTCGGAAGGGCTCACCCGGACCCAGCAGCTGCTGGCGGACGACCCGGTCTGGCTGGTCCTGCTCAAGGTCGTGGTGCTGTTCGCCGTCGGCGTCGTGCTGACCCTGTTCATGATCAACTGGGAACGCAAGGTCGTGGCCCGGATGCAGCAGCGTCCCGGCCCGAACCGCACCGGCCCCAACGGCTGGCTGCAGTCGCTGGCCGACGGCCTCAAGCTGGCGTTCAAAGAAGACATCATGCCGGTGATGGCCGACAAGAAGATCTACTTCATCGCGCCGGTCGTCTCCACCATCCCCGCCTTCGTCGCCTTCTCGGTCATCCCGTTCGGCGGCGAGGTCTCGATCTTCGGCGAGCGCACGGTGCTGCAGCTCGTCGACCTGCCGGTCGGTGTGCTGGTGGTGCTGGCCTGCTCGTCCATCGGCGTCTACGGGATCGTGCTCGGCGGCTGGGCCTCCGGCTCGCCGTACTCGCTGCTCGGCGCGCTGCGCAGCGCGGCCCAGGTGATCTCCTACGAGATCGCGCTCGGCCTGTCCGTGGTCGCGGTGGTGCTCTACGCGGGCTCGCTGTCCACCGCGGACATCGTCGAGTCCCAGGGCTCGGGCTGGTACTTCTACCTGCTGGTGCCGAGCTTCGTGATCTTCGTGATCGCGATGGTCGGCGAGACCAACCGGGCGCCCTTCGACCTCCCCGAGGCCGAGTCCGAGCTGGTCGGCGGCTTCCACACCGAGTACACGTCGCTGAAGTTCGCGCTCTTCTTCCTCGCCGAGTACGTCAACATGGTCACCGTCTCGGCGATGGCGACCACGCTGTTCCTCGGCGGCGGGCGCATCCCGTGGGTGGGCCCGGTGAACGGCTGGATCGAGTTCGTCGTCTTCATCGCGAAGACCCTGCTGTTCCTGTTCCTGTTCATCTGGCTGCGCGGCACGCTCCCCCGCTTCCGCTACGACCAGTTCATGAAGCTCGGCTGGAAGGTGCTGGTCCCGGTCTCGCTGGGCTGGATCCTCGTCGTCTTCGCGATCCGGGCGTACCGCAACAGCACCGGCGGCGAGGCCACGGTCGCGCTGCTGATCACCATCGGCATCGTGCTGCTGGCGATCCTCGCCGTCGCGTTCGGGCTGCCGGACCGGCAGCCGCCGGACGAGACCGTCGAGGTGGCGTCGGACTACCCGGTCCCGCCGCTGGACCTGGCCGTCCCGGAGCGCCCGCGGCACCGGCTGCCGCAGGCGAAGGCCGAGAAGGCATCCGTACTCACCGGGAAGGAGGAGTAGGGAATGTTCGACTTCTTCAAGGGCTTCGGCGTCACCTTCTCGACCATGTTCAAGAAGGTCGTGACCGAGGAGTACCCCGAGGACTTCCCGCCCGCCGCGCCGCGCTACCACGGCCGCCACCAGCTCAACCGGCACCCGGACGGGCTGGAGAAGTGCGTGGGCTGCGAGCTGTGCGCCTGGGCGTGCCCGGCGGACGCGATCTACGTCGAGGGCGGGGACAACACCGAGGAGGCCCGGTACTCCCCGGGTGAGCGCTTCGGGGCGATCTACCAGATCAACTACCTGCGCTGCATCGGCTGCGGCCTGTGCATCGAGGCCTGTCCCACGCGCTCGCTCACGATGACGAACTTCTACGAGATGGCCGACGACAACCGGCAGGACCTGATCTACACCAAGGAGCAGCTGCTCGCGCCGCTGCTGCCGGGCATGGAGCAGCCGCCGCACCCGATGCGCCTGGGTGAGGACGAGCAGGACTACTACGTGCAGGGCCCCGTACTGGCCCGCAAGGCTCCGGAGACGGACCCGGTGGGGGAGCAGGTTCGATGAGCGAGCGTGCGAGCGAATCATGGACACGGCGCCTGCGCGAAGCGCCGAGCCCGCGCAGCGGGGGAGAGCGATGAGCGTGCTCGCGCAGGCGGTCGCCGACGCCACCGCCGGGGACACCGGCGTCGGCGAGGCGATCGTCTTCTGGGTCCTCGGGCCGGTCGCGCTGGCCGCGGCCGTCGCGATGATCTTCGCCCGGAACGCGGTGCACTCCGCGCTGTTCCTGGTGATGACGATGCTCTCGCTGGCGATCCTCTACATGATGCAGCAGGCCCCGTTCCTCGGGTTCGTGCAGATCATCGTCTACACCGGCGCCGTGATGATGCTGTTCCTCTTCGTGCTCATGCTGGTGGGCCGGGACAGCTCGGACTCCGTCGTGGAGGTCCTTCGTGGACAGCGGGTCGCGGGCGCCCTGCTCGGGCTCGCGTTCGCGTTGCTGCTGGTCGCGGGCGTGGGGCGGACGATGTTCGCCGTCCCGGCGACCGGGCTCGGGTCAGGCGCCTCCAACGGCAACATCACCGGCATCGGGCGGCTGATCTTCACCGACTACCTGCTGCCCTTCGAGCTCACCTCGGCGCTGCTGATCACCGCCGCGCTCGGCGCGATGGTGCTGGCCTTCGCCCAGAAGAAGCCGAAGGCCAAGCTCGGCCAGCGCGCCGCCGTCATCGAGCGGCTGCGCGGCGACCGGATCTCCCCGCTGCCCGGCCCCGGCGTCTACGCCACGGCCAACTCGGTCGCCGTCCCCGCGCTGCTGCCGGACGGCTCGGTCGCCCCGGAGTCCCTCTCCGAGATCATCGAGGGCCACGAGGTGGACGAGACGCCGCGCCCGCCGTCGGACGCCCGGTCGCTGCGCGGTGCCCGTCGTGAACTGGAGGCGGGGGAATGAGCCCCACGAACTACCTGCTGCTGTCGGGGCTGCTGTTCACCGTCGGCGCGGTCGGGGTGCTGGTGCGCCGCAACGCGATCGTGGTGTTCATGTGCATCGAGCTGATGCTCAACGCGGTGAACCTGTCCCTGGTCACCTTCGCCCGCATCAACGGCACGCTCGACGGCCAGGTCATGGCGTTCTTCGTCATGGTCGTCGCGGCCGCCGAGGTCGTGGTGGGCCTGGCCATCATCATGTCGATCTTCCGAACCCGCAGGAGCTCGTCGGTCGACGACGCCAACCTGCTGAAGTACTAGGAGCCCGGTGTGACCGCTCCCCCCATCGAGATGGCGTCCGGCGTCGGCTCCCTGGCCTGGTTGCTGTTCGTGCTCCCCGCCCTGGGCGCGCTGATCAACCTCCTCGCAGGCAGGCGCGCGAACGCCTGGGGCCACTGGCTCGGCGTCGGCACCGTCGCGGCCTCGTTCGTACTCGGTCTGCTGATCTTCTTCGAGACGCTCGGGCTGGACCCGGAGCAGCGCAGCCGCGAGGTGTCGCTGTTCTCCTGGATCGCGTCCGGCTCGCTGAACGTCGACTTCGGGATCCGGCTGGACCCGCTGTCGCTGACGTTCGTGCTGCTGATCACCGGCGTCGGCTCGCTGATCCACATCTACTCGGTCGGCTACATGAGCCACGATCCCGGCCGCCGCCGCTTCTTCGCGCAGCTCAACCTGTTCGTCGCGGCGATGCTGCTCCTGGTGCTGGGCAACAACTTCGTGATGCTCTACCTCGGCTGGGAGGGCGTCGGCCTGGCGTCGTTCCTGCTGATCGGCTTCTACCAGGACCGACCCGCCGCGGCGACCGCGGCGAAGAAGGCCTTCCTGATGAACCGGGTCGGCGACGTCGGGCTGGCCATCGCGATCTTCCTGATCTGGCTGGAGCTCGGCAGCCTGCAGTACGCGGAGGTGTTCGCCCGCATCGGCGAGGTGCCCTCCGGCACGGTCCTGGCGATCACCCTGCTCCTGCTCCTCGGCGCCTGCGGCAAGTCCGGCCAGTTCCCGCTGCAGTCCTGGCTGCCGGACGCCATGGAGGGCCCCACCCCGGTCTCCGCCCTGATCCACGCGGCCACGATGGTCACCGCGGGTGTGTACCTGATCGCGCGCACCCACCCGATCTACGACCTCACGGAGACGGGGCGGCTGGTCGTCGCGCTGGTCGGCGTGATCACCCTGCTCATCGGGGCGGTCATCGGCTGCGCCTACGACGACATCAAGAAGGTCCTCGCGTACTCCACGGTCAGCCAGATCGGGTACATGATCCTGGCCGTCGGGCTCGGCCCGGCGGGCTACGCGCTCGGCATCTTCCACCTGCTCACGCACGGCTTCTTCAAGGCCGGGCTGTTCCTCGGCGCCGGGTCGGTCATGCACGCCATGAACGACGACGTGAACATGCGCAACTTCGGTGGCCTGGCTCGGCGGATGCCGATCACCTTCGTGACGTTCGGCCTCGGCTACCTCGCGCTGATCGGCTTCCCGTTCCTGTCCGGCTACTTCTCCAAGGACGCGATCATCGAGGCGGCCTTCGGCCAGGAGGGCTGGCAGGGCTGGGTGTTCGGCGGCGCGGCCACCCTCGCGGCCGGGCTCACGGCGTTCTACATGACCCGCCTGATGATCATGACGTTCTTCGGCCAGGAGCGCTGGAAGGACCTCAATGCAGCTGCATCGACTCTCGACCCCGCAAGCGGGTCTTCGGCAGGCCACGACTACCACCCGCACGAGTCGCCGGTCTCCATGACCGCGCCGATGATCGTGCTGGCGGTGGGCTCGGTGTTCGGCGGGTTCGTCCTGTACTCCATCGGGCTCTACGAGTGGCTGGCCCCCAGCCTCGGTGAGCTGCGGGAGCTCGAGGGCGGGGCCCTACCGCACGCGCTGGTCCCGTGGCTCGTCGTCGCCTTCTCGGCGCTCGGCGTGCTGGTCGCGTACCTGCTCGTCGGCCGTCGGCCCACGCCGGTGCAGCGGCCGGAGCCGGTCTCGCTGCCGGTCCGGGCCGCCCGTCGCGACCTCTACGCCAACGCGATCAACGAGACGCTCATCGAGCGCCCCGGCATCTGGCTCACCCGGGCCCTGGTGTTCGTGGACAACCGCGGCGTCGACGGCGTCGTCAACGGTCTCGCCGCAGGCCTCGGCGGCAGCTCCGGCCGACTCAGACGGCTCCAGACCGGGTTCGTGCGCTCCTATGCGCTCTCCATGCTGGGCGGCAGCGTCTTCGTCGTCGCGGCCCTGCTGGCGGTGAGGTTCGCGTGAGCCCCATGTTGATCATCCTGCTGCTCGTGCCGGTCGTCGGCGCGCTGCTGATGTACCCGTTGCGGCGCAACGTCCCCGCGGCCAAGGGCGTCGCGATGGGCACGGCGCTGCTGGAGTTCGTGCTGGTGGTGGTCACGTGGCTCGGGTACGACACCGCGGCCGCCGCGAACGGCACCCGCTTCCAGTACGAGTTCTCCGTCGAGTGGATCCCCGCCTTCGGCACGCACCTCGCCTTCGGCATCGACGGCATCGCCCTCGTGCTGATCGCGCTGACCGCGTTCCTCGTCCCCGGCCTGATGCTCTTCGCCTGGGCGGAGAAGCTGCCGGAGGGCCGCACGGCGTCGGGCTACTTCGCGCTGCTGCTGGCCACCCAGGCCACGCTGGTCGGCGTCTTCACGGCCACGGACGTCTTCCTGTTCTACGTCTTCTTCGAGGCGATGCTCATCCCGATGTACTTCCTGATCGGGCGCTTCGGCGGCCCCAACAGGCAGTACGCCTCGGTGAAGTTCTTCCTGTACTCCCTGCTCGGCGGGCTGATCATGCTGGCCTCGCTGATCGGGCTGTACGTGACCAGCGGCAACATCCTCGGCCAGGGCACGTTCACCTGGACCGAGCTGCAGGCGATCGCGCAGGACGTGCCGACGTCGACGCAGATCTGGCTGTTCCTCGGCTTCTTCATCGCCTTCGCGATCAAGGCGCCGCTGGTGCCCTTCCACACCTGGCTGCCCGACGCCGGTGCCGAGGCCCCGATCGTCGCCGCGGTCCTGCTCGTCGGCGTGCTGGACAAGGTGGGCACCTACGGGTTCCTGCGCTACTGCCTGCCGCTGTTCCCGGACGCGTCGCAGGCCCTGGCGCCGCTGGTGATCGTCCTGGCGGTCATCGGGATCCTCTACGGCGCGCTGCTGGCCGTGGGGCAGAAGGACATGAGCCGGTTCGTCGCCTACACGTCCATCGCGCACTTCGGCTTCATCGCGCTGGGCACGTTCGCGTTCTCCAGCCAGGCCTTCGCGGGCGCCACGCTGTACATGGTCAACCACGGGCTCTCCACCGGGATGCTGTTCGTCATGGTCGGCCTACTGGTCGCCCGCGGCGGGTCGCGCCTGATCGGCGACTACGGCGGCGTCGCCAAGCTGGCGCCGATGCTGGCGGGCTGCCTGTTGCTGGCCGGGATGAGCTCGCTGGCCCTGCCCGGGACGAACTCGTTCGTCTCCGAGTTCCTGGTGCTCGTGGGGTCCTTCCCGAACGAGCCGGTGGCCACGATCATCGCCACCGTCGGGATCATCTTCGCGGCGCTGTACGTGCTGTGGTTCTACCAGCAGACGATGCAGGGCCCGGTCCGCGGCCAGGCCGTGCTGAACTCGCTCGAATCCGTCGGCGGCCCGGGCGCGATGATCGACCCGGCCGTGGCCGCGAAGCGCGGGGGTGGGTTCCCGGACCTGACCACGCGTGAGATCGGGGTGTTGGCCCCGCTCATCGTCGTGATCGTGGTGCTCGGGTTCTTCCCGGGCCCGGTCCTCGACGTGATCAACCCGTCCGTCCAGGCGACGATGACCGAGCTGGGGCTGCCCGACCCCGTGCCGGCCGGAGGTATCGCGCGATGACCCCGTTGGAAGCTCCCCCGATCGCCTACGGCGCCATCGCGCCGCTGCTGATCGTGCTCGGCGCGGCGTGCGTGTCCGTGCTGCTGGAGGCGTTCCTGCCCCGCCACCAGCGCTGGCCCGCCCAGGTCGCGCTCTCGGTCGTGGCCATCGCCGTGGCGGGGGTGACGCTCGGGGTCTACGCGGGCGGCGCGCCGGCCGAGGGCGTGGTCACGCTGGCGTCCTCGCTCGCCGTGGACATGCCCACGCTGTTCCTGTGGGGCACGCTGCTGGTCCTCGGCTTCGGCTCGATCCTGCTGATCGCGGACCGCTCGGTGGAGCCGGGCGGGGCGTTCGTGGCGTCGGCGGTGGAGCGGGCCTCGGTCGGGGGCGCGCCGGGCACCACGGCCGGGCCCACCGGCGTCGACCCGGAGCACGTCGACCGGTCCTACGGGGCGCCCGGTGAGGCGCCCACGATGCAGACCGAGGTCTTCCCGTTCACCTTGTTCGCGCTCGGCGGGATGATGGCGTTCGTCGCCTCGAACGACCTGCTGACCATGTTCGTGGCGCTCGAGGTGCTCTCGCTGCCGCTGTACCTGATGTGCGGGCTCGCGCGGCGCCGTCGCCTGCTGTCGCAGGAGGCGGCGGTCAAGTACTTCCTGTTGGGCGCCTTCGCCTCGGCGTTCTTCCTCTACGGCGTCGCCCTGCTCTACGGGTACGCCGGTTCGGTGCGGCTGAGCGCGATCGCCGAGGCCGCGGTGGGCACGGACCGCTCCGACGCACTGCTGTTCGGCGGGCTCGCGCTGCTCGTCGTCGGGCTGCTGTTCAAGGGCTCGGTCGGCCCCTTCCACACCTGGACGCCGGACGTCTACCAGGGCGCCCCCACACCCGTCACGGCGTTCATGGCGGCCTGCACGAAGGTCGCGGCCTTCGGGGCGATCGCGCGGGTGCTCTACGTGGCCTTCGGGTCGACCCGCTGGGAGTGGCGCGGGGTGCTGTGGGCCGTGGCGATCGCGTCCATGGTCATCGGCGCTGTGCTCGGACTCACGCAGACCGATCTGAAGCGGATGATCGCGTACTCGTCGATCGCGCACGCCGGGTTCCTGTTGATCGGGACCATGGCCATCACCCCGGCAGGCACCTCGGCGACGCTGTTCTACCTGCTCGCCTACGGCTTCACCACGCTCGCGGTGTTCGGCGTCATCTCCTTGGTCCGGACGGCGGACGGCGAGGCCACGCACCTCTCCCAATGGGCGGGGTTGGCCAAACGGTCCCCGGTGCTCGCAGGCGTCATGACGTTCCTGCTGCTCGCCCTGGCAGGCATCCCGTTGACCAGCGGGTTCACCGCCAAGTTCGCGGTGTTCTCGGCGGCGCTGGCGGACGGGATGGCGCCGCTGGTGGTCATCGCGCTGGTGGCCTCGGCGATCGCGGCGTTCTTCTACCTGCGGATCGTGGTGCTGATGTACTTCAGCGAGACGCCGGAGAACGGCCCGACGGTCACGGTGCCGGGCGCGTTCACCACGGTCGCCATCACCCTCGGCGTGGTGATCACGCTGCTGCTCGGCGTCGTCCCGACCCTCGTCCTGGACTGGGCGGGCGCAGGCGGGTTCACGGGATGAGCCCCGTGCCGGTGGGCGGCGCCGCAGGCTCCGCCTCCGGGGCGGCCTCGTAGGCTGTGGGGGTGGAGACGCAGAGCGTGGCGGGTGTGGAGCTCGCCGACCCGGACCTCGCCGCCGCGACGGCGCAGGGCCTCGACCGGGTGGAGCAGCTGCTGCACCGTGAGGTGCACAGCGAGTACCACTTCGTCAGCGAGACGTCCCTGCACCTGATCGACGCGGGCGGGAAGCGGTTCCGGCCGCTGTTCACCTTGCTCGCCGGGCAGATCGGGCCCGAGGGGGACTCCGCGGACGTGGTGCGGGCCTCGGCGGTCGTCGAGCTGGTGCACCTCGCCACGCTCTACCACGACGACGTCATGGACTCGGCCACGATGCGCCGCGGCGCGGAGAGCGCGAACCACCGCTGGGACAACACGGTCGCGATCCTGACCGGGGACTTCCTGTTCGCGCACGCCTCCCGGCTCGTCGCCGACCTCGGGCCGGAGGCCGTGCGGATCATCGCCGAGACCTTCGCGGAGCTGGTGACCGGGCAGATGCGGGAGACCCGCGGCCCGGCCGAGGACGACGATCCCGTGCAGCACTACCTGCAGGTCATCGCGGAGAAGACGGGGTCGCTGATCGCCACCTCGGGCCGCTTCGGCGGGATGTTCTCGGGCTGCACGGCCGAGCAGATCGAGTCGCTGCACCGCTTCGGCGCCACCATCGGCACGGCCTTCCAGATCTCGGACGACATCATCGACATCGCCTCGCCCTCGCTGGACTCGGGCAAGACCCCGGGGACGGACCTGCGGGAGGGCGTCCACACGCTGCCGATGCTCTACGCCCTGGCGGACCCCGCCTGCCCCCCGCGCCTGCGGGAGCTGCTGGCCGGGCCCATCGAGTCGGACGCCGAGGTCGACGAGGCCCTGACGCTGCTGCGGTCCGGTCCGGGCATCCCGCTGGCGAAGGAGACCCTGGCGAGCTACGCCGAGGAGGCCCGCGCCGAGCTGGGCAAGCTCCCGCCCTGCGCCGCCGTGGAGGCCCTCACCACCCTGACGACGTACACGATCGACCGCACCGCCTAACCCCCTCGGGCGAACGGCACTCTCGCTCAAACCTAGTGAGCGAGCGGCGCTTTCGTTCACACCTAGTGAGCGAAAGTGCCGTTCGCTGCGGTGTGGGTGGTTCGGAGCAGGTCCGCGGTGAAGATCGCCAGGGCCACCCAGACCAGGCCGAAGCCGACCGCCGTGGTCGGTGAACGTGCCGTGCCCGGTCGCCTGCAGCGCCACGATGTAGGCCACCGCCAGCGGCGCGAGGACGAGGCTCTCGGCGGTCAGGCCCGCCGTCGCGGGCAGCGGGATCGTCTTCTTCAGCAGCCCGTAGACGCCAAGCAGGCCGCGAGGGTCAGGCCCAGCCACGGCGGGCTGCCCGATCCCACCCCGATCACGACGACGGCCGCGACGGCGACCAGCAGGGCCACGACCTGCGCCCGGCTCGGCCGCTCCCGCAGCACCAGCACCGCCGGCAGGGTGCTCAGCAGCGGGCTGATGTAGTAGCCGAGCGAGATGTCGACGACCCGGTCGATCGCGACGCCGTAGATGAACACGCCGAGGTTCACGGTGATCAGTGCCCCGGCCGCCGCCACCCGCGCCCAGCCGCCCGCCGACAGCGACCGCAGCGCACCCCAGCCCCGCAGCAGCGTGAGCACGCCCGCCATCAGCACCATCGTCCACAGCAACCGGTGGGCGAGGACCGGGCTCCGGTTGTGGTGCACAGGTGCCGCAGACGGCGCCGATCGACCGCAGGTCGTCTCGCGGGCATTGCGGGGGTGGTTACGGTGGGTCGCGCTGTGTGGGCGAGGGCGGGAGGGTGTGCGGTGACCGACACCGGACGTCGCGCGGCGCTCTGGGTCCTCGCGGCCCTGGCCGTCCCCGCTGCACTGGCGGGGATCGGGCTGGTGTGGGTGCGACCGGCCACCCCGCCGGTGCCGGCCGTCGCGCCGGCGAGCCCGGCGCCGTCCCCGTCCTCCGGCGCGAAGGCGACCCCGCCGACGGTGGCCCGCGCCGCGGTCGCCGAGCAGGTGGCGGCAGTCCTGGGCGCGGAGCCCCTGCTGTTCGACGGCGAGCGGGCCGACCTGCGGCCTGCCGCGGCCGCGACGGTGGACCGGATCAGCGCTCTGCTGGCGGAGGCGCCCGGGGTGCCGGTGCGGCTCGTCGGGCACACCGCCGACCTGCCCGGACCGCCTACCCGGGCCGTCGCGCTGTCCCGGCAGCGGGCGGAGGCCGTGGCCGCGCGGCTCGTCGCGGCGGGGGTCGACCCGGCGCGGGTCACGGTCGACGGGGCGGGGGAGTCCGAGCCGCTCGACACCCCGGAGGCGAGCAGGCGGGTGGAGGTGCGCGTCGGATGAGTAGCGGTTCGGACGCGCGGAGCGACTGACAGGGCAGGAGGTGTCCGGTGGCCGCAGTCTTCGCGCAGGTCTGGATGTTGTGCCTGCTCGCGTTCCTGCTCGGGGCCCTCGTGACGTGGCTGGCGTTCGCCCGGCCGCGCCGCGCCCCGGTGCAACCCGTCCCGCCGCAGCCCGCCGCGCCGCTGGACCCGGTGCAGGCCGCTCAGGCCCCGCCGACCCCGATCCCCGGGGTCCCGCGGCACGCCCGGCCGGGCACCGCGCACCCGGCGCTCGCCGAGCTGGACACGGCCCGGCGTCGCTCGCGGGTGGGTGCGGTGAACCGGATGCGGCACACCCCGCCGTCCGGGAGCCCGGAGATCCCGCGGCAGGGCGGCCCGGGCCCGCGGGGCCCGAGCCTCTTCGCCCCGCCGGAGCCGCGCAGTCCCGAACCCGGGACCCCGCCCCGTCGGGAGCCGGAGGAGAACTGAGCACCCGCGACTCGCGGGCCCTCAGAGCCCGACTCGCGGGCCTTCAGGGCGCGACGCGCGCGCACTGAGAGGGCGACCCGCGAAGTCGTTCCGCGAGTCGCCCTCTCAGGTGGTCGTGTCGCCGGTCAGCCGGCGATCGTCCAGGTGTCGCGGCCGTTGAGCAGGGCCTGCAGCTCCGGCGTGGGGTTGCGGTCCTTGGCCTGCTGGACCTGGGCGCGGGCGGCGTCGTCGTAGGTGGTGCGGTCGACGTTGCGGAAGATGCCCGTGACGGTGTGGGTCAGGTCCTGGTCCGACAGCCGCGAGAGCGCGAACGCGAGCTCGTGGTTGGCGGCGTCGTGGGTGACGATCTGCTCCGGCGACACCGAGTCGGCGTCGACGACGGTGAGCCGCAGCCCGTCCTGGACCACGGCGTAGCGGTGGTCCTCGGGGCCGAAGACGATGGGCTCGCCGTGGCGGATCCCGATCAGGCGCTGGTCCTTGGTCTCGGGTTTGCGCAGGACGTCGAAGGAGCCGTCGTTGAAGATGGGGCAGTCCTGGAAGATCTCGACCAGGGCGGTGCCGCGGTGCGCGGCGGCCGCGCCCAACACCTCGGTGAGGCCCTTGCGGTCGGAGTCCAGGGCCCGACCGACGAAGGTGGCTTCGGCGCCGAGGGCGAGGGAGACGGGGTTGAAGGGGTGGTCGACCGAGCCCATGGGGGTGGACTTGGTGACCTTCCCGACCTCCGAGGTGGGCGAGTACTGGCCCTTGGTGAGCCCGTAGATCCGGTTGTTGAACAGCAGGATCTTGAGGTTCACGTTGCGGCGCAGGGCGTGGATGAGGTGGTTGCCGCCGATGGACAACGCGTCCCCGTCGCCGGTGACCACCCACACCGACAGGTCCGGGCGCGACGTGGCGAGGCCGGTGGCGATGGTCGGCGCGCGCCCGTGGATGGAGTGCATCCCGTAGGTGTTGAGGTAGTACGGGAACCGCGAGCTGCACCCGATCCCCGAGATGAACACGGTGTTCTCGCGTTTGATGCCCAGGGTGGGCAGGAACTGGCGGACCGCGGCCAGCACAGCGTAGTCACCGCAGCCGGGGCACCAGCGGACCTCCTGGTCGGAGGTGAAGTCCTTGGCGGTCTGCTTCGCGTCCGTGGTGGGGACGAGGTCGAGGCCGCCGATGCTGGGAAGGCCGAGATCGGTGCTCATGCCTGTGCTCCTGACCGGGTGGATCCAGTGCTCAAACCGTTACTGCTCGTGTTCTCGGCGGGGACGCCCGCGCTGGTGTTCGGGTGGGCGCCGGTGATGTAGTCCAGGAACACGTCCTGGAGCTCCTCGGCCTTGAACGGCAGCCCGGAGACCTTGGTGTAGGACTTGGCGTCGACGAGGTAGCGGCCGCGCAGCAGCAGGGCGAGCTGGCCGAGGTTCATCTCGGGGACCAGGACGGTGTCGTAGGCGCGCAGCACCTCGCCGAGGTTGGCGGGCATGGGGTTGAGGTTGCGGATGTGCGCGGTGGCCACGTCGTGGCCCAGCCCCCGCACCCGCCGCGCGCCGGCGACGATGGGGCCGTAGGTGGAGCCCCAGCCGATGACGAGGACCTTCGCCTGTCCGGACGGGTCGTCGACCTCGATGTCCGGGACGGGGATGCCGTCGATCTTCGCCGCACGCAGCCGCATCATGCGGTCGTGGTTGTCCGGGTCGTAGCTGATGGAGCCGCGGCCGTCGGCCTTCTCCAGCCCGCCGATGCGGTGCTCGAGCCCGGGGGTGCCGGGGATGGCCCACGGGCGGGCGAGGGTTTCGGCGTCGCGCAGGTAGGGCCAGAACTCCCCGGTGCCGTCGGGGGCGTTGGGCTCGGTGGCGAACCCCGGGTCGACCTTCTCGAGGGTGGAGGCGTCGGGGACCTTCCACGGCTCGGACCCGTTGGCCAGCGCGCCGTCGGAGAGCACCATGACGGGGGTCCGGTACTTCACGGAGATGGCGGCGGCTTCGAGGGCGGCGTGGAAGCAGTCCCCGGGGGACTGCGGAGCGATGATCGGCAGTGGGGCTTCGCCGTTGCGCCCGAACATCGCCTGCAACAGGTCGGCCTGCTCGGTCTTGGTGGGCAGCCCGGTCGAGGGCCCGCCGCGCTGGACGTCGATCACCAGCAGCGGGAGCTCCAGGGCGACGGCCAGACCCACGGTCTCGGCCTTGAGCGCCACACCCGGGCCGGACGTCGTCGTGACACCGAGCGCGCCACCGAAGCTCGCGCCGAGGGCGGCGCCGACCCCGGCGATCTCGTCCTCGGCCTGGAAGGTGGTCACGCCGAAGGCCTTGTGCTTGGACAGCTCGTGGAGGATGTCCGAGGCCGGGGTGATCGGGTAGGAGCCGAGGAAGACGGGCAGCCCGGTGGTCTGTCCGGCGGCGACGATGCCGTAGGCCATCGCGGTGTTGCCGGTGATCTGCCGGTAGGTGCCCGGGTTCAGCTTCGCCGGGGCCACCTCGTAGGTGACCGCGAACGCCTCGGTGGTCTCGCCGTAGGCGTGCCCGGCGCGGAAGGCGAGGATGTTGGCCTCGGCGATGTCGGGCTTGCGGGCGAACTTCTCCCGCAGGAACCGCTCGGTGCCCTCGTGGGGGCGGTGGTACATCCACGACAGCAGACCGAGGGCGAACATGTTCTTGGCCCGCTCGGCGTCCTTCTTGCTCAGCCCGGTCTCCTCCAGGGCTCCCCGGGTGAGGGTGGCCATGGCGACCTCGTGGACCTGGAAGTCGTCCAGCGAGTCGTCCTCCAACGGAGACCCCTCGTAACCGACCTTGGTCAGGTTGCGTTTGGTGAACTCGTCGGTGTTGACGATCAACACCCCGCCCTTGGGCAGGTCGGCGATGTTGGCCTTCAACGCGGCCGGGTTCATCGCGACCAGCACGTCCGGTCGGTCACCCGGGGTCAGGATGTCGTAGTTGGCGAAATGCAGCTGAAAGCTGCTGACCCCGGGCAGGGTCCCGGCGGGAGCCCGGATCTCCGCGGGGAAGTTCGGCAGGGTCGACAGGTCGTTGCCGAAGGTCGCGGTCTCCGAGGTGAACCGGTCACCCGTGAGCTGCATGCCGTCGCCCGAGTCGCCCGCGAACCGGATGACCACCCGGTCCTTGGTCACGACCTCGGGCACGGACGTGACGGCGGTGTCGTTGGTCGTCATGTCGAGGTCATTCCCCGATTCGCTCGGTGTACTCAAATGTCCGGACGAGGTTAACGCCTTGTGTCCCCTAGTGTCCCCGACCCCGGCGCGACGTCACATCCGAGGTGTTCGCCGGGTGGGCCGGTCAGCGTCTGCTGATCTTCGCCTGCAGCGCGGTGACCCGCTCCTGGAACTCCGTCGAGTGTACGGAAGCGGCCTGCGCCCTCACCTCGATCTCGGTGGCCTCGAGGTGCGAGATCGCCCCGGCGGTCACCCTCATGGTGGCCTTCGTCGTCTCGATCAGCGACCGGGGGGCCGCGGCGGCCCGACCGGCCAGCTCGAGGGCTCCGGCCAGCAGGGTGGCGTCGTCGTCGTACCGGCGCCAGACGAGGCCGACGCGCTCCGCCTCGGCCGCGTCGAGGACGTCGCAGAACAGGGTGAGGGCCTTGGCCCCCTGGGTGCCGAGCGCCCGGTCCACCATCCAGGTGTACCCGCCGCCGGGGTGCAGCCCGAGCTGCATGAAGCGCGCGTCGAACTTGGCGCCGGGGCCTGCGAGACGAAGATCACAGGCGAGCGCCAGGTTGAGCCCGGCTCCGACGGCCGCACCGTTGACCGCCGCCACCGTGGGCAACGGGCACTGGGCCACGGCGAGGAACCCGGCGTAGACCGTCCGGAGCCGCATCGGGTCGGCGCCCTGCAGCTCGGAGAGGTCCCCGCCCGCGCAGAAGGCGGGCGGCTCGCCGGTGATCACGATCGCCCCGACGGCCGGATCCGCCACCGCCGCGTCGAGCGCCGCGACCAGCTTCGCCGACAGGTCGAGGTTCATGGCGTTGCGGCGTTCGGGGTTCGACACGGTCAACAGGGCGACGCCGTCGTCGACCGTGGTGCGGACTTCGGTGCTCATGGGGTGATCCTGACACGACGGTGGAACCCGTGAGTGGGCTGTGTGGCCCGTCCCCCGGAACACGCCCCTCGGCCGGGTCGTTGACGGTGCAGCAACGAGCGAACAGGAGCGGACGCGGTGCACGGTCACCTCAACGGGCTGAAGACGGCGGTCCTGCTCGGCGGCATGAGCGCGCTCGTGCTGCTGGTCGGTGGGCTCGTCGCAGGCCGGACCGGGCTGATCGTCGCGCTGCTGGTCGCCCTGGCGATGAACGGCTACGCCTACTTCAACTCGGGGAGCATGTCGCTGCGCGCGATGCACGCCCGCCCGGTCACCGAGGCCGAGGCACCCGGGCTGTACCGGATCGTCCGCGAGCTCTCGCAGCGCGCCCGCCAGCCGATGCCCCAGCTGTACATCAGCCCCACGGACGCGCCGAACGCCTTCGCCACCGGCCGCAACGCGCGCCACGCCGCGGTCTGCGCGACCACCGGCCTGCTCGAGCTGCTCGACGAGCGCGAGCTGCGCGCCGTCCTCGGCCACGAGCTGGCCCACGTCCACAACCGGGACATCCTGATCTCCTGCGTCGCGGGCGCGATGGCCTCGATGATCAGCTTCCTGGCCACCACGGCCCTGTTCGCCGGGCGCTTCGGCGGCGGTGACGAGGACCGGCCGAACCCGCTCGCGGCCATCCTGATCGCGCTCCTCGGCCCGATCGCCGCCGGTGTCGTGCAGATGGCCGTCAGCCGGTCGCGGGAGTACCAGGCGGACGCCTCCGGTGCGGCGCTGACCGGGGACCCGTTGGCGCTGGCCTCCGCGCTGCGCAAGCTGGAGCGCGGCACCGCCCTGGCGCCGCTGCCGCCGGACCCGCAGCTCGTGTCGCAGTCCCACCTGATGATCGCCGGCCCGTTCCGGCCGGGTGAGCACATGGCCCGGCTGTTCTCCACGCACCCGCCGATCGCGGAGCGGGTCAGGCGGCTGGAGGAGATGGCCCACCGGCGCCGGTGACTGCTCCCACGGGGGCCTCGTCCCCGGTGTCGTCCGACGCCGCGCGGGTCGCCCTGGCCATCCGACCGGATCGTTGCTCCCGAGCGGAAACCGTCGGTGGGGGCGGGCATGCTGTCCCCGTGCTGTCCACCACGAGCGAGTACGGGCTGCTGGGGGTCCGGGACGTCGACTTCCGGCTGGAGCGGATCGCGCCCGCCGCGGACCTCTCCGCACTGGTCGAGCGGCACTGGGTGGTCACCTGGGAGCTGCCCCGCGGCCGGTCGGCGTCGGTCACCCTGCTGCCCCACCCCTGCGTGAACGTGGTGCTGGACCGGGGGATGCTCGCGGTGGCCGGGGTCGGCCGCGAGCGGTTCACCTACCGCTACACGGGGGTCGGTCGGGTGTTCGGCACGAAGTTCCGGCCCGGGGCCTTCCTGCCGTTCCTCGGCGAGCCGGTCTCGTCGATCACGGACGTGACCGCGCCGGCATCGAGGCTGTGGGGGTCGGCCGCGGACGAGCTGGCGGGCGCGATGCAGGGCTCGGTGCGGGAGCTGGTCGCGCAGATGGAGGGCTTCCTCCGCACGCGGTGGCCGGAGCCGGACCCGAACGTCGAGCTGGTGGGGCGGATCGTCGGGGCGCTGCTGCGGGACCGGGAGGTCGCGCGGGTGGAGGAGGTCGTCGAGCGGTTCGGCATCCCCGCGCGCACGCTGCAGCGGCTGTTCAACCGCTATGTCGGGGTGAGCCCGAAGTGGGTGCTGCGCCGGTTCCGCCTGCACGAGGCCGCCGCCCGGCTGGCCGAGCAGCAGGAGCGGCCGTGGGCGGAGGTGGCGGCGGAGCTCGGCTACTTCGACCAGTCCCACTTCATCCGGGACTTCACCGCGGCGATCGGCCTCACCCCGGTCGCCTACGCGCAGGCGTGTCAGCGCCGTCAGGAACCGATCAGCGCCTGACGAGTCTGGGTTTCTCTGAGATATCCAGCTAGGCTGACGTCATGACGGACGTGCAGCCGGTGACCCGGGAGCGGACCCACACCTGGGAGGACCCCGCGGCCATGGCCGCCGCGGTGGGGATGAGCGGCATGGAGGTCTTCACGGCGCTGAAGGCGGGTGAGCTCTCGGCCCCGCCCATCCTGTCGCTCGTGGGCTTCGAGCTGGACTCGTTCAGCGAGGGCCGTGTGGTGTTCCGGATGACCCCCGGCGAGTACCAGTACAACCCGCTGGGCACCGTGCACGGCGGGGTCTACGCCACGCTGCTGGACTCCGCGTTGGGCTGCGCCGTGCACACCACGCTGCCTGCCGGCGTCGGGTACACCAGCCTCGACCTGGACGTGAAGTTCCTGCGTCCGATGACCGCGACCACCGGCGAGGTCACCGCCACGGGCTGGGTCGTCAACGCGGGCCGCCGCACCGCCCTCGCCCAGGCCGAGCTCCGGGACGCCACCGACCGCCTCCTGGCGACTGCGAGCTCGAGCTGCATCCTGCTCCGGTGACCGCGGATCGGGCCGGCACACTCGGGGCATGCCCGACGAGGACACCTCCACCGCCCTCCCGCAGACCTGCGTCCGCTGCGGCGAGCAGGCCCTGGTGCGGATCGTCGGCCGCTGCGCGGACTGCATCGGTGAGCTGGGCCTCGCCCAGAACGACGACTACTCCGCCTGGCGAGCCGAGGTGAAGAAGGAGTTCGGCGTGCAGGGCTGACGACGGGAAACGCCGTCGGACCTCCCGGCGAGAAAGAAGTCTGCGGAGGCTGTCCATTCCGGCGGCACCCCGTTCGTCCATCGGATGACGCCGGCCCCCCGCCGGCGCACGAGCCGAGGAGCCACCATGCCGCAGTACGCCGCCCTCATCTACACCCGCGACGTCGACTGGAGCCTGCCCGAGTTCGCGCAGGAGACGAAGGAGTACGCCGAGTTCGGGCAGGCGTCCGCCGCGATCCTGCGCGGGGGCGCCGCGCTCTACCAGACCGCGACCGCCACGACCGTCCGTGTGCAGGGCGGGAAGGGCGGCGACATCCTCACCACCGACGGTCCGTACGCCGAGACCAAGGAGGCGTTGACCGGCTTCTACCTGCTGGAGTGCGCCGATCTCGACGAGGCCGTCAAGGTCGCCGCGACGATCCCCGCTGCCTGGGACGGGGCCGTCGAGGTCCGTCCCGTGATCGACTTCGGCGGCTGACCCTGACCCGGTCCGACGGAGAGCAGGCCCGCGCCGCCCTCGTCCGCCTCGTGCGCGACGAGGGCAGGCGCGTGCTGGCCACGCTGGTCCGGCTGACCGGGGACCTCCAGCTGGCCGAGGACGCCGTGCAGGACGCCACCCTGCGCGCGCTGGAGCTCTGGCCGCGGACCGGCGTCCCGGCCGAGCCGCGGGCCTGGCTCACGCTCACCGCGCGGCGGCGGGCGATCGACCTGCTGCGCCGCGAGTCCGCGCGGCCCGCCAAGGAGGTCCTCGCGATGCCGGTGGACGACCCCGCGGAGCCCGAGACCGTCCGAGACGACCAGCTCCGCCTGCTGTTCACCTGCTGTCACCCCGCGCTGGCGCACGAGGCCCAGGTCGCGCTCGCCCTCCGGGTCCTGTGTGGACTCACGGTGGACGAGATCGCCGAGGCGATGGTGGTCCCGGCGGAGACGATGGCGAAGCGGCTCACCCGGGCCCGGCGGAAGATCGCGACGGCCCGGATCCCGTACCGGGTGCCCGCCGACCACGAGCTGCCGGACCGGCTTCGCGGCGTCCTCGCCACGGTGTATCTGCTGTTCACCGAGGGCGACGACCCCATCGGGCAGGCACGGCCCGCCTTGGTCGACGAGGCGGTCCGGCTGACCCGGCTGCTGCGCGAGCTGATGCCGGGGGAGCCGTCGGTGCTCGGCCTGCTCGCCCTCGAGCTGCTGTCCGACGCCCGCCGCCACGCCCGTCGGGACGCCGCCGGGCACCCGGTCCTGCTCGCCGACCAGGACCGGAGCCGGTGGCGGCGGGACCTGGTGGCCGAGGGGGTGGCGCTGGTCGGGGAGGGGCTGCGGCGCACGCCCGACGCCCCGGATCCCTACGTGGTCCAGGCGGCGATCGCGGCCTGCCACGCGCTCGCGCCGACCTGGGCGGACACCGACTGGGCCGCGGTCGTCTCCTGGTACGACGTGCTGCTCACGGTCGCCGGGACGCCGGTCGTCGCGCTGAACCGGGCCGCGGCGGTCGCGGAGCGGGACGGACCCGCGGCCGGTCTGGCGGCGGTCGACGCCGTCGAGGGGCTGGCTCGGTACCCGCTGTGGCACGCCTCTCGCGCCGAGCTCCTGACCAGGCTCGGCGACCACGAGGGCGCCCGCTCGGCCTGGGCCGCCGCGCTCGCGCTGCCGCAGGAGGAGGGTCGGGCCGCCCAGCTCCGGCGCCGCGCAGAAGTGTGCAGAGGATGAGCACTTCGACCCGGCATGCTGTGGGCATGGAGACGCTGGAGGTCGACCGGGCGGGATGGCGGGCCTGGCTGGAGGCCCACGCCGCGGACACCGCCGAGGTGTGGCTGCTCGTCCCGCGGGGCGGGCGGGGGATCACGCACACCGAGGCCGTCGAGGAGGCGTTGTGCTTCGGCTGGATCGACAGCCTGTCCCGCTCGCACTCGGACCAGGCGCGGGTGCAGCGGTTCAGCCCGCGTAACCCGAAGGCGGCCTGGAGCACGATCAACCGGGCCGCCGCGGAGCGGTTGATCGCGGAGGGGCGGATGGCCCCGGCGGGACTGGCCATGGTCGAGCACGCGAAGGCGACCGGCACCTGGCTGCTGCTCGCCGACGCTCAGGCCGGGATCGTGCCCGCGGACCTGCGCGCCGCGCTCGACGCCGTGCCCGCCGCCGCGGAGCACTTCGCCGCCTTCCCGCCGTCCGCGCGGCGGGTCGGGCTGGAGGCGGTCGCGCTGGCCAAGCGTCCGGAGACCCGGGCGGCGCGGATCGCCCGGATCGTGGACCGCGCGGCCCGTGGCGAGCGTCCCTGACCCGGGGCCAGACTGGCCGCATGGAAACCGTGCGGTGGTTCGCGCAGGTCGGCTCGGACGATCTCGCGGAGGTCGGGGGCAAGGCCGCGAATCTCGGCGAACTGACGAGAGCCGGGCTGCCCGTCCCGCCGGGGTTCGTGCTGACCACCGCGGCCTACGCCGCTTCGGTGCACGTCGAGCTGTCCGCGGGTGAGGAGCCGGAGACCGCCGCCGCACGCATCCAGGCGGCGGTGCACGGCGTCGAGGTCCCCGGGGAGGTCGCCGCCGCGGTCCGCGCGGCCTACGCCGAGCTCGGGGGCGGCCCGGTCGCCGTGCGCTCGTCGGCCACGGCCGAGGACCTCGCCGACGCGAGCTTCGCCGGGCAGCAGGACACCTACCTCAACGTCCGGGGCGAGGAGGCGCTGCTCGCCGCCGTCGTGCGGTGCTGGGCGTCGCTGTGGACCGCACGGGCGATCGACTACCGCGCCCGCCGGGGCGTCGACGATCCCCGGCTCGCCGTGGTGGTGCAGCGGATGGTCGATGCCGAGGCCTCCGGCGTGCTCTTCACCGCCGACCCGACGACGGGGCGGCGCGACCGGATCGTGGTCAGCGCGGCCTGGGGGCTGGGCGAGTCGGTGGTCGGCGGGCTCGTGGGCACGGACGACCACGTCGTCGACAGGGCGACGTTCGCCGAGGTGGAGCGGCGGATCGCGGACAAGGCCGAGATGACGGTGTACGCCGACGGCGGTACCGCGCAGGTCCCGGTGCCCGCGCACCGGAGGCGCGCGCCCGTGCTCGACGCCGCCGCCGTCACGGAGCTGGCCCGGCTCGGGGCCCGGGCCGAGGAGCACTTCGGGGCTCCGCAGGACGTCGAGTGGGTGCGCGCGGACGGGGCGTTCGCGCTGGTCCAGGCCCGTCCGATCACCGCGCTGCCCGAGCCCGCAGCGCCGCCGCCCGAGACCTGGCCGCTGCCGTACCCGAAGGGCGCGTACTTCCGCGCCAGCATCGTCGAGCAGCTGCCGGACCCGCTGACCCCACTGTTCGCGGACCTGATCGGCCCCGCGGTCACGGACTCGATCGGGGAGCTGATGTCCTCGCTCCTCGGCCGCCCGATACCGCCGGGCGACATCTCCTTCCCGACGGTCAACGGCTACGCCTACTACTTCTACCGGACCGCCGGGCTGATCCGGGTGACGCTGAGCATGCCGCTCGCGCTGCGGGGCCTGGCCAGGTCGACGACCCGAGGCGGGGTGCGCGGGTGGGAGGAGCACGCGCACCCGGTGTACGTCGGGACGGTCGGGCGGTGGGGCACCAGGGACCTCACCGCGCTGTCCCCCGAGGAGCTGCTCGACGGCGTGGTCGCCCTGCTGCGCGCGGGCGCGACCTACTACACCGCCGTCCAGTCGGTGATCCCGCTCGCCGCCGGCGCGGAGATCGTGTTCGCGGCCTTCTACGACCGGCTCGTCCGACGCCCCGGGGACCCCGCCGCGCACGTCCTGCTGCTCGGGGAGGAGAGCGAGCCGATCCGGGCCGAGCAGTCGCTCTACGACCTGGCCGTCGAGGCGCGCGAGTCCGGGACGGACCCCACGGTCCGGGGCGACGGGGCGTGGCAGGGCCGGTTCCGCGAGCATCTGGCCCGCTACGGGCACGCGGTGTACAACTTGGACTTCGCCGAGCCGACCCCGGCCGACGAGCCCGGCCCGCTGCTGGACACCATCCGCTTCCAGATGTCGGAGCGGGGCGTCGACCCGACCGTTCGGCGCCGGAGGCTGCTCGCCGAGCGCGAGGCCCACACCCGCCGGGTCCGGGCCCGGCTCGGCCCGGTGCGCCGCAGGGCCTTCGACGCCCTGCTCGCCCGTGCGCGCAGGCTGGGGCCGATCCGCGAGGACGCGTTGACCGACGTCGGGCTGGCGTGGCCGCTGATCCGCCGGATGCTGCGCGAGCTCGGCGGGCGCCTGCAGCTGGCGGACGGCGACGTCTTCTGGCTCACCGAGGCCGAGCTGCGGGCCGCGATCCGGGGCGAGGCCGTGGACCCGCCGATCGCCGACCGCAAGGCGCTGCGCCGCGGCCGCGCACTCGTCTCGCCCCCGCAGATGCTCCCCGAGGCGCGGTGGCTGAAGGTCGTCTTCGGGCGGTTCCTGCCCGGCGCCGAGACGGCGGCGGGGGAGGCGCTCAAGGGCGTCCCCGGCTCCGCGGGCACGGTGACGGCCCCGGCGCGGGTGGTGCGCGGACCCGCGGACTTCGCCGCACTCGCGCCGGGGGAGGTGCTGGTCGCGCGGATGACCACCCCGGCCTGGACCCCGCTGTTCGCCCGCGCGGCGGCGGTGGTCACCGACATCGGCGGCCCGCTGAGCCACAGCTCCATCGTGGCCCGCGAGTACGGCATCCCGGCCGTGCTGGGCACCGGCTCGGCGACCGAGCGCATCCGCACCGGCGACCGCGTCCGGGTGGACGGGGACACCGGGATGGTGACCGTGCTCTGAGGGCCGGTCAGGCCTTCCAGTACCCGCAGAACATGAGGTCCGACTTCGACACCCCGCCGTCGACCCAGTGTCGGCGCGCCCCGCTCGCCAGCTGCTGCTCGCCGACCGCCCAGCCGTAGAAGGGCTCCGGCGGCAGGGCGCGCCCACGCAGCGTGGCCAGCGCGGCGGCCCCGGGACGGTCGTGGGAGTCCCGCGTCAGCCAGGTCACCTCGATTCCCGCCGGCGCGGCGAGGTCCTGGCGGTCCTCGGGAGTGGGCACCTCGAGGACGGCCTCGCCGCGGGTGTCCGCGGGCAGCGAGGCGAGGATCCCCGCGGCCGCGGGCAGCCCGCTCTCCTCGGCGACGAGGACGACCCTGGCCGGCGAGGGGCCCGGGTTGAACCCGACGCCCTCGTCCAGCAGCGCGACCTCGCTCCCGGGGGCGCAGGTCTCGGCCCACGCGGCCCCCGGTCCGGCGGTGCCGTCCGCGGCGGAGCCGTGCAGCACCACGTCGACGTCGATCTCCGGGCCCTGCGTGCCGACGGGCCGGTACGCGCGCACGGTGTACGCGCGCAGCGCGGGCCGGGTCTCCTTGGGCAGCCGGAGGTAGCGCACGTAGCTCAGCGTCGTGAGCTTGTCCGGCAGGCCGTCCAGGGTGCCGCCCGCGGTGGGCAGGAACAGCCGGAACCACTGGTCGAAGCCCAGCGGGCGGAAGCGGTCGAGATCACCACCGCCGAGCGTGACACGCGCGAAGTGCGGGGAGAGGCGCTGGCGGCGCACGACCCGGGTGGTCAGCAGTTCGGTGACCTCGGGCTTGATCCGGGTGGAGCGCATGTTGGTCCGAGCCATCGGGCCTCCTAGTCAGGTGAGGCTCACCTTAGTGTGGGGTGGCTCAGGGTGCCAGGACCAGGGCGACGGCGGCGCAGGTCAGGACCACCATCGACGCCAGCACCGGGTACTGGATGCGCAGGGCGATGCGCGGTGGGAAGAGCCGGACGGCGCGCTCGTGCGCCGCGATCGCGGCGACCACGTGGCCGAGCACGATCGCCGCGAGCTGGACGGCGGCGATCGCCCCGACGCCCACGACGGTGTAGTCCACGGCCCGGTCCGCCGTGCCGAAGAGGTCCGCCCCGGTGCCGAACGGGTCGCTCGCCAGGACGAACACCTTCTGCCCGTCGAAGGCGAGCAGCGAGAAGTAGTGGGCGATGGCGTAGCCCGCGGCGATCGGGACGAGGGTGTGGGCGAACGCGACGGGCAGCGGTGCGCGCTCCTCGCGGACCGAAGCGGCGCGGACCGAATCGCCGCGGACCGGGTCGGCGCGCCAGGTCCCGAGCAGCCACAGCCCGACGACCGCGGCCGTCACCCCCACCAGCCCGACGGTCGCCCAGAGGACCGAGCGGGTCGCCCACAGCGCGGAGCGGGAGAGCCCGTCGAACGCCGTGGTGCCCAGCAGGACGAGCACGACGGCGGCCAGCCCGGGCTGTGGGCGCACCGCCTCCAGCCCCGCGAGGGGGTTGCGGCCGAGCGGGGACAGCGTGCCGAGCAGCGTGGACCAGACCTCGAAGCCGTCGCCGTGGGCGAACCAGCCGCGGCCGAAGACCGTCGCCGCGCCGACCTGGACGACCGCGTAGCCGGTGAGACAGGCCGCGACGAGCCGGGGGTCCGACGGCTCCGGCGCGGCCAGCTCGAGCCAGCCGAACGCGAACAGCGCGACCGCCGCGGGCCAGAGGCCGACGCGCACCGGCAGGTCCCGCACCCCCCGCTCGGGATCGATGCGCAGCACCGCCGCGACCCCGGCGTGCAGCGCCCGCAGCGGGTTCAGCACCCGCCAGACCGGCCCGAACAGCAGCGACGCAGGCACCAGACCGACCCAGAACGTCACGTAGAACGCCCACGGCGCCAGGTTGTCCGTTGTCTCCGCAGGCCCCACGAACCCGATCACGACGACGGCCACGGCGAGCGCCGTCGTCACGCCCCGGAGGAGGACGACGAGCCACCCGGGCAGGGGTCGCCGGGGCGGGGGCGCGGTCAGCCGCGGGGTCTTCCAGAGCACGCCCAGCAGCACGAACGTGAGCACCAGGACGAGCCCGGCGGCCAGCGCGGCGTACTCGACCAGGACGGGGAGGTCCCCGCGGGTGCCGACGCCGTGGGCGAGGACCATCAGCTCACGCGGAGGGTGGCCAGCGGGGCGCCGGAGTGGTGCAGCTCGAACTCGAACTCGCCGGGGACGTCGGCGGTGAAGTCGATCGTCGCGGTGCCGCCCGCGGGGACCTCGACCTCCTCGTCGTACCCGTGCAGGTGGGCCTCCTCCGCGGTGTCGCTGGTGACCTCGAGGCGGACCTGCTCGCCGAGCGCGACGGGCACGGTGCCGGTGTCCCCGCTGACCTGCCCGTTCGCGAACCCCACCCGCACGACGTGCACCGGGGTCGTGGGCTGGGGGGCGGGCGGGGTGCTGGGCGCGGCCTGCGCGCACCCCGCGAGCGCTCCCGCGAGGAGGAGGGGAGCGAGCAGGCGGCGGATCATCGGGTCTCCTCCGGGAGGAGGTCGGCCACGGTGTCCGGCGTCATCGCGCGCAGCACCGCGAACCCGGTCAGGAACAGCCCGAACCCGACGCCGACGGTGACCGCGGTGGCGACGCGGTCCAGCGTCGGGTCCCAGGCGTAGGGCAGGACGGCGTCGGCGAAGCTGTCCGTGTCCGAGACCGTCACCAGGGCGAGGACCGCGCCGCCGAGGCCGGTCAGCAGCAGCCCCCACCGCGTCCCGAGCGCGGTCAGGACGGCTCCGGCCGGCGCGGCGACCCAGGCCCCGATGCCGATGCCCGCGGTGCCGAAGACCGTCGGCCAGTACGGCAGGTCGACCGGGACCGACGCGGAGCCGAGGACGTGCACGAGGTGCGCCGCGACCGCCGCGAGCCCGACCACGGACACCACGCCTGCGACCGCGGGGCGGCGGACGGCGAGGGCCCCGAGCAGCGCGGTGCTCACGGCAAGCGCCGCCGCGAGCGCCCACCACCCCGCGGTGGCGGGGGGCGGCGGCACGACCGTCTCGCCGCGGACGGTGACCGGCTCGCCCCCGACCAGCAGCGGGACGGACCAGGTCGCCGCCTCCGTGGCCACCCGGCGGTCCGCCCAGTGCCCACGCCCACCGGGCGCGACGACCGGCTCCTCCACCCGGGCCGGGCCCGCGGGGAGCACATCGACCGCCAGGGCGGTGTCGTTGACCAGCGCCAACCGGGCGCCGCCCTCGACGACCGCCACGGACAGCCCGGGCACCGGCGGGTCCAGGGCGAGGACGCGCGGCAGGTACGGCTCGGACGCGAGCCCGCCGCTGTGCGCGAGCGCGGGAGCGGCGGTGGCGAGGGACAGCAGCAGCGTCGTGCCGAGGAGCAGGAGGAGTCTCATGAACCGTTCTCGAGCAGGGCCGCGGGCGGGTCGGGGACGTGGTCCAACAGGTCGGCGGTCACCGGGTCGACGAGCCGGTACAACGTCGACCGGCCCTCGCGCGCGGCCTCGATGGTGCGGGCGATCCGCAGGAGCCGCAGGGCGTGCGACACCGCCGTCGGCCGCAGCCCGGAGGCCGCCGCGAGGTCCGTGACCGAGATCGGGCCCTCGCGGTGGACGAGCAGGAGCAGGCGGAGCCGGCTCGGGTCCCCGAGGACCGCGAACCGGTCCGCCCACTCCCGGACGTGTGCGGGGTGTGCCACGCCCGGGCCTCAGCTCTCGACGGCGACCTCGGAGCGGGCGCGGGCCCGCCGCGAACCCCCGTCGACCAGCGCGCCGAACAGCAGGCCCAGCACCCCCCAGAGGATGGCGTGCAGCCCCAGGGTGGACATCCGGAAGTCGTAGAGCACGACGGCCGGGAAGTCCGCGGGCGTCTCCGCGATCGTGGGCAGCAGGGCCCCGACGATCCCGACGACCACCACGTAGGCGACGACCGACGCCAGGACACCGTTCCAGGTCCCGAGCCGGGCGACCAGCGCGCGGGCGAGGAACGCGGCGCCCACCGCGGCCGCCACCGAGAGCAGGACCATCAGCACGAACGTGCCGCTGCGCAGCCCGATGGTGTCGTCCGCACTGGAGGCGGGCGGGTTGGACGGGTACTTCAGGAAGGGCACGAGGACCACCGCGACGTACCCGACGAGGGCGAGCACCCCCGCCGTCGCACGGGCGGAGAGCCGACCGAGTCGGCCGTACACGCCCGCGTAGACCAGGGCGAAGATGCCGCCGACGGCCACGCCGTAGATCACCAGTGCGACGAGCAGGCCGACGGTGCTCTGGGTCGCCCGGCTGACGGGCGGCTCGTCACCGGCCTCGCCCGCCGCGGCGGCGAGCATGTCCTCGTAGGAGATGCCGCCGTCCAGCGCGGGCTCGCCCACGAAGTAGGCGAACACCCACGCCAGCACGGCGGCGGCCAGGCCCGCGAGCATCCCGCGGACCAACAGGGTCCTGACCATGGCTCGGCCGTGTCCTAGTGGCAGGGGAAGCCGAGCAGGTGCCGGCCGTCGTGCACGAACTCGTGCAGCATCTCGCCCGAGAACACCGAGGTGGCGCCCTGGTCCATGCCGACCAGGTAGAGCAGGGCCAGCAGGATGACTCCGGCGAAGACCGCCCAGGGGACCAGCTCGCGCAGGGGGACGACCGGGATGGCCGCGGTCGACCGGGCAGGGAGTGACGCACCCTGGGCCATGGATACCTCCAGTGACACGAACATGTGAATGACTCTTCAGGTGAAGAGGATCCGCATACGTCGCGCGACTGTCAAGGCCGCCCGCGGCCGTCCGGCAGGCCGGTGTCGTCCAGGATGGGCGGTCCTCAGCGGTAGCCGGTCGTGTCGGCGGGCTTCCCCGGCCCGGAGACCTCCTCGATGTAGCGCCACGCATCCGGGCACGAGCCGTCGAGGTCGGTCCGGCCGTAGACCCGTCCGAGCTCGCCGGACGAGGTGGACCTGGCGTTCCAGCGGTGGCGGTCCGGATCCGCGGCCAGTGCCGCGATCCCCCGCCCGACGAAGCGCGGTGTCTCGGAGATCGCGAAGTGCTCGCTCCAGGCCCCGTCCGGGACCCCCGGCGGCTCCCGGACCAGCGCGTCGCGCCACGTCGCCTCGGTGACCCCGAACAGCTCCAGCATGATCTCCGAGCGCAGCCAGCCGGGCGTCACGCAGACCGCGGTGCCGCCGTACGGGGCGAGCTCGTGGGCCCAGGCGCGGGCCAGCCGGATCGGCGCGATCTTGGCCAGGTCGTAGTAGACGTTGTTGCGGTAGTTGCGGTCGTTGTAGGCCGCCGTCCCGTCGGTGACCTCGACGACGAGCCCGCCCGGCCGGTTCTTGAGCAGCCCCAGCGCGTGGTGCGCGGTGATCAGGTGGGTGTCGATCGCCAGCCGCAGCGTGCGCAGGCCCTTGTCCAGCGAGTGGTCCCACACCGGCTGGTCCCACTCGACCAGGTACTCGGCGCCCCAGATGTCGTTCACCAGCACGTCGAGTCGCGCGTGCTCGTCGCCTATCCGGTCCACGACGGCGCGCACCGTGTCGGCGTCGAGGTGGTCGCAGGACACGGCGACCCCGGTGCCGCCCGCCGCGGTCACCAGCTCGGCGGTGTCCTCGATCGTCTCCGGCCGCCCGTACTCCGACGCCTGGTGACGCGTGGTCCGCCCGGTGCAGTACACCGTCGCGCCGGCCGCGCCGAGCTCGACGGCGATGCCTCGCCCCGCCCCCCGCGTCGCGCCCGCCACGAGCGCGACCGTCCCACTCAGATCGACTGTTCTGTCCACACCCGGCAGCGTGGTCGCGATCCCCGACAGGGTCGGTCAGGAATTCCGGGTGGATGCCGCGACTCCGACGCCGCGGACCGCACCCTCAGGAGCCGCTGCGGCTGAGCGTGCGCCAGAGCCAGCCCGTGGGCACCCGGCGCCCGGTCTGGACGTACTCGCGGGCCGCGTCGACCACCATCGTGACGTCCAGGCCGCGGCGGGCCGCGGCCGCGCCGATCAGGACGAGCTCGTCGTCGAGGGCGAGAGGGAGGTCGTCGGCCGGGGCCATGAAGCACTCCTCGGCCCCGTCGGGGTGGTGGCGCAGCACCATCAGCACCACCACGGCGAGCCGCTCCTCGCGGCGCTCGGGATCGCGCAGGACCTCGCCGAGGCGGGCCTCGCCGGACCCGAGCCACCCGACCAGGGCCGGGGCCTCCTGCCGGTGCAGCCGGACCTTCCACGGCGTGGCCAGGCGGTGTCCACACTGGGCGGTCATCCGGTCGATCAGGTCGGCGGCCCAGCGGTCGCCCTGCGCCGGCACCTGCTGCAGGAACCGCCACAGCAGCGGGGTGCTGAGCTGGGCGAACACCTCGTGCGCGACCACCTCCGCAGGCACGAGCAGCGAGTCGACGCCCATCGCCTCGAACAGCGGCGCGCTCGCGGGGCGGTTCTGCCGGGCCGCGACGAAGAGCGACGGGTTGAGCCGCCGGGCGTCGGAGACCAGCGACAGGTTCGTGGTGTCGTTGTCCGTCCCGGCGACGAACCCGACGGCGTCCGGCACGCCGGCCCGGTCGAGCACCTCGGGATCGTTGCCGGAGCCCTCGACGGTCTCGACGTCCGGACCGGCCCGCGTCTCGCCGCGCGGCTCGACGACCGTCACGTCGAGCCCTTCGGCCCGCAGGTCGGCGGTGACCTCGCGGCCGAACCGGCCGTACCCGCACACGACCCAGCGACCCTCGCCGGGCGGACGGCCGCGGTCCGGCAGCGCGGTGCCGGGGCCGCTCTCCAGCCACGTCATGAGCTGGAAGGACGCAGGCGCGCGCATCGCGACCCGGAGGTGGTCGCCGAAGCGGTCGAACGCGTTGACCACGGTCGGGTCGCCGAACGCGCGGATGCGGTCCGCGGCGGCGGGGGAGATGGTGCGGGCGATCACCGGCAGGTCCGGCCGCAGCAGGGCCGCCGTCATGGCGACGGCGAGGTTGGCCTCGTCGTCGTCGGTGAGGGCGAGCACGGCCTCGCAGCGGGGGTTGCGCAGCCCCGCCACCCCGAGGTGCCCGGGGTCGCGGCCGTCCGCCACGAGACCGGGGACGTCCGCGCGGTAGGACCCGAGCTCGAGGGCGTCGATGCGCTCCTCGGCGACGTCGATCACGACGACCCGCTTGCCCATCGCGTCGAAGGAGTGACAGAGCAGCTCGCCGGTCCGCCCGTGCCCGACGATCAGCAGGAACGGCTCGCGGAGCCGTTTGACCTTCCGCGTGAAGTGCTGCAGCGCGAGCGCCCGGCGGAACGCGCGGTCCTGCACCAGGGCCAGCAGCGAGCCGATGGCGTAGGCCCAGCCGATGACCGTCAGGTAGATCGCGGCGGTCACCCAGAGCCGCTGGGCGGGGACGAACGGCTCGGGCAGCTCGCCGAAGCCGATCGTCGAGGCGGTGTAGCTCATGAAGTAGAACGCGTCGAAGAAGCTCATCCCGGTGCCGGACTGGCCGGGGATCAGCGTCAGCCCGAGCACGCTGACCGCGAAGATCGTGATCAGCACGATCAGCGGGGTCCGCATCCGGCGCAGGATCAGGAAGATCGTCGCCTCGGCCTCGACGGCCGACGCCATCGGGATCCGCCTGCGCAGCCGCCCGGACGGTCCGCGGTGCGGCGGCTCGTCCTGGCCCAGCAGCCGCAGCCAGAACGAGAGCAGCGGATTGCCCACGGCTCCCCCTACCGGCGGTGGTAGGACACGGTCTCGATCACGAGCAGCACCACCGACACCATGTTGGCCAGCAGGGCGCCGCCCGAGAGCGACACCACGCTCGCGGTGGCGGAGGGCGACAGGACCTCGGCGGCGATGTGCGTGGAGTAGGTCCAGGTCAGCGCGGCGGCGACGAGCTGAAGGTCGGCGACCAGGCTCGTCGCGAGGTGCACCGCGCCGATCTGGGTGCGGTCGCCGAACTTGAGCACCGTCGCGATGAGGCTGACCACGATCGCGGCGAACAGCTCGTAGACGTTGTGCAGTGCGGGGTCGTCGATGTCGCCGAGGAAGAACCCGAAGTTGAGGGTGGCGGCCAGCAGCACGAAGAACCCGAAGACCACCTTCTCGAGATTCATCCGCGCTCCCGGCTCGGTCGTCTCAGCGAGCGCCAGACTCCCACGCGGCGCCGCCCGCGCCCAGCCGAGATCCCCCGATCGGTTTCGTCGCGAGCGACTCGGCTATCCCGGCGCGTGACGACGGCGGCGTGCGGCCGCCGCGACCTGGCCGTACGGCCGTGAAGGGCTGACCCGTGGACCTGCTGGACCTGACCTACGCGCTGGTCGGCGTGGGTGCACTGCTGGCGGGCCTGCTGCCGCGGCTGCTCGCCCGGCGCCCCCTGTCGATGCCGATGGTGTTCCTGGGCCTGGGCGTCCTGCTGTTCGCGCTCCCGCTGGGCCTGCCGGACCCGGACCCGATCGCCCACCCCGCGGTGACGGAGCGGCTCACCGAGCTGACGGTGATCATCGCGCTGATGGGCGCCGGGCTCAAGCTGGACCGCCCGCTCTCCTGGCGCGCCTGGTCCTCCACCTGGCGGCTGCTGGCGATCACGATGCCGCTGACCATCGCGCTCACGGCGCTGCTGGGCTGGTGGTGGCTGGGCCTGGCCCCGGCGGCGGCGCTCCTGCTCGGGGCCGCGCTCGCGCCGACCGACCCGGTCCTGGCCTCGGACGTGCAGGTCGGCGAGCCCAGCGAGGACGAGGACGGCGAGGACGAGGTCCGCTTCTCGCTGACCTCCGAGGCGGGGCTCAACGACGCGCTGGCCTTCCCGTTCGTCTACCTGGCCATCACCCTCGCCACGGTCGGGGCGACCGTCGCCGGCATCGGCGGCTGGCTCGTCGGGGACGTCGTGGTCAAGATCGTCGTCGGGGTGGTGGGCGGGCTGGTCAGCGGCAGGCTGCTGGGCCTGCTGTTCTTCCGGCCGCGGTCGAAGGTCCTGCACATGGCCTCGCACGCGGAGGGCTTCACCGCCCTGGCCGCGACCTTCCTCTCCTACGGGCTCACCGAGGTCGCGGGCGGCTATGGCTTCCTCGCCGTGTTCGTGTGCGCCCGCTCGATCCGCGCCGCGGAGCGCCGCCACGACTACCACCAGGTGCTGCACGACTTCGTCGAGCAGATCGAGCGGCTGCTGACGGTGCTGCTCCTCGTGCTGCTGGGCGGCGCGGTGGCCCGCGGGCTGTTCGAGGCGCTGGACTGGCGGATCGTGCTGCTCGGCCTGGCCCTGGTCCTGGTGATCCGGCCGGTGACGGCGCGACTGGCGTTGTGGGGCGGCCCGGGCGCGCGCGGCGAGCGGTCGGTGATCGCGCTCTTCGGCATCCGCGGGATCGGCACGTTCTACTACCTCGCCTACGCGACCGCGGAGGCCGGCTTCGGCGGGGTCGAACAGATCTGGGCGGCCGCCGGGTTCGTGGTGGTCGTCTCGGTCGTGGTCCACGGCGTGGCCGTGACGCCGGTGATGGCCCGGCTCGACCGCAGGCGCCGAGCGGCGGCGCCCGCGCCCGGTCTGTGACGATCGCCCGACTGTATTGACGATCTGAACACCTGCACAGATGATTCGGCGCGGCCCGGGAGTGGGTCGTGGACGGAGCGGGGGCGGCATGGGTCGGATCGGGACGCGCGCGGCGGCGGCGTGTGTGGGTGCGCTGGTGGCGCTGGTGGCGCTGACCGCGTGTGGCGGCGGAGCGGTGTCGACGGGGTCGACGGGGGCGACCCAGCCGGATGCGGCGCTCGCCGTCGCGCTGCAGTTCCCTCCCCGCGCGGCCTACGCGTTCGACGCCGACGACGGCGCCCGGCTGATGACCCTCGGCGTCGCCGAGACGTTGACCACGGTCGACGACCGGGTCCAGCCCGCGCCCATGCTCGCGACCGGCTGGGAGCAGACGGCCGACCCGCGCACCTGGCGGTTCACCCTGCGCGAGGGCGTGACCTTCCATGACGGCACGCCGCTCACCGCCGACGCCGTCGTCACGGCGCTGAGCCACGTCGCCGGGGTCACCTCCCCGCCGCGCGCGATCCGGGGCATCGGGTTCAGGATCGCCGCCGACGGGCCCGGCGCGGTGCTGATCTCCACCGCCGAGCCGGACCCCGTCGTCCCCCTGCGGATGAGCAGCGGGAACCTCGGGATCCTGGCTCCCTCGGCCTACGCCGCCGGCGGGCAGCCGACGGTCCTGCGGACGGCGACCGGCCCCTACGTGCTCGACGCCGTGAACGGCACGGACTCGGCCGTCCTGGTCCGCAACGACTCGTACTGGGGCGAGCGGGCCGGGGCCGCGACCGTGACGGTCCGCTACGTCACCGACCCGCAGAGTCGGGCACTGGCCCTGCAGTCCGGTGACGTCCAGTTCGCGGAGGGCCTGCCCGGTGCCTCGCTGGACCAGCTGCGCTCGGCGGGCGCCGACGTCGTCGAGTACCCGGCCGCACGGACCGTGGAGCTGCTGCTCAACCAGTCCGCCCCGCCGTTCGCCGACATCCGGGTCCGGCAGGCCGTCACGGCCGCGATCGACCGGCCGGTCCTGGCCTCGCAGGTCCTCGGCGGCGCGGCCGCGCCCGCGTCGGACCTGTTCGGTGCGGCGGTCCCGTGGGGCGCGACCCGGCCCCCGGCGGGCGCGGACGTCGAGCGGGCGAAGGCCCTGCTCGCCGAGGCCGGGCACGGCCCCGCCGACCCGCTGACGGTGCGGCTGTGGACCTTCCCGAACCGGCCCGAGATGCCGGTGCTCGCCACCGCGATCCAGTCCATGCTCGGCCAGGCCGGGATCATCGTCGACGTCCAGGTGGGGGACTACGCCGCGCGGGAGCCGGAGATCCTGGCCGGGCGATACGACATGTTCCTCAACTCGCGCAGCTACCTGTCGGACTACGCCGACGCGACGAGCACGCTGACCTCCGACTACACCTGCGGCGGCAGCTACAACATCGACCAGTACTGCTCGCCCGCCTACGACGCGCTGATCGACCGGCTCCCCGGGATCACCGACCCCGCGCAGCGGCAGGCGCTGTTCGCCGAGGCCGCCCGGATGCTGACCGACGAGGCCGTGGGCGTGATGGTCGTGCATCCGCTCAACACCGCCGCGACGAACGGGGCGACGGGCTTCGTCGCGGACCCGCTCAGCGTCAAGCCGGTCCTCCCGGGGCTGACCCGGACGGGGTGAGCGCGCTCCTGCGCAGGCTCGCGCCGTTGCCGTTCGTCCTGCTCGCGGCCTCGGTGCTGGTCTTCGCGCTGCCTCGGTTGACCGGGGTCGACGTCCCCCGCGCCGTCCTGCGGGCCCGGACCGCCGACGCGGTCCCCGATCCCGAGGTGCAGGCGCGGGTCGCCGCGGAGTTCGGGTTGAACGACTCGGCGGTCGTGCAGTACCTGCGCTGGCTCTGGGCGGCGCTGCGGGGCGACCTCGGGTTCTCCTTCGTGACCAGGCAGCCCGTCGCCGAGGTGGTCGGCGACGGGCTGGCGGTGTCGGGGGTGCTCACCGTCCTCGCGCTCGGCCTCGCTGCGTCGATCGGGGTCCCGGCGGGGGTCTACGCCGCCGGTAGGCCCGGCGGGCTGCTCGACCGCGGGCTCTCCGCCGCCGGGATCGTCGGGGTGTCGGTGCCGGAGTTCGTCCTCGCGCCCTGGCTGGTGCTGGTGTTCGCGGTCGGGCTCGGGGTGGTGCCCGCGGTCGGCTGGGGTGGGCCGGCGCACGTCGTCCTGCCGGTGCTCACCCTCGCCGCGTACCCGGGTGCGTTGGCCGCCCAGTTGGTCCGCGCGGAGACCGTCGAGGTGCTGGGGCGCGACCACGT
>Ga0070665_100000969_pt1 | contig 36490 bp, 26 predicted proteins | sample KBSS13metaG_FD_65862 | JGI IMG/M metagenome (GOLD analysis project Ga0070665, IMG submission 65862) | Switchgrass rhizosphere microbial communities from Kellogg Biological Station, Michigan, USA - KBS S1-3 metaG | ecosystem: Host-associated > Plants > Roots > Rhizosphere > Soil ... | reverse complement strand
GCCTGCGCATAGAAACCATGGCTGTCGCGCGCGTGGCCCAGGCCATCGCTGTCGAACAGGTTGAGCACCGTGGTGCCCAGGCCCGAGGCGGTATAGTAATAGCCCACGGCCGTCACCGGGCCGGCGGTCAGCTTGGCGCCCACGTCCAGCCCCTTGCCGGTATAGGCCAGTGCGCGGTTGAGGGTGTCGTGCTTTTGCGTGATGCCCGAGGCCCAGAGGTGCGCCGCCACGGGGCCCAGCTTGCCATCATAGGAAAGCTTGGCCTGGAAGCCGGGGCTGCCGTTCTGCTCGGCCGGGCCGGTGAGCGAGCTAAGCGGCTGGAACACGCCGACCGCTGCCTTGAAGCCCGAAAGCGAAGGCGTCGTATAGGTGATCTGCGGCTGGAAATCGGTGTAGATATAGCCCGATCCGATGCGGCCCAGCGTGGTGTTGGCCGGCGCGACATTCCCGCCCGGCGCGCCCGACGAGAGCAGCGTGATATCGTTGAGGATCGCGTCGGAGCCGAACAGCCCGATGTCGCGCCCGATCTTCACTTCGCCAAAGCCGGCGCGGCCGAAAGTCAGGTAGGTCTGGCGGAAATCGATGCCGGCGGTGGCCAGCGCCGTAGGCTGCCCGCCGTTGTTGGCGCCCAGCGCGCCCCAGGCCGCGCTGTTGATCCCCGGATACATGCCGAAGTGCGCGCCCACGTCCCAGCCGCCCTGGTGCGTCGTCGCTTCCACCTTGAGAAAGCCGGGCAGGAGGCCGTTGCGCACCGAAGATGTGCTGTTGCCGCCCACATTGGCAATGCCGCCCGTCACCGCCGTGCTCGCCGAAGGCGTCTGCGGGTTGTCGTGCACATAGAACCCGTTGACCGAGCCCGAGAAGGTCAGCGCCACATCGCCGATTTCGAGCCCGACGCCGCTTGCCGTACGGCGCACGAGACGGTCGCTGCCCGGTGCGGCAGCCGGCGCTGCGGCTGGTGCAGGCGCGGCACTCTCGGCTTCGTCCTCGCGCAGCAATTGCTGGTATTCCTCGTCGGACAGGATGCCCTTTTCATGCAGCCGCTTGAGCAGCGCGGCCGAAGTCCCGGCCATGGCGGGCGTGGCGCCCAGCGTGATCCCCAGTGCAATCGTCGTGGCAAGCATCGCGCCTGCCAGCCCCTTGTGAGCCTTCATCGGTCCATCCCCTCCCATCGTTTTTGCGCCCCAAAGGGCAGGCCAAAACGATGCGCCGAGGCGCGCCAGCGCGAAATTGGACTATGGTTCTCGTTCCAAGGAACTACGCAAGTTTGCGGCCCAAGATCCTCCCCCACACCGTGGGGGAGGTGGCAGCCCGCAGGGCTGTCGGCGGGGGCATGTTGGATTGTGACGGTGAGCAACCCACGCGCACAAATGCATAATGAGGCGCAGGCGCGGAGTAACTATGGCGCGCGCCGGCAAAGAATATTTCGCGCAGAGGCGCAGAGGCGCAGAGAGACGGGAAGTCTCTGCGCCTCTGCGCCTCTGCGCGAAATCAATCATGCTGTTCGAACGGCTGCAAACGGATCAATCCCTCTCTCCCAAATCCGCCTTCTCTCAATCCCCCACCACGGCCCCCCAAGGCGCCACGCCAGCCGGCACCGTGGCGATCACCTGCCCGGCCACCAGGTCCACCACCGAAACATCGTTCGACAACCCGTTGGCGGTATAGGCCCGCGTGCCATCGGCATTGAGCGCCAGGTGCCACACGCGCTTGCCCACCGGGATCGTCGCTTTCACCGTGCGGCTCGCCACGTCGATCACGGCGATGCGATCGGCGCGGCCCAGGGCGACGACGGCGGTCTTGCCATCGGGGGTGAAGCGGATGCCGCAGGGCATGATCTTGTAGTCGGCCACGCCGGGAATCGCGAAATGGATCGTGGCCGTGATCGCGCGGGTCTTGGGATCGGCGATCTGGACCACGCCGCCCACTTCGGCCGCGATCCACAGTTCCTTGCCATCGGCGGTAAATTCCACGTGGCGCGGGCGCTTTTCGGTTTCCATGGTGGAAACTACCGCCTGTGTTGCCAAGTCGATCCAGCTTACGGCATCGTCTTCTTCCGATGTCACGACCAGCCACTTGCCGTCCGGGCTTTGCGCGATGCCTTCCGGTTCCTTGCCCACCGAAACCTGGAATGCCACGCGGCCGCTGGCGAGGTCGATCGCGCTGACGGCCGCGTCGTTTTCGTCGGCCACGAACACGGTCTTGCCATCCCCGCTCAGGAAGAATTGCTCAGGGTCCTGCCCCGCGCCGATCTCGCGCAGGATCTTGCCGGTCTGGCGGTCGATCACTTTCACAGCGTTGTCGTTGCTGACGCAGACCAGCACGAAACGGCCATCCTTGCTCAGCGTGATGCCGCGCGGGCGTTCACCCACCGGCCAGGTGGCGATGGGCTTGGCCATAGCGCCGTCGATCACGCTGATCGAATTGCCACGCTCGTTGCTGACATAAACCGTCTGCGCCCTGGCGGGGGCCAGCGTCGCAAGGGCAATGGTGGCCAGGGCCGCACAGGCAGTCACACGCATCGGGTTCATCCTCTTCCTGTGCGGCACCTTATGCTGTGCCAGCCCGGCTGGGCATTCGACCAAAGATCAATTTCTTGGCCGCCCTGCATGGTTCACACCATGGCCAGACGATAAATGCAGGGAAAGGGATTGATGCGATGAAGTTCACCGGACGACTGGCGCTGCGTGCGGCAGCCGGGGTCTTTGCCCTCGCCGGCGCCACGCATCTCCTGGCCCATGGCGATGTGACGCCGCAGCCGGTGGATACGACCGCGCTGCCCGATATCCAGCCCGACAACGACACCTGGGCGCAGCACAATCCCTATCGCGGCAATGCCAAGGCGATCGCCATCGGCGAGCACGCCTATGCCCAGAACTGCGCGCGCTGCCACGGGATCGAGGCCATTTCCGGCGGCATCGCCCCCGATCTGCGCTATCTGGAACTGGGTGATTCGGGCGATGAATGGTTCGTCCAGCGCTATCACCACGGTTCGGTGCGCGACGGAAAAGTCTATATGCCGCCGATGGGCGAGATCCTGGGCCAGAAGGCCGGCTGGGCGATCCGTGCCTGGCTCGAAACCGTGCACGAGGAATAAGCCGTGGGCCTTTCCCGCCGCGCCATGCTGGCCGGTATCGCCGCCGCCGCCGTGCTGCCACGCATGGCCAATGCCGCGCCGCTCGCCAAGGTCAAGGCCAACGGCATGCTGCGCGTGGCGATCTATCAGGACAATACGCCGTGGTCGTGGGAAGAGGGCGGGCAGATCAGGGGCATCGATGCCGATCTGGGCCGCGCGCTGGCCGCAGCATTGGGGGTAAAGGCCGATCTGGCGATCTTCCCGGCCGGTGAAAGCGTGGAAGACGATCTGCGCAATGCGGTGTGGCGCGGCGGGTTGCTGGGCTTCCAGGCGGCCGACGTGATGCTGCACGTGCCGTTCGATCCCGCCTTTGCCGCCACGCAAGACCAGGTCGCGATCGTGGCTCCCTATGCGCGCGAGCGCTTCGGGCTGGCCTGTGCCACCGGCAAAGGGCTGGAATGCGAGGGTCTGCCCGTGGCATTCAAGGGGCACAAGCTCGCCGTGGAAGTGGCCACGATCCCCGATTACTACCTGATGGGCCAGTTCGGCGGCGCCTTGGCCAAGGACGTGGCGCACTATCCCAATGGCACTTCGGCGGTTTCCGCGCTGGTCAAGGGCAATGCCGATGCCGCCATGGCCACCAATGCGCAGCTGGAATACGGCCTGAAGGACGTGGGCCAGGGCTTTGCCCGCCGCAAGGGGCCGCTGCCGATGATGACCAGCCCCGGTTGGGACGTGGGCATGGCCGTGAAGGAAGCCAGCCGCACGCTGGGCGATGCGCTGGAAGAGATCATCGCTGCCATGACCAAGGACGGCCGAATGGCTGCGCTGTGCCAGCCGTATGGCGTGACGTGGCAGGCGCCCTTGGCGGGGTAGGCCCACTGCACTTTTCTCCCCCTCCTCTTCAGAGGAGGGGGTTGGGGGGTGGTGGAAACCTGGAGCAAGGCTACGCACCACCCCCGGCTCCTCCTCTGAAGAGGAGGGGAGGAAGGAGTGCTGCCCCGCGCTTGTCGAAGGGTGCCCGCGCAACGCCATGCTGCACCCATCCTGCGCAGCAAACCTAGTGCCAAGGTCCAATTGCCCGGCCCGCGCGAACGAATAGGGTCTTACAGCACAAGGTGGGCGGGGCAGGGGGCACCGGCCGCAGCAAACCCACCATCGGCCCCCCATAATCAGCGCAACGTGACCGGCCCGCGCGAGAGGCCGCAACGATCAACCGGAGGTGTGATGATGAAGGGATTTCTCAAGGCGACCGCAGCCAGCGCGCTGGCCATGATGGCGGCGGCGCCAGCCTTGGCCGATGGCCAGGCGGCCGGGCCCGGCGATGCCGACCTGATGGCCGATGCCACCACGACCGGCGACGTGCTGACCTATGGCATGGGGCCGCAGGCGCACCGCTTCAGCCCGCTGACCAAGATCAACACCGGCAACGTGGCGAAAATGGTGCCGGCCTTTGCCGCCTCGCTCGGCGGGGAAAAGCAGCGCGGCCAGGAATCGCAGCCGATCGTCTATGACGGCATGATCTACGTCACCGGGTCTTATTCCCGCGTCTTCGCGTTCGACGCGCGCACCGGCGAAAAGCAGTGGGAATACGATGCCCGCCTGCCCGACGGCATCATGCCCTGCTGCGACGTGGTCAACCGCGGCGCGGCGATCTATGGCGACAAGATCATCTTCGGCACGCTCGATGCGCATGTCGTGGCGCTCAACCGCAAGACCGGCAAGGTCATCTGGAACAAGACCGTGGCCGACTACCAGGCCGGCTACAGCCAGACCGCCGCGCCGCTGATCGTCAAGGGCCTGGTGATCACCGGCGTATCGGGCGGTGAATTCGGCGCGGTCGGCGTGGTCGAGGCGCGCGACGTCAACACCGGCGAACTGGTGTGGACGCGCCCGGTCATCGAAGGCCACATGGGCACCCTGAAGGGCCAGCCCAACGGCATGACCGGCAAGCTCAACGCCACCTGGCCCGGTGACCTGTGGAAGACCGGCGGCGGGGCCACCTGGCTTGGCGGCACGTATGACCCGGAAACCAACCTGATCTATTTCGGCACGGGCAACCCGGCGCCGTGGAACAGCCACCTGCGTCCGGGCGACAATCTCTACACCGCCTCCACGCTGGCGATTAACCCCGACAACGGGCAGATCGTCTGGCACTACCAGACCACGCCGCACGATGGCTGGGACTTTGACGGGGTGAACGAGTTCATCCCCTTCGACGCCACGATCAATGGCAAGCCGATGAAGCTGGGCGCCAAGGCCGATCGCAACGGCTATTTCTTCGTGCTCGATCGCACCAACGGCAAGTTCGTGAGCGCGAGCAAGTTCGTGATGCAGACGACCTGGGCCAACGGCTTCAATGCCAAGACCGGCCGCCCCAACTATATCGATGAAAACCGCCCCGGCGCGCCCGATCTGGCCGGCGGCAGCGAAGCCAAGGGCAAGACCGTGTTCGCCAGCCCGTCGTTCCTGGGCGGCAAGAACTGGATGCCGATGGCCTTTTCCGACCAGACCGGCCTGTTCTACATCCCGTCCAACGACTGGGGCATGGACATCTGGAACACGCCGATCGCCTACAAGAAAGGCGCGGCCTATCTGGGCGCCAGCTTCACCATCAAGCCGATCGTCGACGATCACATCGGCGCGCTGCGCGCGATGGACCCCAAGACCGGCAAGATCGTGTGGGAATACAAGAACAAGGCGCCGCTGTGGGGCGGGGTGATGAGCACCGCCGGCGGGCTTGTCTTCACCGGCACGCCCGAAGGCTACCTCAAGGCCTTCGATGCCAAGACGGGCCAGGAGTTGTGGAAGTTCAACACCGGTTCGGGCGTGGTCGGCTCGCCCGTCACCTGGGAGCAGGACGGCGAGCAGTATGTCGCCGTGATGTCCGGCTGGGGCGGCGCGGTGCCGCTGTGGGGCGGTGAAGTCGCCAAGACATTCAAGGAAATCAGCCAGGGCGGCGCGCTCTGGGTATTCAAGCTGCCCAAGTCATGATGGGCCGGGGCGGAAGCTGGGGGGCTTCCCGCCCCCACCCGTTCATGCGGGGGGCCATTGATGGAGGGCTGGCTCCTGCCCTTCGTCTGGCTGCGGGACCTGCCGGGGAAGGCGGTAGGTCCCGACCACCGCTGCCGCTGCGCAGCCCTTGCTTTTCTCCCGGCGCTGCCGATAGTGCCGCGATGGCCAACGCAGCGCCCGAACGCATCCTCGTTGTCGACGATCATCCGCTGGTCCGCGATGGCCTGCGCAGCCTCCTCGCCGTCACGTTCGACACGTGCGACATTCTCGAGGCGGCCGGCGTGGAGGAAGCCTGCGCGGTGCTGGCCCAACACGGCGATTGCGATCTCGTCCTGCTCGATCTCAACATGCCCGATGCCACGCGCCTGTCGGGCCTTACGCAGTTGCGCGAAGCCTTTCCCATGGTTCCGGTCCTGATGGTTTCGGGCAGCTTCGACCGTGCCCTGGTGCAGGAGGCATTGTCAGCCGGCGCGGCCGGTTTCCTGCCCAAGTCGATGAAGCGCGATGGCATCATCGCTGCGCTGCACATGGTGATGGCGGGCGAAATCTACATTCCCGATACGGGCCTGGAAGAAACGCCCACATCGCGCGAGGAAGCGCAGATCCGCACGCGGATCGACAGCTTGACCCCGCAGCAAAAGGTCGTGCTGCATCACCTGGTCCATGGCCGCCTCAACAAGCAGATCGCCCATGATCTCGATGTCTCGCTCACCACGGTCAAGGCCCATGTCTCGGCCATCCTGCAAAAGCTGGGCGTGTTCAGCCGCACCCAGGCCGTGATCCTGGCCAATCGCGTGCATTTCGATTGAGCCGGCGGGTCGCAGGACCCCAACCTGCTTGTACCAGCAGGGGACGATCGCGACGCTGTCAGCCCACCGCTTCGCCCGCAGGTGCCACATCCACCGAGACGCGCAGTGTTTGCCCGCCGCCGCCGTGGAACACGCCGTCCATCGGCGCCACATCGGCATAGTCGCGGCCCATGGCGGTAAACACGTGGTCCGTGGCGGCCAGAACAGCGTTCGTCGGGTCAAAACCGATCCAGCCCAGCGTGTCGCCACACCACAGTGCGGCCCAGGCATGGGTGGCGTCGGCGCCCACCAGCCGTGGCTTGCCCGGCGGTGGCAATGTGCGCAGGTAACCGCTGACATAGGCCGCAGGCAGGCCATGGCCGCGTGCGGCTACGATCATGACATGGGCAAAATCCTGGCACACGCCGTGCCGCGCCCGGAATGCCTCGGCCGGGGTCGTTTCGGCCGTGGTGGCATTGCCATCGTAGGTGAATTCATCGTGGATCGCGTGCATCAGGGCAAGGCCCGCTTCCATCACGCTGCGCTTGCCGGCCAGGATCTTGCCGCCCCATGCGATGATATCGGGTGTGAGCGGCGTCATCGCCGAAGGATAGATGTAGCTCGCCGGCCCCAGCGCGGAAAGGTCGCGGTGCGCGGCGGCGCGGGCGCCGATCTCGGCAATGGTGGGCGTGTTGGCCGGCGCGGGATCGACCGCCGGTGGCGCCACTGTCACCTGAAACGAACTTTCGACGCGCAGTGCATCGATCGGCTCGCGAATGAACAGGCGGCTGCGGTTGACCAGGAATGGGCCGGCTTCCTCTTCCATCGTCCAGGGTACGGGATCGACCGTCAGGCGAAAATCGCTGACCGTCTGCGTGGGCCAGGGCGCCGGGCGCAGGCGGAGGTTGAACCGTGCCAGGCGCACAGGCGCGGCATAGGTCACGCAGGTCTGGTGGCGGATGCGGTAGATCACGCGAGCAGGCTGCTCTTGGCCACGGGCTCGGCCTTCTCGAATTGCAGGAAATAGCGGGTGGAAATGGTGTCGGACAATGCCAGCAGGCGTCGTTCCACATCGGCCAGCCGTGCCAGGTTCCAGGCCGATACCGGCAGGCTCGACAGCGGCGCCAGGATGGCGCGCGCTTCCAGCAGCGGCGCTTCGGGCAAGTTGTCCGTGCCCAGCGAAGGCAGCGCTTCGATATGGCCGACCAGCGCCTGGGCCTGGTATGCCAGCGAGCGGGGATTGGCCGGGTCGAGCAGCAGCAGATCGAGCACCGGGGCCGTGCTGGGCGTGGCGAGATAGCGCGCCCGGTAGGTGATCTGGCTGTCCGACAGGTCCAGCAGGACACCCAGTGCCTCTGGCGTTTCGATCTGTGCAGACAGCGCGCGCAGTGTCTGGCACAGCGCCACCGCACGCTCCAGCCGGCGCCCCATGTCGAGGAAATGGCGCGAGGGACCCAGCGTGAAGTTTTCCGCCAGCAGGCCCGATAGCGCGGAAAGCCGCTCTACCAGTTCGCGCGCGGCATGGACCAGGGCGCCGGAGCGATGGACATCCATGGGTGGCAACGGCCGGCTGGCGATGCGCCAGAAATCGGTGGTGAAGCGATCGCGGAGCGTCAAGGCCGTGGCGCGGATCGCGGCAAACAGCGCGCCCACCGATCCATTCATGGCCGTGTCGGCCAGCGCCGTGCGGCAGGCTTCGGGCACGCTGAGCCCGGCGTCTTCGCGCGAAAGCGCACCCCAACCCACCATCAGGTCGATCAGCCTGGCAATCACGTCGGGATTGTGGCCGGCGGCCGCATCCACCTCGATCGAACTGCCCAATACTGCGCGAACGACGCGCACCGTCGTTTCGGCGCGTTCCATATAACGGCCGAACCAGAACAGGTTGTCTGCCGCCTGGCTGGCAAGGATACCACCGCCGCGCCGCACGGCCGGAGACGCACCCAGTGTGGAAGGCGCGCCAGCCAGTGCCGCTGCATCCGCCGCGCCATCGACCACGCAGACATCAGCGGAAATGTCTCCCTCGCCCATCATCGTGGTGACCATCGCGCCCGAGGAGGACAGGCGGGCAAAGCCGCCGGGCATCACTGTCCATTCCCCCGCCGCATTGCGCGCGACGAAGGCGCGTACGGTAAAGGCGCGGGGCACGAACGCATCGTCGATCAGGGCAGGAGTGGTGGACAGCGTCACGATTTCCTGTCCGCAATAATCGACCGGGCGGCGCGCCATGGCCGCCAGCAGCGTTTCGCGCTGAGCCGGGGCCAGGCTTGCGCCCGCCACTGGGCGGCCGTGCGGCAGGCCGACCACGGCCCGGCCGAACGCGGGCGTGATCATCAACTGGTCGAGCCGCGCCGCTACGTCCTGCGCCTCGCGGGGCTGGCCGCACCACCAGGTTGCCACATTGGGCAGGATCGGATCCTCGTCCAGCAGCACGGAGAACAGGCGCGGCATGAACGCGGCAAAGGCCGGTGCTTCCAGCACTTCGGCGCCGGGCCAGTTGGCCAGCGCCACACCGCCATGGGCCAGCGCCTCGAACAAATCGGGCACCCCGATTTCCGATCTTGCGTCAAAGCGCAAGGGATCGAGCGCGTTGGTATCGATCCATCGCCACAGTGCGTCCACCCGCTTGGGCCCGGCGATGGTGCGCACATAGAGCCGATCGTCGCTGACTGTCAGGTCGCGCCCCTCAACCAAGGGAAAGCCCAGGTAGCGCGCCAGGTGCGCCTGTTCGGGATAGGACTGGTTGAATCGCCCTGGCGTCAACAGCGCGATGCGCGGGTTTTCGCGCTGGCAGTTGTGCGCAATGCCGCCGCGCAGATCGGAAAAGAACTGTGCCACGCGGCGCGCGCGCATGTCGGTCAGAAGGCTGCCGGTCACGCGCGACAGGGCAAGGCGGTTTTCCAGGGCATAGCCTATGCCATTGGCAAGGCGCAGTCGATCGCCCAGCACGCGCCATTGCCCGCGCGGACCGCGTGCCAGATCGACGGCGTAGACATGGATGTGCGGGCCGGTGCGCGGGCCCACGCCAACCATCGAGCGCGCGAAAAACGGGCTGCCGGCCATGAGCGCTGCGGGAAGGTGGCCATCGGCCACCAGGCGCCCTTCGCCATAGATATCCTCGACCACGGCTTCGAGCAGGCGCGCCCGCTGCACCAGGCCGCGTTCCACCGTGGCCCATTCCTGGGCGCCCACGATCAGCGGCATGGGCGAGAGCGGCCAGTCGCGTTCTTCGTCCTCGCCTGTCAGGCGAAACGACATGCCCATGTCGAGGATCTGGCGCCCGACCAGCTCCTGCACGGCAACGCCGGCTTCCCGGCGCAAGGCCGAAAGGCTTTGCGCGGCCTGCTGCCAGGCCTGGGCCACATCGGGCGCAGCGTGGCGATAGAGATCGCCCGCGCCCACATCCACGGGATAGGCGGCCAGGCCCGATGCGGGGCGCAAGGCGGGCTTGGTGGGCACGTGGTCAGGCCAGCCAGGCCGGGCGGCGCAGATCGAGCGTCATCGGGAATTCCCCTGCCATTTCCGTGGGCGGCACGGGCAGGTGGCCAGGCGAATGGCCATGGTCCTGGAACCGCGCCTTGCGCCGCGCTTCAGCTTCATAGCCATTGACCGGTACGGAATCGTAACTGCGGCCCCCTGGATGCGCCACATGATAGACGCAGCCGCCCAGCGATCGCTGGTTCCAGGTATCGAAGATGTCGAACGTGAGCGGGGCGTGGGGCGGCAGCATCGGATGCATGCAGTTTGCCGGCAGCCATGCCTTGTAACGCACGCCGCCGACCGCTTCACCAGGAACGCCGGTATGGTTCAAGGGCACCCTGCGCCCGTTGCAGGTGATCACATGGCGTCCCGGCACCAGGCCGCTGGCGCGCACCTGCAGCCGCTCGGTCGAACTATCGACATAGCGCACGGTGCCCCCAATCGCGCCGGTCTCGCCCAGCACGTTCCACGGTTCGAGCGCGTGGCTCACTTCCAGTTGCACGCCGCCGCCTTCCACGGCGCCGTGTATGGGAAAGCGGAACTGGCGCTGTGCCTCGAACCACACGGGATCGAAATGATATCCCGCGCCGCGCAAGTCTGCCAGCACGTCGAGGAAATCCGCCCAGACGAAATGCGGCAGCATGAACCTGTCGTGCAACTGCGTGCCCCAGCGCACCAGCGGGCCATCGACCGGCTGGCGCCAGAACCAGGCACACAGCGCGCGCAGCAGCAATTGCTGAGCCAGGGACATGCGCGCGTCTGGCGGCATCTCGAAGCCGCGAAACTCGACCAGGCCCAGCCGGCCGGTGGGGCCATCGGGCGAAAACAGCTTGTCGACGCAGATTTCGGTGCGGTGGGTATTGCCCGTCACATCCACCAGCAGGTTGCGGAACAGGCGATCGACAACCCAGGCCAGCGGTTGCGGCTGGTCGGGGCCGGGCACCTGGGCCAGTGCGATCTCGAGTTCGTAAAGCCCGTCGTGCCGCGCTTCGTCGATGCGCGGGGCCTGGCAGGTGGGGCCGATGAACATGCCGGAAAACAGATAGGACAGCGCCGGGTGCCGCTGCCAATAGATCACGAACGACTTGAGCAGGTCCGGCCGGCGGATGAACGGGCTGTCCAGCAACGTCGGCCCGCCCAGCACGATGTGATTGCCCCCGCCCGTGCCGATGGCGCGGCCATCGACCATGAACTTGTCGGCCGTCAGGCCCACCTCGCGCGCGCACTGGTAAAGCGTTTCGGTGATCTCCACCGATTCGGCCCAGGATGCGGCAGGCTGGATGTTCACTTCGATCACGCCGGGATCGGGCGTGACTTTCAGCACCATCAGGCGCGGGTCGGGCGGTGGGGGATAGCCTTCGATGCGCACCGGCAGGCGCGTTTCCTCGGCCACGGCTTCCACGCTGGCGATCAGGTCGAGATAGTCTTCGAGCGTTTCGACCGGCGGGATGAACACGCACAAGTGATCGCCGCGCGGCTCCACCGTGATCGCCGTGCGGACCGCGCCTTCGATGGCAATGGTCTGCTCCACGCGGGTTTGCCGACCCGCGCCGCTGTCCGCACTGTGCCGCTCGTGGCCCTGCGCACGCGCTTCGCGACTGCGGTCCTCGTGCGACATGCCGGCAGCATCCGGGGCTACTGCATCGCGAGTCTGCACCGCGCGTTCGATCGCCTGGGCGCGGAAATCGGCCAGCGGCTCGCGCGGTTCGGCGGTGTCGCGCGGATGGATATAGGGGTAGGCCGAAGGCGGTACATGCGGCAACGCGCTGAGCGGCAGGCGATAGCCCAGCGCGCTGTCGCCGGGCGCGGCAAACAGCGCGCCGCGCCGCAGTTTCCATTTTTCCGAATACCAGGCGCCGGCGCCGTGGGCGCGCCGCGCCTGCCACGGCTGACGCCGCTGGATCGGCAGGACATGGCCAACCGGCTTGGTCAGCCCGCGCTGGAACGTGCGGACGAAACGCTGGCGCACTTCGGGATCGTCGAGCTTGGGATCGGTGGGCGTGGTGTTTTCCGGCAGCTCCGCCTCGCGCACGATCCATTCCAGCGCGTCTTCGTAGACCGGCGCCACATTGTCGGGCGCCACGCCCAGCACGGCCGCGGTTTCGCGCAGGAACAGTGCGGCATCGTTGGCGTCGACCACATCGGCAGCGGCATCTTCGGCATCATCAATGGGGGGGCGGTCGCCGGCAATCAGGCTCTCGTCGCGCCAGATCGGCACGCCGTCCTTGCGCCAATAGATCGAATAGCCCCAGCGCGGCAGGCTTTCCCCCGGATACCACTTGCCCTGGCCATGGTGCAGCAGCGAACCGGGCGCAAAGTGCCCGCGCAGCTTGCGGATCAGGCGGTCGGCATACCAGGCCTTGGCCGGCCCCACAGCGCTGCTGTTCCATTCGGGCGCTTCGAAATCGCCATCGGCCACGAACGTGGGTTCGCCGCCGATCGTCAGGCGCACATCCTGCTTTTCCAGATCGGCATCGACCTGCCGGCCCAGCGCATCGAGCGCGTCCCACCGCGTCTCGGTGAACGGCTTGGTGATCCGCACCGCCTCGGCCAGGCGCGAAACCTGCATTTCGAAATGGAAGTCGGAATGCACCGGCTCCAGGACGATACCCTCGATCGGTGCGGCCGTGCGATAATGCGGGGTCGCGCACAGCGGAATGTGCCCTTCGCCGGCAAACAGCCCCCAAGTGGCGTCGAGGCCGATCCAGCCGGCGCCGGGCAAATAGACTTCGGTCCAGGCGTGCAGGTCGCACACGTCCTGCGCCACGCCGGCGGGGCCATCCACGGCGGCGACATCGGGCGTCAGCTGGATCGAATAACCCGACACGAAGCGGGCGGCAAAACCCAGGCGGCGCAGCAGCTGCACCAGGAGCCAGGCCGAATCGCGGCACGAACCCGTGCCCACTTCCAGCGTTTCCTCGGGGTTCTGCACCCCCGGTTCCATGCGGATGACATAGCCTACCCGCGCATTGACTGCCTGGTTGATCGCCACCAGGAAATCGATCGTGCGGCCCTCGTGCCCGACAAATGGCGCCAGCAATTCCTCGAACAGCGGTCCTTGCGCTTCCGTTTCGCGGTAGGCAGCCAGATCGGCGGTCAATTCCTGTGCATAGGCAAAGGGATAGGTTTCGGCATAGTCTTCGACGAAGAAATCGAAGGGATTGATGACGGCCAGGTCGGCCAGCAGGTCGACCGCGATCTCGAAATGGTCGATCGGATCGGGAAATACGATCCGTGCCAGCCAGTTGCCGTAGGGGTCTTGCTGCCAGTTGATGAAGTGATTGGCCGGGCTGATTTTCAGCGAATAATTCGGCACGGCGGTGCGGCTGTGCGCAGCGGGCCGCAATCGAATTACCTGCGGCCCGAGGCGGACCGGCTTGGCATAAGTGTAACGCGTGAGGTGATGGAGTCCCGCCTTGATCATGAGACGGGAAGGTGCCCCAATTCATGCTGCGCTGCAACGCACAATCGAACGGGATGGTGGAACCCCTGCGCCGTGCTTGGCGTCAAACCGCTCCACCGTATGCCGGGATCGCCAGCTTCCACCGGATCGCGGCGGCGCGCAGGGCGAAGCCGGCGAGCGCGGAAACTGCCCATACCCAGCCCTTGGGCAAATGCAGCGCGAGGCCCGCGCTGCACAGGGCGGCGGCGAGTGCGGCGGCCGTCACGTAGAGTTCGGGCCGCATGATGATCGAGGGGCGTCCGGCCACGCAATCGCGGATCACCCCGCCGACGCAGCCGGTAATGACCCCCATCAGGAATGCGGGCACGGGCGGGATGCCATAGGCCAGCGCCTTGGTGGTGCCGAGCACGGCATAGGCGCCAAGGCCCACGGCATCGGCCCATTCGAGCGCCGCCCCGCGCCACCAGCGATGCGGCGTGATCCAGCACACTACCGCCACGCCCAGGCACACCAGCGCCACCCAGCGATCGTGCACCCAGAACACCGGCGCGCCGATCAGCAGATCGCGCACCGAACCGCCGCCCACGCCGGTGATCACCGCGAAAAAGCACATCGTCACCAATGTTTGCCGCATCCGCGCTGCCACCAGCGCGCCTGACAGCGCAAACACGGCAATGCCGGCCAGATCGGCAATCCCGATGACGGCGGGCAGGGCCGGCGCAACGGCCTGGGGAAGTGCTGTGGGTAGGGCGGGAAGCGGCATCGCGCTTCCATGCCCCGCCGCCTAGGGCATGTCGAGGCTCACCGTGGCGGTGCCGGTGCCTTCCACCGGAAGATAGAGGCCCTGGCCAGCGGCCTTGAGCTGCCCGGTTCGCACGTTGTCGATCCGGGCGCGGATCACGAAATCGCCGGTGCGCTTTTCGGTCAGTGCGCGGTCGATCTTGCCCATCAGCTTGGCATAGTCGTTTTCGAAATTCTGGGCGAGAGCGCCGGCGATGGTCTGCGACAGGCCAGGCGCATTGGCGAGTGCCAGCAGCACATCGGTGCCGGTGCTGTCCGTCACCCCCGAAACGGCCAGATCGGCAAAGTGCACTTCGCGCGAATTGGGCGCGTTGACCGGGGTTCCCGTCAGCCAGACCGTGCCGTGGGCCTCCTTGGCGGAAAATTGAACGCCCACGGCTACTTTACCGCCATTGGTACCATAGCAGGTCACTTTGCCGAAGCGGGCGGTGACCGGGCCCACGCCCGGCACATCGAAGGGGCGCGCCGAACGCTTGGCCAGGGCCTTGGCAATCACCGGCTCCAACTGGCGGTAATCGGCAATCACCGGAATGACGAACAGCATCCGTCCGGGCACGTTGTCCAGCCGCTTCAACGGGGGCAGCGGGCTCACTGGCGGATCGGCCGGGCGATCGCCAACGAAGGTTTCGGTTTGCGCCCGCATGCCCAAGCGCAGCACCAGCCGCCGCCCTTCCACGGCATAGCCCCCATAGCGCAAGTCTTGCGGAACAATGCGCATCCACACCGGCGGATTGGCGTGGTTGAGTTCGAGCGAGGTAAACGCGCTGGCCCAGGCCTTGCCGATCTCGCGGTCGAGATGGAGCTTGTCCAGTTCGCTGGGCAATGTCCGCTCCAGCTTGTCGATCACGCCTTTTAGCTTGGCGTCGGCCTTGCTGGTGAACGTGATGCGCTGGCCCAGGAAATCGATGCCGGGCTCGTTGGTCCAATCGTACTGGATGTCGAGCCTTGCAAGCGGTTTCCAGCCAGGGGTAAGCGAAAGGCGCACATGCGCGCGCACCACGGCATCGCCGGTGGCGGTTTCCTGCTTGAGAACGCCGGCGATGTCGCGCACGCGCACCGTGGCATGAAGCGGCAGGGTGACGACCAGATCCTGGCCTTGCCCGGCCAGGCCGATCGGCCCGCGCACCACATCGCCGACAATGCGGCACTCCACGCGCGGCGTCTTGAGCTTGACGCCCAGCACCTCGACTCGCTTGGATGCCAGGCAGTCCTTGCCCGGCTGGTCGATCGACCACAGCTGGCGTGGCACCTCGCGTTCCAGCGCGGCGCTCAGTTCGTCGAGCTGCGCCACGATCGGTACGGCGATGGTGGAGGATTGTGGGGGCACGCTGATCGTATCGGTAGCGCGCGGCGGCGCCTGCATGGTCGTGCCGCGATGGCATGCGACAAGCGGGATCGTTGTCGCCAGCGCCACGGCGCTGCCGATCAAAAGCGATTGTTTCATGTATCTGCCCCGTTTGGGCAGCACTACGCGCCAGAGCCAGGCAAAGTTCCCGGCGCCATTATCGCGCCACAATCGACGTTCAATTTCAGCATGTTGTGGATGGAGTGCCGCCGCCATGCCGAGTGATGACGTTCCGCCTGTCGCGATCTTTCAGCCGGCGCAGCCGGCAGCCGTGGCGGCGCCGTTCGACCTTGCCCGGGTCAAGCCTACAAAGGCGGAATGCGGCAAGCCGGCGGCGGATGGCGCCATCGTGGTCTGCGCGGTGAACCGCGAAAAATTCCGCGTCCATCCGTTGACGGGGCCTTTCGCCAACCAGGCGCCGCCCATCGCGCAAGTGCAACTGGCGCCCGGCGTGAGTGCCCAGGCCCAAGCCGAGCAACGCGGCTTGGCCGGTGGTGCAAGCGGGCCGGCAGCCATGGTTCGCCTGAAGATCGGGTTCTGATGGGTTGCCCATGAAAAAGCCCCCTCCTCGATGCGAGGAGAGGGCTTTTGGAACGACAGGCAAATGCCCGATCAGATGTGGATCGGCTTTTCGCGGATGCCCATCGCCGCTTCCTTGAGCGCTTCCGAATGGGTCGGGTGCGCATGGCAGGTATAGGCGATGTCTTCCGATGTCGCGCCGAATTCCATCGCCAGCGCGGCTTCGGCGATCATCGTGCCGGCCACCGAGGCAATTGCCCAGACGCCGAGCACGCGGTCGGTCTGCGCATCGGCAATCACCTTCACAAAGCCGTCGGGCTCGTGGTTGGTCTTCGCGCGGCTATTGGCCAGCATGGGGAACTTGCTGACCTTGACCTTGGACTGGTCGCCGCCGGCCTTTTCCAGCGCGGCTTCCTGCGTCAGTCCCACGCCGGCAAATTCGGGGAAAGTGTAGACCACGCCGGGGATCACGTCGTGGTTCACGATGCCGGTGAGCCCTGCGATGTTCTCGGCCACGGCAATGCCTTCGTCCTCGGCCTTGTGCGCCAGCATCGGGCCCGGAATCACGTCGCCGATAGCCCAGACGCCGTCCACCTTGGTGCGGAAATCGTGGTCGGTTTCGATCTGGCCACGCTTGTTCGGTTCCAGGCCGATCTTGTCGAGGCCGAGGCCATCGGTGTTGGGCTTGCGGCCGATGGCCACGAGCACGCAATCGGCCTCGATCGTTTCGGCAGCGCCGCCGGCCGAAGGCTCGACCGTGAGCGTCGCCTTTGCGCCGTCGACCGCCACGCCGGTAACCTTGGTCGAAAGCTTGAGCTCCATGCCCTGCTTCTTGAAGATCTTGGCGGCTTCCTTGCGCACGTCGCCGTCCATGCCCGGCAGCAACTGGTCAAGATATTCCACCACGGTGACCTTGGCGCCCAGGCGGCGCCAGACCGAGCCCAGTTCCAGGCCGATCACGCCGCCGCCGATCACCACCAGGTGATCGGGCACGCGGGTCAGCGCCAGGGCGCCGGTCGAATCGACCACCACGCCCGCATCGTTGTCCACGGTCACGCCCGGCAGCGGGGTGACCGAAGAGCCGGTGGCAATGACGATGTGCTTGGCCGAAACCTTCTGGCCCGCCACGGTCACGCTGTGCGCGTCCTCGAACGTGGCATAGCCCTTGAGCCAGGTGACCTTGTTCTTCTTGAAGAGGAATTCCACGCCGCCGGTTAGGCCCTTGACCGAGTCCAGCTTCTGCTGCTGCATCGCGGAGAGGTCCAGTTCCACCGGGCCGGTCTTGATGCCGTAGCTGGCAAACGTGCCGTTCACCGCTTCCTCGAACTTTTCAGAACCGTGAAGCAGTGCCTTGGACGGGATGCAGCCCACATTGAGGCAGGTGCCGCCCAGCGTCTCGCGCCCTTCGGCGCAGGCGGTCTTGAGACCCAGCTGGGCCGTGCGGATCGCCGCGACATAGCCGCCAGGGCCGGCGCCGATCACCAGGACATCATAATCATAATCAGCCATTGCGGCCTCCTGTTCGCGCGCCCCTGGAAACTGCGGTGGGACTGGCGCGACTTATCATACAAGTTCGCTGCGATGCACGCCTGCGCGCCCGGCGTTCGTCACCGGGCGCGGCACGCTTTGCCGATCAAAGGTCGATCAGCAGACGGGTGGGATCCTCGATCGCTTCCTTGATGGTCTTGAGCGCGGTCACCGCCTCGCGGCCATCGATGATGCGGTGATCGTAGGACAGCGCGATGTACATCATCGGGCGGATCACGATCTCGCCGTTGCGCACGACCGGGCGATCCTCGATGCGGTGCAGGCCGAGCACGGCCGACTGCGGCGGGTTGATGATCGGGGTGGACATCAGGCCGCCGAACACGCCGCCGTTGGAAATGGTGAAGGTGCCGCCCTTCATGTCTTCCATCGTCAGCGAGCCCTCGCGCGCCTTCTTGCCGAAATCGCCGATCGCCTTCTCGATGCCGGCAAACGAGAGCTTGTCGGCATCGCGCACCACCGGAACGACCAGGCCGTTCGGGGCCGAGACGGCCACCGAGATATCGACATAGTCATGGTAGACGATCTCGTCGCCCTGGATCTGGGCATTGACGGCCGGAATGTCCTTGAGCGCCAGGCACGAAGCCTTGGCGAAGAACGACATGAAGCCCAGCTTCACGCCGTGCTTCTTGTCGAACACGTCCTTGTACTTTTCGCGCGCGGCCATCACGGCCGACATGTCCACGTCGTTGAACGTGGTGAGCAGGGCCGCGTTTTCCTGCGCGCTCTTGAGGCGCTTGGCGATGGTCTGGCGCAGGCGCGTCATCTTGACGCGCTCTTCGTTGCGGCCCGGCGTGGCAACCGCGGCCGGAACGGCAGCAGCGGTGGCGACCGGCGCGGGCGAGGCAGCCTTGGCTTGCGCTGCGGCCAGCACGTCTTCCTTGGTCAGGCGGCCATCCTTGCCGGTGCCCTTGACGGTGGAAGGATCGATGCCGTGTTCGAGCACCGCACGGCGCACCGCCGGCGACAGCGCGGCAGCGGCGGCATCGTCAGCCGCCGGGGCAGGGGCCGGGGCGGCAGCGGGAGCCGCAGCCGGGGCGATCGTGTCCGACGCGGGCGGCACGGCCTTTTCCTCGCGCGGGGCGACCTGGGCATTGCCGGCAGCGGCCACGCTGTCTTCCACGGTGCCGAGCAGCGCGCCGACCGTGACGGTCTCGCCTTCGGCAACCAGGATCTGGCCGAGCACGCCGGCCACGGGCGAGGGCACTTCGACGGCAACCTTGTCGGTTTCGAGGCTGACGATGGGCTCGTCCAGAGCCACCGCTTCACCCGGCTTCTTCAGCCACTGGCCGACCGTCGCTTCGCTGACGCTTTCACCGAGCGTCGGAACCTTGACTTCGATGGACATGACTTGGTGTTCCTTGGGGAGAATTCAAAGGGACGAAACGGCCGGTCAGGCCTTCTTCTTGCGGCGGATTTCCTCGCGCACCGACAATGCCAGCGCATCGGCCACCAGGGCGGCCTGCTCGGCAACGTGGCGCTTGGCCAGGCCCGTGGCGGGCGAGGCCGAGGCGGAACGGCCGGCATAGCGCGCACGGGCAACCTTGCCCTTGGCGGCCTTGAGCGATTCCTCGACCAGCGGTTCGACGAAGAACCAGGAACCGTTGTTCCGGGGCTCTTCCTGGCACCACACCACGTCTTCCAGGTTGGGCATGCGCGACAGGCGCAGGGCCAGCGGCTCGCCCGGGAAGGGATAGAGCTGCTCGATCCGGATGATCTGGGTATCGGTGATGCCAGCGGCATCGCGCGCCTCGATCAGGTCATAGGCGACCTTGCCCGAGCACAGCACGACGCGGCGGGTATCCTTGTCTTCGGGTGCCGAAGGATCGGACAGGATGCGCTTGAACTGCGCGTCGCCGAGGAAATCGGCCGCGGTCGACTTGGCCAGTGGGTGGCGCAGCAGCGACTTGGGCGTCATGATGATCAGCGGCTTGCGGAACGAGCGGTGCATCTGCCGGCGCAGCACGTGGAAGTAATTGGCCGGGCTGGTGATGTTGCACACCTGCAGGTTGTCTTCGGCGCAAAGCTGGAGATAGCGTTCCAGCCGGGCGGAGGAGTGTTCCGGGCCCTGGCCTTCATAACCGTGCGGCAGCAGCATGACGAGGCCGTTGGCGCGCAGCCACTTGGCTTCGGCAGCGGCCACGTACTGGTCGATGATGATCTGCGCGCCGTTGGCAAAGTCGCCGAACTGGGCTTCCCACAGCACCAGCGTCTTGGGATCGGCGCTGGCATAGCCGTATTCGAAGCCCAGCACACCATATTCGGACAGCGGGCTGTCGAGCACTTCGAAACGGCCGTGGGGCAGCGTCGCGAGCGGCACGTACTTGTGCTCGTCGGTCTGGTCCACCCACACCGCGTGGCGCTGGCTGAACGTGCCGCGCCCACAGTCCTGGCCCGACAGGCGCACGTTGTAGCCTTCGGTGACGAGGCTGCCATAGGCGAGCGCTTCGGCCGTGGCCCAGTCGAACCCGGCGCCCGACGTGAACATCTCGCGCTTGGCGTCGAGCACGCGGCTCAACGTCTTGTGCACGGTCAGCCCTTCGGGAATCGCGGTCAGCGTGCGGCCCAGGCTGTCGAACAGCTTCTGCTCGATGCCGGTGGCCACGTTGCGGCGCGCGGTCATCGGGTCGGCCGGCTTGTTGAGGCCGGTCCAGCGGCCGCCGAACCAGTCGGCCTGGTTCGCCTTGTAGCTCTTGGCCGCTTCGAACTCGTTTTCGAGCGTGGCGGTGAAGTGGGTTTCCACTTCGCCCTTCCAGCTCTTGTCGATCACGCCTTCGGCAGCCAGCCGCTCGGCATAGAGCGTCGAGACGGCCGGGTGTTGCTTGATCTTGGCGTACATCAGCGGCTGCGTGAACGAAGGCTCGTCGCCTTCGTTGTGGCCGAAGCGGCGATAGCACCACATGTCGATCACGATGTCGCGGCCGAACTGCTGGCGATAGTCGATGGCCAGCTTGCACGCGAACGTCACGGCTTCGGGATCATCGCCGTTGACGTGGATGATCGGCGCCTGGACGCCCTTGGCCACGTCAGACGGGTAGGGCGAGCCGCGAGAGAACTGCGGGCTGGTGGTGAAGCCGATCTGGTTGTTGATGATGAAGTGGATGCAACCGCCGGTGTTGTATCCCTGCACGCCGGAAAAGCCGAAGCATTCCCACACGATGCCCTGGCCCGCGAAGGCCGCGTCACCATGGATCAAGACCGGCAGGACCTGCTTGTGCTTGCCATGGCCCACGTCATCGCGGAACTGCTGCTGGGCCAGCGTCTTGCCCAGCACGATGGGGTCCACCGTCTCCAGGTGCGACGGGTTGGGCAGCAGGCTCATGTGCACCTTGGTGCCGTCGAAATCGCGGTCGGTGCTGGTGCCCAGGTGATACTTCACGTCGCCCGAGCCGCCCACGTCTTCGGGATTGGCGCTGCCGCCCGAAAATTCGTGGAAGATCACGCGATAGGGCTTGGCCATCACGTTGGCGAGGATGTTGAGGCGGCCACGGTGGGCCATGCCGTAGATGATTTCCTTCACCCCGCGCTGGCCGCCGTACTTGATCACCGCTTCGAGCGCGGGGATCATCGACTCGCCGCCGTCAAGGCCGAAGCGCTTGGTGCCGACATACTTCTTGCCGAGGAACTTTTCGTATTGCTCCCCGCGCACCACGGCCGAAAGGATCGCCTTCTTGCCCTCGGGCGTGAAGTCGATCGACTTGTCGCCGCCTTCGATGCGGTCCTGCAGGAACTTGCGCTCCTCCACGTCGGAGATGTGCATGTATTCCAGGCCGATCTTGCCGCAATAGTTCTTGCGCAGGATCTCCACCACTTCGCGCACGGTGCCCCATTGCAGGCCCAGCGTGCCGCCCAGGTAGATCTTGCGATCCATGTCCTTGGCGGTGAACCCATGGTATTCCGGGCTGAGATCGGCGGGCAGGAACTGCTTGGACAGGCCCAGCGGATCGAGGTTGGCAGCCAGGTGCCCGCGCACGCGATAGGTGCGGACCAGCAGCATCACGCGCAAGCTGTCGTTGGCCGCCTGTTCCAGCGCGGCTTCGTCGAGCGCGGCGCCGGCCTTCTTGGCGGCCTTGGCCACTTCCACCTTGATCGCCATGGGATCGAGCGCACGGGTCAGGTCATCGCCGGAGAGTGCGTCGGTAATGGGCCAACGCTTGGATTGCCAGGATGGACCCTGTTGCGGCGATTCCTGTGAAGGATCAACTTCGTACTCGTGCACGTCCTGTGCCATGGTCAATTCACTCCTGTGCCCCCGGGGAGGGGCTTCGGAAAGGGTATGGGCACGCCACGCCAGCGCGGTCTGCCTGTGACTGTCATCGCTTTCCCGTCGCCATGGCCGGATCGGCCGCCCTGCGCGCATGTCTGCGCGGGAAATGGGCCATCTATCCTTAATGGCGGCTGGTCGGCGCCCTTCGCAAAGGGTCTTATGGTTGTTGCCGGGCCGCATGGCAGCCCGAGAAAAGGTCCTGCGGCTGCACGATAACGCGCAGCCGCAGGAAAAGTCGCTCAGGCGAGCGAGGGGTCGATACCCTTGCAGGCTTCCAGCAGTTCCTTGACCGCGTCGACCGACACCTGGAGATTGGCCTTGGCCGTATCATCGAGGTTGATTTCGATGACCTTTTCCACGCCGCCCGCGCCAATCACCACCGGCACGCCGACATAGAGGCCGTCAACGCCATAGGCGCCATCGACATGGGCCGCGCAGGGCAGGATGCGCTTCTGGTCGTTGAGGTAGGCTTCGGCCATGGCGATGCCCGATGCGGCCGGGGCATAGAACGCCGAACCGGTCTTGAGCAGGCCGACGATCTCGCCGCCACCCGAACGGGTGCGTGCCACGATCGAATCGATCTTTTCCTGGGTGGAGGCGCCCATCTTGATGAGGTCGGTGACGGGGATGCCGGCAACGGTCGAGTATTCGACCACCGGAACCATGGTGTCGCCATGGCCGCCGAGCACGAACGAGTTCACGTCGCGCACCGAAACGCCGAATTCCCAGGCGAGGAACGTGCTGAAGCGTGCCGAGTCGAGCACGCCGGCCATGCCCACCACCTTGTTGGCGGGGAGGCCCGAGAATTCGCGCAGCGCCCAGACCATCGCGTCGAGCGGGTTGGTGATGCAGATCACGAAGGCGTCGGGCGCATTGTCGCGGATGCCTTCGCCGACCGACTTCATCACCTTGAGGTTGATGCCAAGCAGGTCGTCACGGCTCATGCCGGGCTTGCGCGCCACGCCGGCCGTCACGATGATGACGTCCGCGCCAGCGATGTCCTTGTAATCGTTGGTGCCGATGATCTTGGCGTCAAAGCCTTCGACCGGGCCGCACTGCGAGAGATCGAGGGCCTTGCCCTGGGGAACGCCTTCCACCACGTCGAACAGGACGATGTCGCCCAGTTCCTTCTGCGCGGCGAGATGCGCGAGAGTGCCACCGATGTTACCCGCGCCGATCAGCGCGATCTTCTTGCGTGCCATGTGCTTTACGGTCCTTTCCCGGAGACGTCGCGGGACAAGCGTTCAAGCGTTGCCGACTCAATCCCCCGGATGGAGGTCCCCCCGCGCCCGCGAGACGGGAAGGGTTGCCGGCAAGTGGAGGGGCACGTAAGCCTGCCCGATGGGGATTGCAATGGCAAAAAACCCCATGTTCGCGGGTTTTTTTGATAAGAGTTCGCAATAGCAATTGGCGGTAAACCGGGCGTTCATACGAATGCGGCGAGTCGCACCGGGATCGCCGCTGGGAATCTGACACAGATGCCCGGTCAGGCCAGCTCGGCAAGCTCCTGACGCAGGGCATTGGCCTTGCGCCGGTCCAGCGTGTGGCACACTTGCGTCCACCAGGCGGCACCCTTGGTGTCTCCGGCCACGGCAGCGCGGGTGGCGGCCTGCGCTGCCTGTCCGGCGGCGGCGTGACCGTGGCTGGCAAACAGCCGCAGCGCCTGGGCGAGCAGATCGTCCTGCACGAGGCGGTCATCCGCGCGGCGCGCAAACGCATGGCGGCCGCCCTGGTGATACCCGGCCGTGTGCACAAACCAGGCCGGATTATCGTTGGCCGCGCGCGGCGGCCGGCCGGCCGGGCGGCGGAGACAGGGCGAAATCATGCCGTAGCGAGGGGCAAAACGCAGCATGGCGCGGGGGTCTCCGTTGTTCGTCGCGACGCCGAAAGTTCGGCCTATCCTTGTTGAAAGCCGATTGCGGGCTGAAATCCCGTCAGGCTCTGCCGTCCTTGTACGGGGCCTTGCGCTAACAGGGCGTGAGACGAGAGGGTAAACGCGCCATTGATGCTGCCGCTTCTGACGCTGCCACATCGATGGCATCGTCATGCGCTGCGCTGTCGGGAAAATCGGGAAACGCGCTCAGCCCTGCGGCTGGGCAATCCATTTCCCTGCGTTTTCGAACGCTTCGCTGGCTTCCGGGCGCAACTGCGCATTGGGCGCGCCGGGCAGCACCGTGCCGGATACGGGCGCGGTGGCCGATGCCGGGGCGCGGGCAGCGGTGGGCCAGCCAGCCGGCGCGGCGGGGTTGACGATGGCGGTGGCAGGAGTGGCACGCGCGCTTTCCAGGGCAGAAAGGCGGCCCTGTTCGAACGCCTGTTCCAGCGTGAGAGGATCGGCAATGTCGGCGGCGGCAGGCACCCAGCTGCGCGGATGGGGCGCGGCGAGCGGCTCGGCACCGCGATAGGTGCCGGTGAACGCGGCCGGTTGCCCCGCCGCGCCGGCCCAGCGATAGAACCGATGCGCGCCGATCGTACCAATGAATGCCAGGCTGTCGGCCCAGTAGGGATGGACGGCGCTGGTGTGGTAATGCGTGGCAAGGCCAACCGGCGCAAAGACATTGCCGGCAAGGGCATCGGCCGCCACGCGGCGGGCGCGGTCCCAGAACTGTTGCACCGGGCGGCGCGCCATGGCGCCATCGCAGGCAAAGCTGAACTGGCAGCCCGAACGCTCGGACCCCTGGAACACCACGCCGCACACCGTCTTGGGAAAGGCGGGATGGGCCACGCGGTTGAGCACGACTTGCGCCACGGCGCGCTGGCCGGCATCGGGCTCGGATGCGGCCTCGTAATAGATCGCGGTGGTCAGGCACTGCAGGGCGCGCCAGCGGTCTTCGCCGCTGCCGGTGGCGAACAGTGGGCGTGCTGCCCCATTGCTTCTCCACGGCATGGCAGGCGCACCATTATCGGCATCGCTGCGGATCGCGGCCACCTGCCGGTCCCAGGCGCGGGCCGCTTCCTGGGGCGCGAGCAGGCCGCTGTCCTGGGCCGAGACATAGTAGAACGCCGAGCCGGGAAAGCTTTCTCCGGCCTGCTCGAACGGTTGCAGGCCGTTGCGATCGCGTGCCGAGGCAGCGTCGATGCCTGGCGATCCCCATCCGACAGAGCCGAGCACCAGGCCGACCGCGCCGATCGCGGCAATGCCTGCCGTCCGCTCGGCAAGGCGCGAAGGCGCGCGGTGCTGGTGGCGCCACGAGGTCATGTCGCGGCGGCGGATGCGCGCCGCAAAGTCACGAGGCCGCACTGGCTCCAGCGTGAGCGCGCGCAGCATGGCGCCATCGGCCTGCCGGCGCTCTGCCAAGACGGCGCGCTCTTCCACGCCCGGCGGCGGCATCAGCGCTTCGGGCGGGAGAGTGGGCGTGGCGCCTGTGAAGGGAATCGGTTCTTGCATGGATGGAGCGGGTTGGCCTGGGCTTGCCATGGTGCGTTACGCGCTGCGCTGCAACCATGCACGGAAGGAAATAACCCCGTCCCGATAAGGCACAGGCCGCTAGCGCTTGGTTAATTGCCGTTGCGGGCTTGCCCCGTGGTGCAGGGAGCGCTATCGGCCCGCCCGACGCCACCGGTGCCTGCCATTGCGCAGGCTAAGAGGGAAGCCGGAGCCATCCGGCGCTGCCCCCGCAACTGTTTCCGGACGAGCGACGCGCCCTTGTGCGCCACTGGCCCGATGCGGGTTGGGAAGGCCGGCGTGTCGCGATGACTTCGGATGAGCCAGGAAACCTGCCGGTGTGTGGTCGTTCCGCGGCCGGGCGGGGTGTACCGGGCGCAAGCGTGACGAGTTTTCGCCAAGGCCCGGCGGACCTCGCGCCATGGACGGCAAAGCTGTCTGTGGGGCTGGGAGGAATTCGCATCATGAAGACATCGTCGCTGGCCCTGGCCATCTCGCTTGCCCTGGCAGTCCCGGCCTATGCCCAGCAGGCCCCGGCGCCTGCACCCGATGCTGGCGCCGAAGGCCCGGCCATCACCGTGCTGGCCACCGGCAGCGACCTGGCACTCGACCAGACCGGCCAGGCAATCAGCGTCCTTCCCCTCGAAACCATCCAGGCCGTGCAGGGCGCCGACTTGACCCGCGTGCTCGAACGCGTGCCGGGCCTCACCTTCTCGCGCACCGGTGGCCTGGGCGCGCAAACCGCCGTGCGGCTGCGTGGTGGCGAAGGGCAGCACACGCTCGTGCTGGTCGACGGGGTTCGCGTGGAAGATACGTCGGCCCCTTCGGGCGGGTTCGATTTCGGCACGCTGACCACCGGCGGGATCGAGCGTATCGAAGTGCTGCGTGGCTCCAACTCGGTCATCTGGGGCAGCTCTGCCATCGGCGGCGTGATTGCCATTACCACGCGTGAGATCGACGGGGTGGAAGCATCGGCCGAAGCGGGTTCGCGCCGCAGCTATGATGCCGATGCCGTGGCCGGCGTGAAGCGCGATCGCTATGCCATCTCGCTCAACGGCGGCTATGCCACCACCGATGGCATTTCGGCAGCCTCCAGCGGGACGGAGCGCGACGGCTTTGACCAGTGGCGGGTGGGCGGCAAGGGCCGCTTCAACCTGACAGACGCGCTTTCGATCGTGGCCACCGCGCGCTATGCCGACGGCAAGACCCAGATCGATGGCTATGACGCCAACTTCAATTTCGGCGATACGAGCGAGTACAACAAGACGCGCCAGTTCTTCGGCCGCGCCGGGCTGCACTATGCCGGCAGCGCGCTGACGCTGGACGCGGGCTATGCCCTGTCCGACACGCGCCGCAGCTATTATACCGGCGGCGCCGACAATGCATTCGAATATGGCTATACCGGCCGCAGCGAGCGGGCCGAACTGATCGGCCGCTATGCCTTGCCGGCCGATCTGGCGCTCGATTTTGGCGCCGATCGCGAATGGACCCGGTTCGACAGCACGTTCGACGCCCGCCAGCGTGCGCACCTGACGAGCGGCCACGCCATGCTCGGCTGGTACACCGCCAAGGCCAGCCTGGCCGGCGGCGTGCGCTATGACGAGCACAGCCAGTTCGGCAGCAATGTGAGCCTGGGCGCCAATGGCACGGTGGAAGTGGTGCCGGGGCTGCGCTTCAACGCCAGCTATGGCGAAGGCTTCCGCGCGCCGACACTCTACCAGTTGCTTTCGCCCGACTATGGCAACCCCAAACTCGATCCCGAGCGCAGCCGCAGCTTCGACGCGGGCCTGGTCTATGCCAGCGCCGATGGCACGTTCCGCGCCGGCGTCACTGCGTTCCGCCGCGATACGCGCAACCTGATCAACTTCGTATCGTGCTTCCAGGTGGTCAGCCCGATTTGCGTCAACCGCCCGTTCGGCACGTATGACAATGTCGGCAAGGCGCGCGCGCAGGGCGTGGAACTGGACGTGTCCGCCACGCTCAGCCCGCGGGTAAAGGGCCAGATCGCCTATGCCTATACCGAGACGACCGATCGCACGCCGGGCGCCGCCACATTCGGCTATGACTTGGCGCGCCGCCCGCGCCATGCGCTGACCACCTCGCTTGACTGGACCACGCCATTTGCCGGCCTGGCGCTGGCGGCAGACATCCGCTTCCAGTCGGAAACCTTTGACAACGCCGCCAATTCGATCAAGCTTGCGGCCGGTAGCGTCACCACGCTGCGCGCCAGCCTGCCGATCCTTCACCAGGCCGAATTGTTCGGCCGGGTGGAAAACGTGTTCGACCAGCCGCTGGTGACAGCAGGCGGGTATGGCGCGCTGGGTCGTTCCGTGTTCGGCGGTCTCCGCCTGCGTTACTGATCGGGTGCCCTGGCATCCGACAAAGGATTGACCTTTCCGTGATCGGCCGCGCCGCGCCCCGCCTGTTTTTCGCCTGGAGACTTGCGCTGAATGCAGCCCTGGTCGTGGGCGTGGCGGGGTGCGCACCAGGCAATCCGGCCGATCATCAAGCTTTGGCCGCCGGGCATCTTCCCAGGATCGTCTCGCTCAATCCGTGCAGCGATGCGATCCTGGCGCAAGTGGCCGATCCGGCGCAGATCCTGGCGCTGTCGTTCTATAGCAGCGATCCGGCGCAAACCTCGATGGACGTGGCCCAGGCGCGGCGCTTTCCGGCAACCGATGGCGCGGTGGAAAGCGTGGCCGCGATGCGCCCCGATCTGGTCGTGGCCAGCACCTATACGCAGCCGGCCACGTTGTCGGCCCTGCGCGCCCTGGGGCTGCGGGTGGAAACCGTGGGCAGCGCGGAATCGTTGGCGGCGGCGCGTGCGCAAGTGCGCGATCTGGCTGCCTGGGCCGGCCAGCCGCAACGCGGTGCGGCCTTGGTGGCAAGCATCGATCGCGCGGTGGTCGCCGCCGCGCCGCCGCCTGGCCATAGACCCATTCCCGCCGTCCTGTGGGAGCCGGGCGGGCTGGTGCCGGGGCAGGACACGCTGGTGGCCGACTTGCTGGCGCGCGCCGGCTTTGCCAATTTCAGCGCACAGCGCGGGATGGGCCAGGCCGAGCGCCTCTCGCTCGAACGGATGCTGGCCGATCCACCGCACGTGATCCTGGCTATCACGAGCACGCACACCCTTTTTGCCGAGGGCGCGGGACCTGAGGAAGACAGGCTGCTGTTCCATCCCGCCCTTGCGGCGCTAAGGTACACCACGCGGGTGCCGATCGCGCCCAATCTCATCTATTGCGGTGGCCCCACGATCCCGCGCCTGCTCGATCGGCTGGCCGCGGTGCGCCGCGAGTTGGAAAGCCCTGCCTTGGATACCACGCGATGAACCGTGCCGCATTGCCATTGGTGCTGGCCGGGCTGCTGCTTGTGCTGTTCCCCCTAAGCCTGCTGGTAGGGCAGGTGTGGATCAACCCGTTCGATCCAGCCAGCGCCAACGCCACGGTGATCCTCGCGCAACTGCGCCTGCCACGCGCCGTGCTCGCGCTGGTGGTGGGCGCGGGGCTGGGCGCGGCGGGCGCGGCGATGCAGGGCTATCTGCGCAATCCCCTGGCCGATCCCGGGCTGTTCGGAGTGGCGCCGCTCGCCGCGCTGGGTGCGGTCTTGTCGCTGTTTACCGGCTATGCGGTGCAGCCATTCTTCCTGCCGGCGATGGCGCTGGGCGGCGCGGCAGGCGGCATGGTTCTGCTCGCACTCGTCGCGTCCGGCCCGCGTACCGGGCTGGCCGGCGGGGTGGCGCTGTTCACGCTGGCTGGCATGATGCTGTCGAGCCTTGCCGGCGCTCTCACCAGCCTGGCGATCAGCCTGGCGCCCAATCCCTTTGCACTGAGCGAAATCGTGACCTGGCTGATGGGCGCGCTCACCGATCGCAGCTGGCACGATGTGGCCCTGGCCGCGCCGCTTACCGCGCTGGGGCTCGCCGTGCTGTGGCGCGCCGGGCCCGCGCTCGATGCCCTGACGCTGGGCGAACTGGCCGCGCGGTCGATGGGGCTCGATCCGGCGCGGCTGCGCTGGATGATGGTGGCAGGCGTCGGGCTGGTGGTCGGCGCCGGGGTGGCGGCGGCCGGGGTGATCGGCTTTGTCGGGCTGATGGTGCCGCATATCGTGCGCCCGTTCACCGATCGCCGCCCGTCCAGCCTCTTGCTGCCCAGTGCCTTGGCGGGCGCGCTGCTGCTGCTGGTGGGCGATGCGCTGTGCCGCTGCCTGCCGCTGGCCGGGGGCGAATTGCGGCTGGGCATCGCGCTCAGCCTGCTGGGCGCACCGTTCTTCCTGCATCTCCTGCTGCGGCTGCGGCGGGGCCTGGCGTGAAAGGGGCGGGCATGGAACTCGTTGCCGATGCCGTCACCGTGGTGGGCCGCCTGCGCGATGTGCGCGTGGGCCTGTCGCCGGGGCGCCTGACGGTCATCTGCGGGCCAAACGGCGCGGGCAAGTCCACGCTGCTTTCGGTGCTGGCCGGGCTGGAAGCAACCGATGGCGGCCGGGTATGCCTGGGCCGGCAGCGGCTCGATGCCATGTCTGCACGCGAGCGGGCGATGGCCATCGGCTATCTGCCCCAGGCCGGCGAAGTGGCGTGGAACGTGACGGTGGAAACGCTGGTGCGGCTGGGCCGCCTGCCGCATCGCACCCCGCTGCGGATCGATGCAGCCGCCACGATGGCCGCGCTCCAGGCCTTGGACCTGACGGCGCTGGCTGCGCGCGAAGTGGGCACGCTTTCGGGCGGGGAGCGCGCCCGCGCCCTGCTCGCCCGCGTGCTGGCGGGGCAACCGCGCTGGATCCTGGCAGACGAGCCGCTGGCCGCGCTCGACCTGTCGCACCAGCAGGCGCTGCTTACCCATTTCCGCCGCCTGGCCGGGCAAGGCGTGGGCGTGGTGGTGGTGGTCCACGATCTGGCCCTGGCGATGAACCATGCCGATCATGTCATCGTGCTCGATCGCGGGATCGTGGCCGCCAATGGCCCGCCGCACCTGGCGCTTTCCGAAGAGATTCTGCGCGGGGTGTGGGGCGTGAGCGCGCGCTGGGTCGGCGATGGCCGCGCGCGTGCGCTTGCGATCGGCTAGGGCAATGCCCAGATAGGCCGCATCCCCCGATGGTGGGCCTTGTCCTCGCTGCCCGCCAAGCCATCTTGCGCGGTTCGTGCTGCGTTGCGACAGGCTTGCGTGAATCGAACAAATATGGAACACCGTCCGCCATGTCGACTGCTCCCAATCGCGCGCGCAGCGCCCCGGTCTCCGCGCCCCGCGCCCCCCGCTCCGCGCTGACCACCCTTTCCGTACGCGGCGCGCGCGAGCACAACCTCAAGGGCATCGATGTCGATCTGCCGCGCGACAGCCTGGTGGTGATCACCGGCCTTTCGGGTTCGGGCAAATCGAGCCTGGCGTTCGACACGATCTATGCCGAAGGCCAGCGGCGCTATGTCGAATCGCTTTCGGCCTATGCGCGCCAGTTCCTGGAAATGATGCAGAAGCCCGATGTGGAGCACATCGACGGCCTTTCGCCCGCCATTTCCATCGAGCAGAAGACCACCAGCCGCAACCCTCGCTCCACCGTGGCGACGGTGACCGAAATCTATGACTACATGCGCCTGCTCTGGGCGCGGGTGGGCATTCCCTATTCGCCCGCCACCGGCCTGCCGATCAGCGCGCAGACCGTGAGCCAGATGGTCGACCGCGTGATGGCCCTGCCCGAGGGCACGCGCGCCTATCTGCTCGCGCCCGTGGTGCGCGGCCGCAAGGGCGAATACCGCAAGGAACTGGCCGAGTGGCAGAAGGCGGGCTACACCCGCGTGCGCATCGATGGCGAACTTTACGCTATTGAAGACGCCCCCGCGCTCGACAAGAAGTACAAGCACGACATCGAGGTTGTGGTCGACCGCATCGCGGTGAAGGACGGCATCCAGACGCGGCTGGCCGACAGTTTCGAGCAGGCGCTCAAGCTGGCCGATGGCTTGGTCTTCATCGACCTGGCCGACAAGACCGTGGCCGAACTCAATGGAGAGGCGCCGGCGGAAAAGGCCAAGAAGGGTGCCGCCACCAAAAGCGTGAAGGGGGGGCAGCTCAAGGGCGCGGGCCTGCCGGACAACCGCATCGTGCTGTCCGAAAAGTTTGCGTGCCCCGTCTCGGGCTTCACGCTCGACGCGCTCGAACCGCGCCTGTTCTCGTTCAACGCGCCGCAGGGTGCCTGCCCGGCCTGCGATGGCCTGGGCGAAAAGCTGCTGTTTGATCCGCAACTGGTGGTGCCCAACGAACACCTCAGCCTCAAGCAGGGCGCCGTGGTGCCCTGGGCCAAGTCCAACCCGCCCAGCCCCTATTACATGCAGGTGCTGGCCAGCCTGGCCGAGCATTTCGGCTTCAGCCTCGATACCCCGTGGGACAAGCTTTCCGGCGAAGTGAAAGTCGTGATCCTGCATGGCACCGCAGGCAAGGCCGTGCCGCTGACTTTCATCGACGGCAAGAAGAGCTACACCGTTTCCAAGGCCTTCGAAGGCGTGATCGGCAATCTCAACCGCCGCATGCTGCAAACCGAAAGCGCCTGGATGCGCGAGGAACTGGGCAAGTTCCAGACCGCGCAGCCCTGCGAAACCTGCCACGGCGCGCGGTTGAAGCCCGAAGCGCTGAGCGTGAAAGTGGCCGGCAGCGATATTTCCGCCGCCACGCGCCTGTCGGTCAGCGATGCGCTGGAATGGTTCGCCACGCTGGACGGCAAGCTGACCAGCCAGCAGAGCCAGATCGCCAAGGCCATCCTCAAGGAAATCAACGAACGATTGGGCTTCCTCAACAACGTCGGGCTCGATTACCTCAACCTAGACCGCACCTCGGGCACGCTTTCCGGCGGGGAATCGCAGCGCATCCGCCTTGCCAGCCAGATCGGCTCGGGCCTTTCGGGCGTGCTCTACGTGCTCGACGAACCCTCGATCGGCCTGCACCAGCGCGACAACGACCGCCTGCTCGAAACCTTGAAGCGCCTGCGCGACCTGGGCAACACGGTCATCGTGGTGGAGCATGACGAGGACGCGATCCGCACGGCGGACTATATCGTCGACCTTGGCCCCGGCGCGGGCGTGCATGGCGGCGAGATCGTGGCGCAGGGCACGCTGGACGATATCCTTGCCAGCGAAGACAGCCTGACCGGCCAATATCTCACTGGCACGCGCCGGATCGACGTGCCCAAGAAGCGCCGCAAGGGCAACGGCCATTCCCTCGTGGTAGAAGGCGCGCGGGCCAACAATCTCAAGAACGTGACCGCCACGATCCCGCTCGGCACGTTCTGCTGCGTGACGGGCGTTTCCGGCTCGGGCAAGTCGAGCCTCACCATCGATACGCTCCAGGCGGGAGCCGCGCGCATGCTCAACGGCGCGCGCGTGGTCGCGGGCGCGCACGATGCGATCAAAGGCCTCGAACACTGCGACAAGGTGATCGAGATCGACCAGTCGCCCATCGGCCGCACCCCGCGTTCCAACCCCGCCACCTACACCGGATCGTTCACCCTGATCCGCGACTGGTTTGCAGGGCTCCCCGAAGCGCAGGCGCGCGGCTACAAGCCGGGGCGGTTCAGCTTCAACGTCAAGGGCGGGCGCTGCGAAGCGTGCCAGGGCGATGGCCTGATCAAGATCGAAATGCACTTCCTCCCCGACGTTTACGTGACGTGCGAGGAATGCGGCGGCAAGCGCTACAACCGCGAAACGCTGGAAGTGAAATTCAAGGGCCACTCGATTGCCGACGTGCTCGACATGACGATCGAGGACGCGGTGGAATTCTTCAAGGCCGTGCCCCCGATCCGCGAGCGCATGGCCATGCTGCATGAAGTGGGGTTGGGCTATGTGAAGGTCGGCCAACAGGCTACCACTCTATCGGGCGGCGAAGCGCAGCGCGTGAAACTGGCCAAGGAACTGGCCCGCCGCTCCACCGGCAAGACGCTCTATATCCTCGACGAACCCACCACCGGCCTGCACTTCGAAGACGTGCGCAAGCTCCTGGAAGTGCTCCACCGCCTGGTGGACCAGGGCAACAGCGTGGTGGTGATCGAACACAACCTCGACGTGATCAAGACCGCCGACTGGATCATCGACATGGGCCCCGAAGGCGGCGTGCGCGGCGGCGAAGTGGTCGCTGTGGGCACGCCCGAGCAAGTGGCCAAGACCAAGGCGAGCTTTACCGGGCACTACCTGGCGCCGCTGTTAAAGCGGTGAGGCTCTTCGATCCTCCCCGCTGCGCGGGGAGGGGGACCACGCGAAGCGTAGTGGAGGGGCGGCTATGTGCAGAACGTCGCTAGCGCTCTGGGACGTTCTGCCTGCGATATGGACGTGGAGATAAGAAGCGGCTTATGTCTTCGTGCTCAACAATCGTAGGTAGAGAGCTATGCAGTCCCGGGCATGTTCGGCTTATTTTGTCTGAGGGCTTGGCGACGAGATAAGTATGCTGTCCCCGGAATTACTGTCCCGGGAACTCCTGTCATGGAAATGGCTAAGGGCGGCGGAAGAAACGCTCGAAAGGGAAATAGGGCAAGGCAAGATGCAGATAAAAAAGATCTATGAGGCTAGATATAAACGGGATAATTTTAATAAAAATCCGAACAAGGCGCCATAAGAAAAATCTTTACTGGATAAATTGGATACTTTGTTTGAACATATTTGTCAAAATGTCAGGGAATTTATTAAAACCACAGCGTAAAATATAGGTGGGTGGATCTTAATTGTCATGCAATAAATTAATTTTTGGATATGATTGGTAGTCATATGCATATTTTTCTTTTTACAGTTGTATGCGAATACGGTGGCGGAACCTATGTGTCGCAGGTTCGAGCGGCAGATCATAAACACGCGATGATCGAATGGGCGGAATTTTTACGAAGAGAACAGCCAATTGAGGGGGTGTCTGTTCAAATTGCGCAGGAAGTCATTGACGCATGGGCGGACACCGTGCCGATCACGGGGCTTGAAGGTGTGTGGTGTTGGAGTGGATCAGTTTCCCACTCACTCGCGCTGGTCAATCTCATCCTTTCGGCACAGCCGTAAGGCTGCAACCTCCGACTAAGCCCGGAATCCCAAAGAATTTCAGGGACAGTATAGCAATTAGCCCCGCCCTGCCTCACCGCCCCTCCATCACCCGCTGCGCGGGTGGTCCCCCCCCCGGATCGGGGAGGGGCGTCAGCGTAGTTTGGCGATGCTCAGGCCATCGGCCTTGGCGCGGTCCTTGACCGATTCCTCGGTGCGGGTGAGGGCCTTGGCGATGGATTTGAGGCCCATGCCTTTCTTGGCCAGGGTGTGGAGCTTCTGGAGTTCCGCGGGAGTCCAGGGCTGGCGGTGACGTTCGAACTTTTCGGCCATGGCCGGGCGATAAGCCAAGGTGGGCGGCCTGTCCAAGGAAAGGAGGCCGCCGGCCATGGCGCTTACCGGTGCAGGAAGATCGCGCGTTCGTGGCTGAAGCACTTGAAGCGGAAATAGCCGTGGTAGCTGCCTATGCCGCTGGTGTTGGCGTGCACGCGCGCGAAAATGGTCGGAAGACATAGTCCGGGCTGACGCAGGCCTGGCCGCCGTTGAACTGCTTGGCGGCGGCGAGCTCTGTGGCGACCGGCTCGGTCGGTGCGCCGGCATCGATGGTCACCGGAGACTTGCCGCCCAGTTTCAGCGTCACGCTGGTGAGATGGCGGGCGGCGGCGGCCATCACGATCTCGCCCATGCGCGGGCTGCTGGTGAAGAACACGTGGTTGAACGGCAGGTCGAGCAGCGCAGTCGCCGCAGACACCTCGCCCTCGAACAGGGCAACGTCCTTTTCGTCGAACGCTTCGCGCACGCTCATGGCGGCACGCGCGGTGGCGGGGCACAAGTCGATTTGGGGTTGGGGGCAGATGAAAAACGAGGGCCGGCATTGCTGCCGGCCCTCACGAACGCCTGCGATCAGCCGATCCGGCGGGCGAAGCGGGTCACGGCCTAACGAAGCGCGGGCGAGGGCCGTTCAGGGCGTGAAAGCCCCTGGGCCGTTGGCGGCACCCGGCTGACCAGGCGGCGCCAAAGCACTCGTGCGCGTTCCGTCACCGCTCGCCCGGGGATGGGCGAGGCCGGAACCTGCCCCGCAACGCATGATGTACTGCATCGCGGGCGTGACCTTCTGCGCCGAAGCACCGCTCCCACGCGCGCCGATCATGAACGCACGGGACGGACCCCACCGGGGCAAAAGGACAGGCAAATGGCGAGGCACCCAGCATTCCTGGCCGCGTGTCCAGACACCGGCGGGGGCGGAATTGCTGCGCACAAAACCACTGCCGCATGCCCCCTCGCGGGCGCCGGATATCACGCTCACCATGCCGTGAAGGCACGAGCGAGATAAGCGGTGTTCCGTTTGGCAAAAGGCATGCTCTTCAGGAAAAGAGCTTTTCCAATCAGGAGCTTGCGCGTTCTGGTTGGCGGCACTTCATCCTGTCGATAGGGAAATGCTGCGCCTGTCTGGTGAGTCGCGCAAGAGGGAATTTTGCGGATGGTTTGACGGGTGGGATGGGTGGAGTTTTGCGGACGTTGAGTGAGGTTTCCACCACCCCCCGACCCCCTCCTCTGAAGAGGAGGGGGAGAACAAAAAAAGCCCCCTCCTCTAAAGAGGAGGGGGCTGGGGGTGGTGCTGGGACCTTGAAGAGAGGCCCGAAAAATCAGCGCCCCTGTTGCGCCAGCAAGCGCAGGCGCAGCGCGTTGAGCTTGATGAAGCCGGCGGCGTCCTTCTGGTCATAGGCGCCGGCATCATCCTCGAACGTCACGTGGCGTTCGGAATAGAGGCTGTCGGGCGACTGGCGACCGACGACCGAGGCGAGGCCCTTGTAGAGCTTGAGGCGCACGGTGCCGTTGACCTTGGCCTGGCTATGGTCGATCGCGGCCTGGAGCAT
>Ga0070665_100000967_pt1 | contig 36509 bp, 27 predicted proteins | sample KBSS13metaG_FD_65862 | JGI IMG/M metagenome (GOLD analysis project Ga0070665, IMG submission 65862) | Switchgrass rhizosphere microbial communities from Kellogg Biological Station, Michigan, USA - KBS S1-3 metaG | ecosystem: Host-associated > Plants > Roots > Rhizosphere > Soil ... | reverse complement strand
TTGGCGGCTTGCTACGGGCATTGCGAATTGTTTGCGTTGCCGAGCCGCGGCGAGGGATTTGGCCTGGTATACCTGGAAGCGATGGCGTGCGGAAAACCCGTGATCGGAGGCGCGCACGGCGGTGCGCCGGAAGTGATTGAAGACGGAAAAACCGGCTACCTGGTCGCGCACGGAGACGCGGCGCAACTGGCAACCGCCATGGAAACTCTGCTGGACGACGCGACGCTTCGCGGAGAGATGGGGCGGCGCGGGAAACAACGAGTCGAAAACGAGTTCCGCTTTAGCGTGTTTGCCAAGTCTTTCCGGAAAATTCTGCGCGAGCTATGCGAATCCTGAGCGTCACGCAGTCGTACGCGCCGTTTTACGAATTTGGCGGGCCCCCCGTGAAAGTGGAAGCGCTAGCGAAGGGGCTGGCGCAGCGCGGGCACAGCGTTACGGTACTTACAGCGGATTGGGGATTTGAGAAGCGTCGTGAAAACGATTTCGAGGGCGTGAGTTCCCGACGGTCGCCGTTTGGATGGACCCGAGACGCAAACGGCGTACAAAGCATCTACCTGCCGACGTGGTTTCGTTATCGAGCACTGACGTGGAATCCGGCGGTTGGGCGGTATTGCCGGGCCCGCTTAAACCAATTCGATGCCGTGCACATATTTGGCTTGTACGATTTGCTGGGGCCGGCCGTGGCACGCGCCTGCCGGAAGCAAGGTATTCCCTACGTATTGGAGCCCATCGGGATGTTCGTGCCGATTGTGCGAAACATCGCGCTGAAGCGCGTCTATCACGCAATTTGGGGAGGCAAGCTATTCAACCAAGCGACCGCAGTGATTGCCACTTCCCAACAGGAAGTTGAAGAGCTGGCGGGCGGGGGAATCCCGCGCGAAAGGATCTTGCTTCGAAGAAACGGGGTGATGGCGCCTCGAGAACTGCCGAAAAAGGGGACGTTTCGAAAGAAATATGGCGTACCGGAAGGTGGCTTCATGGTGCTTTTTCTCGGGCGCCTTTCGGCCAAGAAAAGCCCCGAGCTGTTGCTGGAGGCATTCGCGTCGCTCCCCGAGGAGGTCGGCGGGCGTAGGCTATGGCTGGTATTCGCCGGGCCAGACGAAGCGGGGATGATGGCTTGGTTGGAATCCCAAGCAAAAAAATATGGGGTCGGGGAACGGGTAATTTTCTCCGGTAGCGTCTTCGGCGAATTGAAGTGGGCAGCGTACCGGGATGCCGATGTTTTCGTTTTGCCCTCTCAGAATGAGAATTTTGGGAATACAGCGGCGGAAGCCGCGGCAAGCGGAACGCCAGTGATCGTGACGGAGAACTGCGGAATCGCCCCTTTGTTAACGGATGCGGCAGGAATCGTTGTCCGGCATGAAACCTCAGAGGTAGGGAAGGCCGTCCAAGAGGTATTATCAGACGGAGGGCTGCGCGAGCGACTGGCCCAGGGCGGAAGGCGCGCAGCGGGCCGCCTCGGCTGGGAAGAGCCAGTAGCCGAGATGGAACGGCTATATCTGAAGCTTGCCGGAGCATCCGTTCGATAAGGCAAAACCGCAGAACAGGTTAAGTAGTGTGTTGAGCGTGGGGAAAAACCTCTTTCGAATCAGCTGGCGCATCACGAATGCGCTGCTGGTCATGTCTGTGCTGGCGCTGCTGTACTCAGCCGGCTGGGAATACTCCGTGCGCCGCTATCTGGACGGGTTTTCCGACGCGATTGTTCCTGCCGGAGCGACTTCCGAAAAAAGAGTCCAAGCGATTTTGGACTGGATGCGCACGGGGCCGCCGCGATCGGAAGAAACGAGCCCGACCGGTTTGGCGATACGCGATCCGGAAAACACTTTGAATTACGAACAACTTTTGACGGTGTGCGGAACGGCAACCAATGCGTTTCTAAATCTGGCGCGAAGTTCTGACCTGGAAGTCCGCAGGCTGTTGTTGCTGAGCTCCGACCAAAACACCAAACACGTGGTGGCGGAAGTCCAATTGAATGGGCGGTGGATCATCGTGGACCCGACGTACCGCGTGATTCTGCGGAATGCGGCCGGGGAAATGCTCACGCGTGACGAACTGCGAAATCAGCATACCTTTGCCGAAGCGATCGCGCGCGTTCCGGGTTACCCGGCGGCGTACAGTTACGAGAACTACGTACACGTTCGAGTAAACAAGCTCCCGCTGAGCGGGGTCCGGCTGCGGCCAATCTTGAACCGAGTGCTTCCCGGCTGGGAGGAGCACCTGAACTGGAGCCTGCTGCTCGAGCGGGAATCCTTCTTCGTCCTTATTCTGGCAGCGATAGCGACGATCGTTCTGTTCCTGCTCAGACAAGCGCTGGCATGGTACGCCGACCGCAAGTTGAAAATTCCTCGCTTCCATTTGTGGTCGCACGTGTCGCGCGCTGGGGCGGCTTTTTTCACAACCCCTGAGATAAAATAACGGCGTGTGCGGAATCTGCGGCGTCGCGTTCCTGAACACTTCTAAAGAAGCTGAATCGCGGGTGCGCGCGATGGCTGCGGCCATGCGCCACAGAGGGCCGGACGGCGAAGGATTCCTGATTGACCCGCGCGCTCCTGGGCTGGCGCTGGCGATGCGGCGGCTAAGCATCATCGACCTTGCGGGCGGTCAACAACCCATCTGGAATGAAGCGCTCGACGTTGGAGTGGTTTTCAACGGAGAGCTATACAACTACCGCGAATTGCGCGAGCGGCTGGTGCGCTGCGGGCATCAATTCACAACGCAATCCGACACGGAAATTCTGGTGCACGCGTGGGAAGAGTGGGGCGAGGAATGCCTCGGCGAGCTGCGCGGCATGTTCGCGTTTGCGATTGCGGATTTTCGCAAACAATACAATGCCGGACCCGTTTTGTTTTTGGCGCGCGATCCGCTGGGGATCAAGCCGTTGTATTACACGCAGACGGCGGAAGGGTTTGCGTTCGCATCGGAAGTACGAGCGTTGATGGCGAGCGGCATTCCGTCGCGGGAAATTTCACAGGATGCACTGACATCATACTTCTTGTTCGGCAGCGTGAGCGAGCCGGTGACGATGTTCGAGGGAGTATTCTCCGTGCCACCCGGGCATCGTGTGCTGCTGTACGTACCGGACCGGCGGCGGCTGCCACGCACGCATCCATGGTGGGATCCGCGACGGAGTCCGGCCGCGAAAGACCCGCGCGCGCCGAAAACATTTGGGGCGGCAGCAGCAGCGTTGCGACCGATGCTGGAAGACAGCGTCCGCGCTCATCTGATTGCCGATGTGCCGGTTGGGCTGTTCCTTTCGAGCGGGCTGGATTCTGGAGCAATTGCCGCGCTGGCGGCGCGAGAACACATGGGGATTCAGAGTTTTACACTGACGTTTCCAGGGACAGCGTTCGATGAGTCGGAGTTGACTCGTGTGGTGGCGCAGCGCTGCGGGACAAAGCATGCCGAATTGCCATTGAATGGAGATGAGATTCCGAAGCGGTTGGATGAAGCGCTTGGCGCGCAGGACCAGCCGACGATGGATGCGGTAAACACATATTTTGTGTCGTGGGCGGCGAGGCAAGTCGGGCTGAAGGTTGCGCTTTCTGGCTTGGGCGGGGATGAGTTGTTTGCGGGGTATTCGACGTTTGCCGATACGCCGCGGCTGGCGCGAGTGGCTGCGGCGGCGAAGTTCGTGCCGGGGGCGCTGCGTAAAGCTAGCGCCGGATTGGTGCGCGCGGCTGGTGGTTCCGGGCGTTCGCCGGATGCGGCGAAGAAGGCCGCCGCGGTATGGAGAGAGCCGCGCAGGCTGCCTCATCCTTATTACTTTGCGCGGACTCTGTTTCCGCCGGGCGAAATTGAAAAGCTCATGGAGCCGCGGTTCCGGCCGAGCAGCATTGCAGCGGATGGGTATTCGCTCGAGCCGACGTGGCTAGGTTGGCTGCAGCGCGGCGCCGATGAAGCGTGTCGCATGGAGGCGGTGGGATCCGTGGGCTGGATGGAAATCCGGTCATACATGGCGAGCACATTGCTGCGCGACACAGATTCGGTAAGCATGGCGCGGTCGCTGGAAGTGCGAGTGCCGCTGCTGGACACTCTTTTGGTGGAATTCGTGAACGCCCTGCCGGATCAGGCGCGGTGGAAAGATGGCGTGCAGAAGGCCCTGCTGGTGGAGGCGTTGGGTTCCCTACTGCCTACCGAAATCGCGGCTCAGAAAAAGCGTACTTTCACGCTGCCGTGGGAGGAATGGCTGCGTGGGCCGCTAAAAGCGCGAATGGAAGAAAGCTTGACGCACATTGCGCCACAGATTGCTCCACTAGTAAAACCGGATGGAGTGCGCGGTGTCTGGCAGGCGTTTCTTGCGGGCCGGACGTCGTGGTCGCGGCCATGGGCGATTTTTGCGCTGAATGAATGGGCACGGCGAGGCGGAGCGGCGCCGGCTGACTGAGCACGGTCCTCGATTGAGTTACACTGAAAGTCCAGCCGTTAACGACAGCAAATGAACATACTTGGCATCAATGCGTACCACGGCAACGCTTCGGCGGCGATTCTCTGCGACGGAAAGCTGGTCGCGGCAGTGGAAGAAGAGCGCTTCAACCGCGTGAAGTATGCGGCGGGATTTCCGGCGGCCGCGATTCGCTATTGTTTGCAGACGGCGGGAATCACTGCGGCTGAAATAGATCACGTCGCCGTGCCGCGAAATCCTTACGCGCGGCTTGGAACGAAGTTGTTTTATGCGCTGCAGATGCCGTCGTTTGCGCGGGAACGCGTGAAGGTGCTAGCGAAGTTCACCGGAATTCCCGAAGCGCTGGCGGCGGCGCTGGACATCTCGCCGGAAAAGCTGAGAGCGAAATTTCACCGCGTCGAACACCACGTCGCGCACCTTGCCAGCACGTTTTATTGTTCGCCATTCGAAGAAGCAGCCCTGCTTTCGGCCGACGGGCTCGGTGATTTTGCCAGCTCGATGTGGGGAGCCGGCTTTGGGCGGCGGATGAATTTTCATGGGTCGGTGGCGTTTCCGCATTCACTAGGTCTTTACTACAGCGCCGTCACGCAGTACCTGGGATTTCTAAAATTCGGCGACGAGTACAAAGTGATGGGCCTGGGAGCCTACGGTGAGCCGGAGTTTCTGGCAGAGTTTCGCGAAATCGTCTATTCGAACGGAGCGCGTTTTCACCTGGGGCTGGAATACTTCACCCATCATCGAACTGGGCCCGAAATGAGCTGGGCGGAGGCAGACAAGACACCGGTTCTGGGAAAAATGTATTCGGACCAGATGGCGCGCAAGCTTGGGCCGGTTCGCGCTCCGGAAGAACCAATCGAGCAGCGCCACAAGAATTTGGCATGTTCGCTACAGGCTCGGCTTGAGGAAGTTTATCTGGGAATGCTGCGGCGGTTGCACCAGGAGACGGGGCTGAAATCGGTTTGTCTCGCAGGCGGAGTGGCATTTAACTGCGTGGCGAACGGAAAGATTCCTGTCTCGACTGGATTTGAAAATGTCTACGTACATCCGGCTGCGGGAGATGCTGGGTTGGCGGTCGGCGCAGCCCAGTTCGTGTGGCACCAAGTGCTGGGGAATCCACGCTGCTTTGCCATGGAGCACGCGTACTGGGGGCCTGAATTTTCAGGCGATGAAATTCGCGCGGCAATCACTGCGTCACGGCTGAGAGAAAACGGCTGTTCGATCAGCGAACTGCCCGAGCAGGAGTTGCTGCGCAAGACCGCTGGGATCATCGCTGACGGAAAAATTTTGGGCTGGTTTCAAGGACGGGCAGAGTGGGGACCGCGCGCGTTAGGCAATCGCAGCATCGTGGCCGATCCGCGTCGGCCAGAGATGAAAGAAATTCTCAATCGCCGCATCAAGCATCGGGAAATTTTTCGGCCGTTCGCGCCTTCGATTCTCGCGGAGAAAACGGGCGAATGGTTCGAACAGGCGCATCCCTCGCCTTTTATGACGATGGCGTATGCGGTGAAGCGCGAAAAGCGCGACAAGATTCCTGCGCCAACTCATGTGGATGGCACGGGCCGCCTTCAGACCGTTACGCCGAGCGCCAATCAGCGCTACTGGAAATTGATCAGCGAATTCGAACGGCAGGCTGGTGTGCCGGTCGTGCTCAATACATCGTTCAACGACAACGAACCGATTGTGTGTAAGCCGCAGGAAGCGATTGACTGTTTTGAACGCACGCAAATGGACGCTTTGGTGCTCGGCGATTTCCTGATCACTCGTTCTTAGCGGACTTTCGTCGCACAACCTCACGTCATTTTTAGCGGAGCACGTTTGGCGAGTCTGCGTTTAATGAGCCAGCGCTCAATCAGCCGCCCGATGAAGTAGTACCACCCAAACAGAAATGTCGGCATCACCACCATGAAAATCAGAACTTCGCTTGTGCCCTGTCTGCCAAAGGCGAGCACCAACGCGAACGCTGCAAGGAAAGCTGGGAATGCAGAAACAACCAGAACCTTGTCGAGCCATCCCGGTGCGACGCGTGGCGACGACACATCCCAACTGGCGCAGTGTTGCGGGTCGTCCTGGCAACGCTCCGCCGGCTTGGGATTGCGGTTTAGCGGGTCCGTGTCCAAGCGAAGCGACGACCACCAATAGTAGCGATTGGGCGAACGCTGCAATTCGTCATTTACGCGCGACGACTGATAACTGACGATCGTGAACAGGAGCAATCCGGCCAGCGGGAGTAAAACGCTCCAACGCAAGCTCATACATCAATTGAATCACCACAGAGCGCGGTTGTGTCTGCAGAATTTCCCGTATGTCGCGTCACGGTGAAGGCTCACCTCGCGCGTCGAATTCAGACGCCCGTGTACAATCGTGCGGTGCGCATTCTGTTGCTGAACCTTTACTATCCGCCCGACACCTCAGCCACCGCAAAAATGGCGGAGACAGTCGTAAATGTGCTCGCCAGCGAAAATGAGGTGACGATCCTTTGCGGGCGACCTTCCTACGATCCGTCGGAGCGCCGCGAGTGGCATTTGTATCAGACGGAACGGTCAGGCAAAGTGCGGATTGACCGCGTTGGCTCAACGGATTTCCCACGCATGCAGATGAAGCGGCGTGTGCTGAATTACCTCACTTACGCCGCACTTGTTATTCCGCGAGCGCTCTTCACGCCGTGCGACGTCGTGCTAGCGATGACCGATCCGCCGTTTGAAGGAATTATCGGCGCGTTCGTGGCGTTGCTGAAGGGCAAGCCTTACTTCTACAACATTCGCGATATGTACCCCGACATGGCCGTAGGCGGCTCCATTGTCGAACCTGGGCTGCTGGCGCGCGTGTGGGAGAAACTGCATCGTTGGGCCCTGCGGCGCGCGACGAAGGTGATTGTTCTCGGCGAAGACATGCGCAATCGCATTTTGAGCAAAGGCGTTCATGCCGAGCGGATCGAAATCGTACGCGACGGAGCCGACGTTCCTGCCGCTGACTCGCCTCAGCCGCAACTTGATTGCGATGTGATCCGCACGATTCGGAGCGATTTTCGCTTCGTGCTGTTGCATGCCGGTAACCTCGGCTTTTACGGCGCTTGGCCTGCACTGATTGCAGCGGCTCGGCAACTCAATGGAGACGGGATCGGGCTCGTTTTCGTTGGCGAAGGCGCGCAACGAGCCGAGATCGAGTCCTTGGCCGCGGGTGTCTCCAACGTCCGGTTTCTTCCCTTCTTTCCTTCCAGCAAAGTTACCTCGGTACTGGCCGCGGCGGACGCTCACCTGATTACGGTGAAACGGGGGCTGGAAGGAGTGGTAGTGCCTAGCAAGATGTACGGCATCCTCGCCGCCGCAAAGCCGATTGTGGCCGTGGCTCCTCGCGAAACGGACGCCGTAGCGCTGGGCGAGAAACTCGGATTCGGCATTGGCGCCGATCCAGATCGGCCAGGGGAAATCGCCAAGGCGGTTCGTGACTTAGCGGCTGACCCGGATCGCCTGGCGCGAATGGCCTCGGCGGCGCGCCGTGCAGCAAACGGCTACGACAGGGCGAAGGAATTACAAAGCTTCGCGCGTCTCATCGCCGGTAAGAATGCCAACGGCGAATAACAAGCAAAAAAATTTCTGCCATGAAGCAGGTTTCCTGCTTCGATTATGGCCTACATAGTTATCTGTATATTGGACTTTCTTCGTATTTTAACTAGCCAACCCCCGCTTTCCGCGCTATGTTCTTAGGCGCTGCGTGGGGCAGCCAGTTGGCCATCCTTGGTCAACGTTCCTGGGCATTTCACTTGGGAGCCGGATCCCCAATCCGGCAGTGAGTCGCGTGTGTCCACCGATGACACCGGCCGCATCGGTTCCGTAACTCTGAAAACTGAGGACGCATGGCCGCGGGCCTGCTTGCTTTTCTAATCGCACTACTCGCATCTCTAACGCTTACGGTTCCGGTTCGCGCTTTCGCTTTGCGCGTCGGCATGGTGGATCGTCCCGGACCTCGCAAGGTTCATTTGCAGCCGATCCCGTTGCTCGGCGGCCTCGCGATCTACTTTGGCGTAGCACTGTCGGTGTTGTTCCTGGTTCAAGGTCCAGCCCGAGAGCAGGTCTGGGGCATTCTCGCCGGCGCCACACTCATCGCCGCAGTCGGCATTCTCGATGATCGAGGCTTGCTGCACCATCAGATCAAGCTCTTCGTCGGCATGCCGCTCGCCGCGATCATTCTGCTGCTCAGCGGTATTCGCACACAAATTTTCAGTACGTTGTTTGGCGGTCGCACCGGTGACGTTCTTGACGCCATTCTGACCATCGTATGGGTCGTCGGGATCACTGCTTCTTTCAGCATTCTCGATCACATGGATGGGCTTTGCGCCGGAGTCGCCGCGATGGCTGCAGCCTTCTTCGCGCTGCTCGCCTATCTGAACGGCCAAGTTCTGGTAACCGTGCTTGCCGCCGCCGTGCTCGGAGCGGCGTGCGGATTTCTCCGTTGGAACTTCAAACCGGCGAAGATTTTTATGGGCGATGGCGGCGCAATGTTCCTCGGATTCCTGATGGCTACGCTGGCGTTGAAGCTGCGTTTCGCGCAGCCCAATGTGGTTTCCGCGTGGCTCGTCCCGGTTCTGATCCTTGGCGCCACAATTTTTGACACTACCTTGGTGACGATTTCGCGCAGCCGCCGCGGCCTGCTGCCCTTTGCCACTCCGGGCAAAGATCACGCGGCCCATCGTCTTGCGAATATCGGGCTGGGACAGCGGGGCGCGGTGCTAACCATGTACATGGTCGGTGCTCTGTCGGGATCATTGGCGTTGCTTGTGAGCACTTTCCCGGTGTCCTTTGCGTTGCTGGCACTCGTTTTCGCGGGGATAGTTGCTCTAACCGGCGTTTTCTTTTTAGAGCGCACGCCCTACGAGCGCCAGGCACGCAAAGCCGTAGCGGCAACCGATTAGATTGAGTGTCCCTAAGTTTTCCGAGAACAACAGATTCGTTATAATTCTGTGGGCGTGTTTTCGGACTTTGCACGCGATGAGCAGGTCATAATAATCCTGCCGCAAGTTTCGATTGAGATGTAACGACTTGCAGGAAGAACCCGGCGCCGCCGTGGCGTTTTCCGGGTCGATCGGGTGAGCCGGACGAGTGTACGAGAACCAGCCTGACAGAAAAGACGGCAGTGTAGTAGTCGTCGGTGGCTCTGCGGCCGGTTTTATGACCGCCGCAAAAGTAGCCGCGGGTGGGCGCCCTGTCCGCGTACTGGATGCAAAGGTTGGTTTTGATCCGGCGCCGCGCTCTCTGATCGTCACGCATCATTTCCGCGAACAACTCCGCGAAGTAGCCGTTTCCAGCATCGTCAACGAAATTCGCCGCTTCCAACTCTTCACCGATGGGCGCTCCGCCGAAGTTGCGCTGAACAAACCGGATCTCATTATTGAGCGCGCAAGACTGATTCCCGCGCTGGCAAAAGAGGCAACGAAGGCCGGTGCCACTTTTTCCTTCGATACGCGCTTCCTTGGCCTTGGCCCGAACTCTCGCGGACTTCGACTTGAAGTGGAAAGCGCTGGCCGCCGTGAGGAGCTTCACGCTGATCACGTCGTCGGCGCCGATGGTGCCACGACGCGCGTCGGGCGTTCCGCGGGATGGCCTCCCGTTGAGACAGTTCCCCTGGTGCAGGCCATTGTCAAGCTTCCCAAAGATTGCCCTCGGGACACGACTCGCGTTTGGTTTGTGCCGGACGACACTCCTTACTTCTACTGGCTCATCCCTGAAAGCGAATCGCGCGGCGCGCTAGGCATCATCGGCGAGGGCAGCGGCCAGGAAACCAAGAAGCGGATCGAAAGGTTTCTGGAAAAAAAGCAAATGGAGCCACTCGAATGGCAAGGAGCGCGGATCCCCGTCTATCGCAAGTGGATTCCGGTGGAGCGCAGTGTCGGCAACGGCAAGGTGTTTTTGGTTGGCGACGCCGCAGCGCAAGTGAAGGTGTCCACCGTCGGCGGAATCGTAACCGGGTTCCGCGGTGCGCAAGGCGTCGCCGACGCGTTGCTTGGTGTGGAAGGGAGCAGTGAACTGCGCGCTTTGCGCCGCGAGCTGGCAACCCACTGGCTGATCCGGAAAACGCTCCACCATTTCGAACAGAAGGACTATTCGTACCTTGTGGATCTGCTGAATTCAGCCACTCGCGAATCGCTGGGCGAAATTCACCGCGACCATTCGACAAAACTGCTTTGGACCGTTCTTCGTCGCCAGCCGCGTTTGATACTTCTCGGTCTGCGCGGCCTGTTGATGGGCTCCCGGCCACGCTAGGCAAACCGTTGTACGGCCGGCAAAGATTGCTTTGCAAGGAAAAGGAACTGCGCTCGCCAGCCGCGCGGAAATTCTAGTACAAGGGAGATTCTCTTGCGTCTATCGGTGATTGGTTGCGGCTACGTCGGCTTGGTGACGGGTGCCTGTTTGGCGGAGGCCGGTCACGAAGTCATCTGCACGGATATTGATGCCGGACGCATCGCCCAGCTAAAAGCGGGACAGGTTCCCATCTACGAACACCACCTTGACCAGATTCTGGCGTCAGCCGGCAAGAGCGGAAAGATTTCCTATACCGCCGACGCTGGCGAAGCGATTCGCTTCGGCGACGCCATTTTTATTTGTGTCGGCACACCACCGCGCTTCGACGGAAGCGCTGATCTCTCGGCAATCGATCATGTCGCGCAGCAGATCGCGGCCGAAGCGCGTTCGCCAAAGCTCGTCGTGGAAAAAAGCACCGTACCTGCTCGCACGGGAATTGAGTTGCAACGCGCGCTGACCGCCTATAGCCGCGGCGGCAATGCGTTCCGCGTCGCTTCCAACCCCGAGTTCTTGCGAGAAGGCACTGCGGTCGAAGATTTTTTCCACCCCGATCGCATCGTTGTGGGCGTCGAAGACCCAGCTGCAGGCGAACAGTTGCGCGAAATCTACAGGCCCATTCTCGAACGCAAATTTTCGTGCCCCGTCCACAACGGCACATGCCCCGACACGCACAAGGCCGAATTTCTCGTCACAACCATCAGCAGCGCGGAATTGATTAAGCACGCTTCCAATTCGTTTCTCGCTTTGAAAATCAGCTATGCGAACGTGTTGGCCGACCTCTGCGAGCAAATCGGGGCGAATGTCGAGGAAGTGACGCACGCCATCGGTCTCGATCCGCGCATTGGTACGCAGTTTTTGAAGGCCGGACTCGGTTTCGGCGGATTCTGCTTCCCGAAGGACATCCAGGCCTTCATCAGCCTGGCGGCCAATGTCGGAGTCGATTTCGAAATTCTGAAGGCCGCCGAGCGCGTCAACAAACAGCGGATCGAGCGGTTTCTGGGAAAGATCAACAAAGCACTTTGGGTCGTTAAAGGTAAGCGTGTTGCTGTTCTGGGCTTGGCTTTCAAAGCCAACACCGACGATATTCGTTTTGCGCCAGCTCTCGAAGTCATCCGCCGCTTACTTGATGAGGGGGCCGAAATTCACGCGACCGATCCGGAAGCGTTGGAAAAAGCTAAAAAGCAATTCCCGCAGGTCAATTTTCACCAAGACCCGTACAAAGCGCTCGAAAGTGCCCACGCCGCGCTTGTCTGCACGGAATGGGATGTCTACAAGAAGCTCGACTGGGAGCGCGCGGCGAAAGTCATGGCTCGCAAGCTAGTGATCGATGGACGGAACCTTTATTCGCCGGCCAAAATGAAACAGTTGGGTTTTGAGTACGTTTCATTCGGGCGCGAGTAGCACGCCTGCTACGCTGTCTTTTGCGCCGAAAACTGTTCCTGAAAATACTCGATAGTCTTCTTGAGACCATCTGCTAGCCGCACTCTGGGCTCCCAGCCCAGCAACCGTTTCGCTTTCCGAATGTCCGGGCAGCGGCGTTTCGGGTCGTCCTGCGGCAGTGGTTCGAACACGATCGGCCCCGCTTTCGGAAAATGTGCGCGCACGCGCTGCGCGAATTCCAATAGCGTGATTTCTTCCGGGTTGCCGACATTCACGGGTAAATGTTCGTCGGACATCGCCAGCCGATAAATGCCATCGATCAAATCTGAAACGTAGCAGAAGCTCCGCGTTTGCTTGCCGTCGCCATAGACGGTAATTGGCTTTTCACTGAGCGCCTGGAAAACAAAATTCGGCAACGCGCGGCCGTCATTCAATCGCATACGTGGCCCATAGGTGTTGAAAATGCGCACTATGTGCGTGTCTACTCCGTAGTGGCGGTGATAACCCATGGTGAGCGCCTCGGAGAAGCGTTTGGCTTCGTCGTACACGCTGCGCGGCCCGACCGAATTCACGTGACCCCAGTATTCCTCGTGTTGCGGCGAGATTTCAGGATCGCCGTAGCACTCGCTGGTGGATGCAAGGAAGAATTTCGCGCGTTTGGCATGCGCCAGCTCGAGGGCATTCTGCGTTCCTACCGAACCGACTCGCATCGTTTCGATCGGATGTTTGAGATAATCCGGTGGACTCGCAGGTGACGCGAAGTGCAGCACGTAGGCGACGTCTCCGGCAACGTCTAAACGGTCGCTCACGTTCCCACGTTCAAATGAAAATTTCTTGTCGCTCTTGAGATGCGAAAGATTTTCTTCCCGGCCGGTGATGAAATTGTCGATTCCCAGCACGTCCCAGCCTTCCGCCAACAGCCGGTCACACAAATGCGATCCCAGAAATCCCGCCGCTCCTGTTACCACTGCCCGCATGCTTCCTCCCAAAATTTCCTTTGTCAGTGTATCTTCGCTGCGGGTGCTTGACTACTTATGCGCTGCAAACTTGCCGTGTGTACTTCGCAATGAACGATACGACGCCCCCTGCGACGACGTCACGCCTTCGCCGATCCTACCGAGCTCTTCTGTTGCTTGGCGGCTGCAACCTTCTGCTGTTCCTGCTGGCAGTCGCGGCATTCCTTCATGCTGGCACTTGGCTCGTTCGCGAGGACTCCGCGCAAAAAGCACAAATCATCGTGGTCTTGAGTGGAGGACTTCCAGAGCGCGCTGTTGCTGCTGCGGATGAATTCAGGGTGAGTGGCGCAAAAGAGGTCTGGCTGACGCGACCTTTGCAACCAGGCGCTGCCATGCAGCAACTGCATTTGCCTTATGCTGGCGAAGAACAGTACAGCCGCATGGTGCTGATCGACCGGGGCGTACCTCCCGTGGCAATTCGCATTCTAGATCCGCACATCAACAACACTGCCGATGAACTGAGATTGGTTTCGAACGAGCTGCAGTCGCACCCGGGCGCAACCGTTGCAGTGGTTACCTCCAAAGCGCACACTCGCCGCGTACGGTCGATTTGGAAGGTTATAGCGAAGGAAAAGAATCGCGACCATCTGTTGGTTCGCGCAGCGCCTCAGGACCCTTTCGACTCCGAACACTGGTGGCGATCTACAAACGATGCGTTGAGTGTAGCGCGCGAATACCTCGGCTTGCTTAACGCGTGGTTCGGCCTTCCGCTGACTCATAGCCGTTAATGGCAGGATTGCCGTCGAGAGCGGGAAGAACTAGAAGAACAAGAATCGCTTTCTCTTCAGGGAGGTCGCTGAAATTTCCGGCATGTGCGGCAATCCTCGTCCTTCGAACGCCGCCAAAGGGTTCTCAACAAACAGCGCCTCAGCTTTCGGGCGCCCGAACTCTCTTTCGACTACATCGTAAGCTGCTCGCAACTTGTGTGGCCGCAACGTAGTGTTGTGGGCGTCGCTGGCGATGAAATGCACTAACCCCCGCGCAACCCATTCCATCGAAGTGGCCCGGATGTTTGAGCCAAAAGCCCCGGTCAATGAACCACCCGTAACCTGTCCGTAGCAGCCATTTCGAATCCACTTTTCCAGGCGCTCCGGCTGAGCGCGCAGAATCCCGTTGCGTTCCGGATGCGTAACTACCGGACGCATCCCCGCCAGCTGAATTTCATACAGCGTCTGATCTATCGCCGGCGGAATTGCGAATTCGTTAAACTCTACGAGCAAATAGTCCTTTTGGTGGATGCAGTAAGGCGAAGGCATTTTCTTTAGTGCGGCGATATTCTCCGGGCTCAGGTGGAAATCGCAACCCGTCGCCAGCTTTAGTTTGCTTCCCAGCGCACTTTGCAACTTTTCTGCTTCGCGCCTCACATTGGCGTAGTCGAATCTGTATTCAAGGCTGGCATGGGGCGTGGCCACAACGTGGGTAATGCCGTCCGCAATCGCCATTTCCGCCATTGCCATTGATTCTTCGAACGACGTCGCCCCGTCGTCCATTCCGCTCAAGATGTGGCAGTGTAGATCGATCATTGACGCTCGCGGCCTCTACCCGCGCACCGAGCTGTATACCTGATATACCCCGAGCAGAAACATTAGCGCCGCGAAAGTTTTTCGCATCGCCGCCGATGGAATTCGTTTCGCCAGGCTGGCGCCGGCAATGCCGCCCAAAAATACACCGGGGATGAGTAGCAAGCCCGTCCGCCAATCGACGTAGCCTGCTTTACCGTACGCCAGCACCGCCAGCAATCCCGTCGGCGGGATCAGCGCCACCAGGCTCGTTCCCTGCGCGCGGTGCTGTGTAAATCCGAGCATCAATCCCAGGATCGGCACCATGATCGTTCCTCCGCCGATTCCAAACATCCCCGAAGCAATCCCTCCAGCCACGCCGGTCAACAAAACGCAGACATCCAGCAAGATTTTCCGGTTCATGCTCCACCCTCTTTCAGAGAGGCGGGCGCCTTGATCGCCACTCCATTTGTCGGCTTGGCCTTCATCCACAACAACACCGCGGAGAACATCAAGTAGCCGCCAAAGAGCGCTTTGAGCATCGGCGTGGACATCGGCACTGCAATCAATCCACCGACCCACGCGCCCAAAATCATTCCGATCGCGCAAAGTATTCCTGCGCGCAGGTCCACATGCCCGGCTTTCCAGTATTGCCGCAGCGCACCCAGTCCGATCGGCGGCAACAAAATAAACAGCGAAGTTCCTTGAGCCAGATGCTGGTCCATGTGCAAAACGTGCACCATCGCTGGCACCAGCACGATGCCCCCTCCGATTCCCAGCAAACCTAGCAAGACTCCAGCAACCGCTCCCAGAAACAAAACCAAAATCGTCGTCAATCAGACGCTCCGCAAAGCCATTGGTTTCTCCGTCTCTCTATATTTTCCGCGTCAATCTTTGTCCAAGCAACGTTCACAACCTTGAACAACGCGTAACATACACATCATCCGCCTGTCGGGCGCGCTACGCGAACCTGCTATATTGGTAGTGCAGCCCTTCGCGCCCTGTGCGCATGTTCTTCAATTCATCTTTCAGGGTTTTGTGCGTTCGCTTACAACCCTGGCCAATTAGCGAGGAGCGATTACTTTCAGATGCCTACCGACCGGAAACCAGAATTTTTCAAAGGCGCTCAATTAAAAGTTGGAATCATCGGCTGCGGTTATGTAGGACTTCCTCTCGCCCTTCGTTTCGCGGAAGCTGGCCATAAGGTCACCGGTTTTGACACCGATCCCGCCAAAGTTTCCATGCTCAACTCGGGCAAGTCCTACATTGAACACATTCGCCAAGACAAGATTCAGCAGTTCGTGAACAGCCGCCACTTCAACGCCACCACCGATTTCGAGCGCCTCAAGGACGTCGACGCCATCATCATCTGCGTTCCGACTCCGCTAGACGAACGCCGCGAGCCGGACCTCAGCTACGTTGAACAAACCGCTGTCTCGATCCAGCCAAATCTGCAAAAGGGCCAGCTGGTCGTCCTCGAATCCACCACTTATCCGGGCACTACGGAAGAACTCGTCCTTCCTATTCTCGAAAAATCCGGCCTCCGCTGCCCCATCGCCGCCGGCATTGAGAGCGACAACATCCCGACGGACTTCTTTCTCGCCTTTTCGCCCGAACGCGAAGACCCAGGCAACAAACAGTACGGCCTCGCTCAAATTCCCAAAGTCGTCGGCGGCACCAATCCTCCCAGCGCCCGCGCCGCGCAAGCCCTCTACGCGCAAGTCGTCGCCAAGGTCGTCCCCGTCAGCTCCACTCGCGCCGCGGAAATGGCCAAGCTCCTCGAAAATATTTTTCGCTGCGTCAACATCGCGCTGGTCAACGAGCTGAAGCTCCTCGCTTCCCGGATGAACATCGACATATGGGAAGTCATCGACGCTGCCGCCACCAAACCGTTCGGCTTCATGCCCTTCTACCCGGGCCCGGGCCTCGGCGGCCACTGCATCCCCGTCGATCCTTTCTATCTCTCCTGGAAAGCCCGCGAGTACGATTTCTCAGCACGCTTCATCGAACTCGCGGGCGAAATCAACACTTCGATGCCGTACCACATCGTTGATGCCATCGCGGATTCCCTCAACAAACACAAGAAAAGCCTTAACGGCGCCAAGCTCCTCATCCTCGGAGTCGCCTATAAGAAAGACGTCGACGACCTCCGCGAATCCCCGTCTCTCAAGATCATGCAGCTTCTCCAGCAGCGCGGCGTACAACTCGATTACAACGATCCTTATTTCCCGCAACTCCACAAAATGCGCCACTACAATTTTGAAAACATGAAATCGGTGCCGCTTTCCGCGCAGACACTCGGCCAATACGACGCCGCCGTCATCGCCACCGACCACACCAGCTACGACTATCACGCCATTGTCGACGCATCGAAAATCGTCGTGGACACCCGCAACGCCACCCGTCGCGTAACGCGCAACCGCAACCGCATCGTAGCCTGCTGATCGCGATCAGCGTCGGACAATTTGCCGCCTTTTATTGGGTGCCGCACCCTGCGAATTTCAGGGTGCGGTTTGTTCTAAGGGCATTAGCGCGGCCCTGCCTTCATTCCATCTCTTCTTACATCGTCCTATCCCCTGCTAACATATCGCCACCATGCCCGACGCTCCTTCGCTGGTGGGCCAGTCCTTTTCGCATTACCGCATCATCGAAAAACTCGGTGGTGGCGGCATGGGCGTCGTCTACAAAGCCGAAGACACCCGCCTCCATCGTTTCGTCGCACTGAAATTTCTTCCCGACGACGTGGCCCGCGATCCGCAAGTCCTCGCCCGCTTCCAGCGCGAAGCCCAGGCCGCCTCCGCTCTCAATCACGCCAACATCTGCACGATCTACGACATCGGGGACGAAGCCGGTAAGGCCTTTATCGCCATGGAATTCCTCGACGGCCAGACGCTCAAGCACGTCATCATGGGCCGCCCGCTCGACATGGAGGTTTTTCTCGACATCGGCATTGAAGTCGCCGACGCCCTCGATGCCGCCCACGCCCAAGGCATCGTTCACCGCGACATCAAGCCCGCCAACATCTTTGTCACCAAGCGCGGCCACGCCAAAATTCTTGATTTCGGTCTAGCCAAAGTACGCGCAGTCCCGGGCACCGAATCCGCATCCGCCATCGAAACCATGGCGACGCAGGGCGTTGACCCCGAGCATCTCACCAGCCCGGGCAGCACGATCGGCACCGTCGCCTACATGTCTCCCGAGCAAGTCCGCGCCAAACAACTCGATCCGCGCAGCGATCTCTTCTCCTTTGGCGTTGTCCTCTACGAAATGTCGACCGGCCAGCTTCCCTTCCGCGGCGAAAGCTCCGCCGTCATCTTCGAATCCATCATGAACCGCCCGCCCGTATCGCCGGTTCGCCTCAATCCCGACCTTTCTCCCGAGCTCGAGCGCATCGTCCGCAAAGCCCTCGAAAAAGATCGAGAACTTCGCTACCAATCCGCCGCTGACCTCCGCAGCGATCTCAAGCGCCTCAAACGCGAACTCGACTCGGCGCGCAGCTCCGGCTCTATTGCCGCCGCCGAAGATTCTCAAAACATTGCGCAATCAGTCGCTTCTCATGGGTCGGGCTCTTCTGCGTCGGCAACCTCAGGGGGTGCTGGACAGCCTGTATCGCCCAGCTCACAAGTTTCCGCTGCTCCCGTCAGCACCGTTAGCTCTGTATCCTCTGCCGTGCAACCTGCGCGCTCCAAAACATGGCTCTGGGGAGGAATCGCCGCTGTTGCGCTTTTCGCTGCAATTGCCGCTGGCCTCACCTTCACGCGCCGCACCAGCGCTCTCACTGAAAAAGACACTATCCTTCTCACTGAATTCGTAAACACCACCGGCGATAGCGTTTTCGACGGCACCCTCAAGCAAGCCCTCGCCTCACAGCTCGAACAATCTCCCTTCCTCAACATCGTCCCCGAATCCAAAATCCAGCAGGCGCTTCAATTCATGGGTCGCCCTTCCGGCGAACGAATCACTTCCGAAGTCGGCCGCGAAATCTGCCAGCGCGAAAGCATCAAGGCCATGATGACCGGCTCCATCGCCAGCCTCGGCTCCCATTACGTCGTCCAGCTCAAAGCCATCAACGGCCAGACGGGCGACGCTATCGCCACCGAACAGATCGAAGTCGAGAACAAGGAACAAGTCCTAAAAGGGATGGACCGCGCCGCTACGCAAATCCGCCAGAAACTCGGCGAGTCCTTCACCACGATCAAACAGTTCGCCACGCCGCTCGAACAGGCCACTACCTCATCTCTTGAAGCTCTCAAGGCCTACAGCGCTGGCCATGCAAAACACGCGGTGCTCGACGACCACGCCGCCGTTCCATTCTTCAAAAAAGCTGTCGAAATCGATCCGAACTTCGCTCTTGCCTGGGCCGAAATGGGTGTCGCCCAGGGAAACGAGGGCATGAGCAACGCCGCGGAGGATGCCTTGACAAAGGCTTTCGATCTTCGCGAGCGCGCCAGCGACGTCGAACGCTTCTACATCAGCGGCCACTACTTCAATACCATCGGAGACCTCGACAAGTCCGTCGCGGTCTATGAACAATGGAACAAAGCCTATCCTCGCGATTCCATTCCTCTGAACAATCTTGCTCTCCTCTACGGCGCGCTTGGCCAATTCGACAAAGGCCTTAGTGCCGCGCTCGAGGAGATGAAAGTCGAGCCCAACAGCATCTTTTCTTACCAGGATGTCGCCGACGGCTATTTCAACGTCAACCGGCTCGATGAAGCCAAGTCCGTCGCCGAGCAAGGTATAGCCAAGGGTCCTGATGCCATCGGCGCGCACCGCCAGCTCATGGATCTTGCCTACCTGCGGGGAGACACCGCCGAGATCGATCGTCACGTAGCATGGGCTAAGGATCGGCCCGATGGGCCTTTCGTGCTGCTGGGGAAGGCCTTCTACGAATTCAACGCCGGCAAACTCAAAGCCACTTTGCAAACTTTTCAGGATGGGCAGGCAGCCGCGCAAAAGTTTGGCAACGTCGAGTTGTCTGCTACGCTCGCCGCCTTGTCAAGTTACAGCTCCAGCCTCGCGGGCGACTGCCCTTCCGCCAAAGCGGCCGCCTCGGCTTCTCAGCAGCAGTTTCCAGGCGGCGCGAACCTTGAGCCTGCTTCGATTGCCCTCGCAATTTGCGGCGAACCTGCGCGTGCCACCCAATTCATCGATGCGCGCGCCAAACGGTACCCGAACGACACACTGCTCAGCACCATTCGGAAGCCGGCAGTCCTCGCGATTCTCGCCATGCGCGCAGGCAAAACGGACGAAGCCCTTCGCCTTCTCGAACCAGCCCGCCGCATCGAACTTGGTGTCGGCCCGGGCACCGCTGCCGCCATGGTTCCGTACATACGCGGCCTCATTTATCTAAACAAAAAAGATGGCGCCAATGCCTCTCTCGAGTTTCGCAAGATCATTGAACGCCGCCATCTTTTCGCAAGCGCACCTACCTTCTCCCTTTCTCAACTCGGGCTCGCTCGCGCTTACGCTCTACAAAATGACTCCGCCAAGGCTCGCACTGCTTATCAAGACTTCGTCGCCGCTTGGAAAAACGCCGACCCCGACCTCGCTCCTCTCAAACAGGCCAAAGCTGAATACGCCAAACTTCAGTAGCTGTTTTCAGAACCTGCTCCGCGTTTGAAACGCACTTCTCTTCTAACTTCCGCTACAATCCTTCCAACTCTGGTCGGCCCTCCATGAATCCATTACGCGCAAACGCGCTACGAGCGAGTGTCTTTTCTTTTGTCTTGGTACTTTTTCTCGTCGCCTCATCGGCGTCCGCTCAGTCTTCCGCTCCTTCGAACCAGATCCGCTTCACCGACGCCACCGAAAACTCCGGCATCCACTTTTCCCACTTCAAGGGCAACAAAGGCATCTCCATCAACTTGGAAGAATTCGGCCCGGGTGTCTGTGTCGCAGACTTCGACGGCGATGGCTGGCAGGACATTTATTTCGTCAACGGCCGTGACCGCTATAATCGCGGCATCGAAGTACAGAACGCGCTCTATCGCAATAACCGCGACGCCACCTTCATCGACGTCACCGACAAGGCCGGCGTTCCCGGCACTGGCTACGGTCTCGGCTGCGTCTGGGGCGACTACGACAACGACGGCTTTCCCGATCTCTTCGTCACTCAGTACGGAAAAAACGTCCTCTACCACAACAACAGAGACGGCACGTTCACCGATGTCACGGACAAAGCCGGCGTTGGCGGCATGGAGTTCGGCACATGGTTCCACTCCGGCGCCACTTTTTTCGACTACGATCGCGACGGTAAACTCGATCTTTACGTCGGCGGGTACGTCGCATATGGTCCCGCCGCTCGCCGCTATTGCGATTTAGCGGGAATCCAATCCAGTTGTGCGCCCAGTGCCTACGCCGGAAGCCCCGCCATGCTCTACCACAACAACGGCGACGGCACTTTCACCAATGTCACCAAAGCGGCGGGCATTTACCAGCCTAACGGCAAAAATCTTTCCGTCGGCGCCGCTGACTATGACAATGACGGCTGGCCCGACCTCTTCATCGCTAACGACGGCGTCCCTGCCTATCTCTACCGCAACGATGGCAAAGGCAAATTTCGCGAAACCGCAACCGTCACCGGCATGGCCTACACACTCGCGGGCAAAGTCATGGCCGCCATGTGCATTTCTCTTGGCGACTACGACAACGATGGCCTCCTCGATCTCTACATTTCCGATTTCCAGCAGAATTCAGATCACGTCTGGCACAACGCCGGCCGAGGCTTCATGGACGAAGTCAGCAACGAACTCGGCATCACCATTCCCACGCGAGACATTCTCAGTTTTGGCGGCGGCTTTTTCGATTACGACAACGACGGCTGGCTCGACCTCTTCATCGCCAACGGCCACGTCTACCCAGAAGTCGAACAGGCCACGCCCGGCACTCACTACAAGCAAATCAACACTCTGTTCCACAACGAAACCGGGAAACGCTTTTCCGTCGCTACCGAATCATCCGGCATCGCCGCGCTTGCTCCTCGTGCCGCCCGCGGGGCAGCCTTCGCCGACTTCGACAACGACGGCTTCGTGGACATCGTCGTCGCCAACAACGGCGACCCGCCTACGCTCCTCCGCAACGAAGGCGGCAATTCGAATCACTTCGTAAACTTTCGCTTAGTTGGCTCCAAATCGAATCGCGACGCGATGGGCGCGCGAATCCGCATTACGGCCGGCGGCATCTCACAAATCCGCGAAATTGCCGGCGGCGGCAGCTACCTTTCCCAAAGCGATCTGCGTGCCAACTTCGGTCTCGGCAAATCCGAAACAATTGATCTCGTCGAAGTCACCTGGCCCAGCGGTTCCAAGCAATCTTTCCGCAACATTCCCGCCAACAAGTTCTACCAAATCACCGAAGGCTCCGATTCGCTCAGCTTCCAGCAAATTGTCCGTCACTAGTTGTAAGGGCGCAGCATGCTGCGCCCGAGCGCTGACTACGTTCAATTTCCGGTCACCGCCGTCGGCTGCACCTCCACGGGCGACCACTTCTTCCACACAAACCGCGCGGGCACCCACAAAATCGCGCACCACAGCACCACCACCGGCCCGCGCCCGATCAGAAACGCCAACAGTCCGGCCAGGCTGGCCATCGCATCTCCAAATCCCGTCGCGGCCGCCGCGCGCAGCTGCGCTCCCAACGATTCAGACGGCTTCGCCACCTCTTCCCGCATCGTAAAAAACACATTCGCAAAAATCACGCGATGCTCCGACGCCTGCCGCTCCGCCTCGAGCCGCGTCACCTCTGCACTCGCATTCGCAATCTGGCGCTGCAGCTCCCGCACATTTCCATCTGGATACGTCTGCTTCTGCAAGAGTTCCTGCAAGCGCTTCAGCGTCTTCTGCGCGTTCGCCAGCCGAGCGTCCAGGTCCGCGCGCTGCTGCGTAATCTCATCCGCAGCCTGTTCTTCCCGCTCCACGTCGCCCAGTGACTTCAGTTCGCTCACCGTCTCAGTCAGTTCCGTCGAAGGCACTCGCAGCGTAGCATTCAGCACGCTCCCGCTCTTCTGCCCAATCATGCGCAGCTTCGCCGCATACGCCCGGTGTTTCTCCAGTATTTCTTGCAGCGACGTCCGCGACCGTGAAAACTCCTTCGTCGCCACCGCCAGCTCCGCCGTATGCGCAATCAACGGATCGCTCAGCGAAACCCTCGTTCCTCTCGTGCCGTCGATCCGATCATCCTTGTCGATTGGCTCTGTCTTCAGCTTCAGTGGTTCGGTGGCCTGAAACTGTTTTCGTTCGTTTTCGTCAATCACCGCCTGCGACTCCGGCCCCGGCGCCGCCGGATCACTCGCTGGATAGCTTACCGCTGGGTACGCCGACACCGCCTTGTCCGTAGGAGCCATCCTTGCCATGGGTCGAGTTCCGATGAGCGCCACGCCAAAACCCACCGCAAATACAACCACCAGCCCGCGCTGCACCTTGCTCCATCCGCGCCACTTCTCCGCCAGCACCAATATCGGATTCTTCATGAGATACCTCCTCCGGCATCCCCCTTAGAACGTAGCGGCCTTTTTTTCTTGCATGGATTGCAAGGATTCAGGCCCGGAGCGCGTTTTGTGCGCGCCGGGTTCGCAAAGCTAGTAATCCCTCATTGATTCAGCCAACCCTGGACTGTTAACCGCTCTATCCCCTCCTCGCCCCGCAGCTTTTTCAGGTGGTGGAATGACATCAGAAGCGAGACAATTCGGCCAAAGGGGCTGTCAACGCGGGCAACCGCTGGAAAATCCAGGTCTCCAGGAGCAATACAATGTTCCACAGAACTTTTGCGCGTGTTTTTGTCGCGGCGTGCCTTGGCTGCGGGTTCACCTATCCAGGCTATGTTTGCGCACAGATTTCCGCTCAACCCACCACCAACCGGCCAAGCGACCTTCCTACCGAAACCCGGCGTCCGGTTTCCATCAGTGGCGCCGTAGTCTTGGAAGACGGTTCGCCTTTAGACGAGCCTGTGCAGATTCAGCGCGTTTGCAGCAACGTCGTCTATGGGCAGAACTTTAGCGATGCCAGCGGAAAGTTCACAATTTTCATAGAAGAGAATGGCACTATCGGTTTTCAAGGCGCTTCCGAAGGCGGCGGCGTAACCACCATGGGAGCGCAACTCGGCAGCCGTTCCTCGCAAACCACCAGAACACAGCTGTGGGGATGCGAGATTCGCGCGCTCACTCCGGGATATTTCTCCGGATCGGTATCTCTCGCCGGCAAGGATTTCAGCACACCGGTATCGGTCGGCAACATCGTGCTTCGCCGCATGGGCGATAGCGGTGGGCACGCCGTCAGCGCTACCGATCTGCAGGCGCCGGCGGCCGCCCGCAAGGAATTCGAGAAAGCTCGCGACGATTACTTCAAAAAAAAGTACGACAGTGCCGAAAAACATCTGGCCAAAGCTGTTAGCCTTCATCCGCAATACGCCTCGGCTCTTGACCTGCGCGGACGGGTACAACGGGCGCGGCGCACCGATGAAGAAGCCGAAAAGTCATTCCGCGCGGCCATCGCCAGCGACGAGAAGTTTGTCGCCCCATACCTTCATCTTGCCGCTTTGCTCGCGACATACGGCAGATGGCCTGAAGTCATCGCCATGAGCGACAAGGCCATCGAACTGAATGGCGAAGGATACACGGAGCCGTACTACTTCGCCGCTGTGGCTCACCTCATGCTGAAACAAATCCCGGCGGCAAAGCTCAGCATCGGCAAGGTCCTCCAGATGGACAAAGATCATCGTTTTCCTCGCGCCGAACTCATGATAGGCAACATTTTGCGCAGTGAAGGCAACTACGCAGGGGCAGCGGAACACTTCGAGCGTTATGTGAATATGGAACCCAATACTCCCGATGCAGCTAAGGTTCGCGAGTACTTAGCGTCATTCCAGCAGGAAAAACCGAAGCCCGAACCGGTCAAAGAATGACTACAATCGAGGTGGCAAAGAAAGAATCGTTCGCAAGGTAAGTCCGACCCAGGGTTCGCTTTTTGAACCTGGGTCTTCCTCCGTCCGTCGGTTGTCCTCGCGTCCTCGCCTAGAGGGCGTACTCAGACGGCACTTCCGTACGAATCTCAGGACTCGCTCAAACCTAGTTCGCTTACAATCGCCTCAACGGGTCCCTGCAGGATTGTTCTTGAAAAGGACGGGTTTCAGGGTTTGTACTTGCACCGCTTCTTCTCTGAGCGGAGCGAAGAGAAACCCTGAGTTCAACGGGTGCGGGCTTTACTTGGAGCCCGCAAAGATAGAAGTCCGGATTCTACTTGGATCCAGCTTGCTGAATATTGGAGTGGCCATGGACTACCCCGAAAAGCGCCGCACTCCCCGCTACGCCTTCATTGCCGTCGCCGAAATTACCGATGCCGCCTCCGGCGCGCAGCTCAACTCCCAAGTCTCCGAACTGAGCCTCAACGGCTGCTACGTCGACATGCTGAACCTTCTGCCCGTCAACTCGCAGGTCACTCTCAAGATCTTTGCCGATTCCGAATGCTTTGAAGCCACCGCCAGCGTCATTTACGCGCTCGAAGGCCTCGGCATGGGCCTCGCCTTCCAGGATGTCTCTCTAAAGAGCGGCGCCCTCTTGCGCCGCTGGCTCCAAAACGCCGGCGAATCCCAATCCTGACGGCGCGATGGTCGTGAGCTGACGCTAAAATATGGGGATTCTTCGTAAGGTGCTTCGTGCGGCATGGGGAGGGGGCTAGTTATAGCCAGCTAAGAGAAATTGGCCACGTTCCGTCCTACCAGCGACCGCACGCCTTAGCGTTCGCTCTTCTTCATCAGCTGCACACGGGCTTCCGCAAACGGCAGCGTTGCTTCCAGCAACACCGGCGTCCTCGCTGCATCTTTCGCTAGGTAAAGTTTGAAATGCGCGTCCTTCATCTCCGCGCCGTTGTCGAACACTTTGACCTCTACGGTGTTCGTCGAAAAATGCCCTGCCGGCACTTGTACTTCCGCCGATCCGATCTTCTGCGCCTTCACTTCGTACAGCTTCCGCCCGTCGTACACCGGCCCTTTGACTTCCGGAGTCTTCGCCCAGTCCACGCTGCGCAGATACTGCATCATCCCCAGCGGATCGCGCGTCCCGGGCAGCACGCGCGCCTGCGTCGCATCCTCCGGAGCCGGCTCGCGCCCCGTCGCCGTCATCCGCTGAATCGAATTCATTTTGGTGCCGCGTTCGCTCAACCGCATTTCATACTGCACGCTTACGAAATCCCCAGGCGCGCTGTACGAATCGAATTGGTCGTCCAGCTCAAACATCAGCCGCAGCGGATTCTGCGTGTGCGCTGTCGCCTGCAGGTGCCACGCATCTTTCCCTGCAATCTCTTTCCGTCCGTTCACCGAAAGCTTCAGCGTCGCGACGTTGTTCACTTTCGCCACGTTCGCGGAAAATTCCAGTGCTTCTCCGATCGGCGGAGCAAAACCCGCGGGGGCGGCACCAGCCGCGGTCGGTTGTTTCTCAGCCATCGGCGATGTCGGGACGGTTGGCTGCGGCGTCGCAGTGGGCACCGTCGGATTTGCGGCCAGCGGCGGCTCCGGCGTGAAGTTCACCGTCGTCTTGCTCTGCCCACCCGCGTGCAGCCAAACAAAAGCGGCTCCGCCGCAGATCACGGCCAGAAAAATTGCCAGCACCACCACTACCCGGCGGCTCATGCTTTTCTTGCACCCTTTCCGTTCCGCAAAATCTTGCCCGCGCGGCTTTCGTCGTACAATATCGTGTCGCGCGTACCGCGTCACCAGACGTACAAAGGCAGGTTATCAAAAGCCCAGCAGCGCGTCTTGCGAAAGCTGGTTGAATTAATTAGACGCTGCTTAGATCGCGCCGTCGCCCGGCGCAAGTTTGGAGGATGGCTCGAATGCGATACGTGGTTACCGGTGGCGCCGGCTTCATCGGATCCAACACTGTGGATGAACTCGTCCGCCGCGGCGAAAGCGTGGTCGTCCTCGACGATCTTTCCGCCGGCAAGGAAGACAACCTTGCCGAATCGCGCAACAAAATTTCGTTTATCAAGGGTTCCATCAACGACATCGAAGCGATCCGCCGTTCGATGCAGGAAGCCGATTACGTCATCCACCTCGCCGCGCGCACTTCTGTTCCCCGTTCCGTCAAAGACCCGCTCGAGACCAATCGCGTCAACATCGAAGGTACGCTCAATGTTTTGCTCGCCGCGCGCGACGCCAAAGTAAAACGTGTCGTCCTCGCCGCATCTTCTTCCGCTTACGGCGAAACTCCGACGCTGCCAAAAGTAGAAACCATGCAGCCGGAACCAATCTCTCCCTACGGCGTTACAAAATATGTTTGCGAACTCTACGCGCAAATGTTCGGCCGCGTGTACGGCCTGCAGAACGTCAGCTTGCGCTACTTCAATGTATTTGGCCCGCGCCAGGATCCCGGTTCCCCCTACTCCGGCGTGCTCTCCAAATTCTGCACTGCTTTTCTCGAAGGCACTGAGCCCGGAGTCTATGGCGACGGTGAGCAGACGCGCGACTTCACCTACATAGACAACGTTGTGCAGGCGAATTTGCTTGCCTGCGAAGCACCGGCCGCCAACGGAAAAGTATTCAACGTCGGCACCGGCGAACGCATTTCACTGAACCAGACGCTGGAACTGCTGCGCGAAATCAGCGGCAACAAACTCGAAGCGAAATACGAACCCACGCGCGAAGGCGACATCCGCGATTCTCAAGCCGACATCACGCTTGCCCGCGAACTCCTTGGCTACGATCCCACTGTGAATTTTTCCGAAGGCCTCCGCCGCACTTTTGCCTGGTATCAAGAATCGCAAGCCAAAGCCCTAGCCAAACAAAAAAGCGCGGATTAACTCTCCGCGCTTTCCGTATCTTAATTTTTAGTTCTTTTACGGTGCCGCAGTCTTGCCGTAGCTCAGCGGATCGCCGGTTTTCGGCTCGTCATACTTGTTCCAGAACCACAGCGGTTCCAGCTTCTTCTGCTCCGGCCACACCTGGTTGAGCGTGTCGCCCTCGAAGAGTTCGCCGTTCTTCATCACCCAGTGAATGGTGTTGGTGTTGTGAATATCGTCGAGCGGATTCTTGTCGTAGATAACCAGGTCCGCGAGTTTCCCCGGTTCGATGGAGCCGAGTTCATCCGGCCTACCGACAATCTTGGAGCCGTTGGCGGTCGCGCACTTCAACACTTCCAGCGGAGTCATGCCTCCGCTCGCGAGCATCCACATCTCCCAGTGATAGCCAAGCCCCTGCAACTGGCCGTGGCTGCCGACTCCAACCAGCCCACCCGCGCGTTCCAGCTTCGCCATCTGCGCAGCCAGCTTCGGGAATTCGAACTCGTCTTTGCGGAACCACGCCGGGCGGCGCTTGGTCCTCTGGTCAATGATTCTGTGCGGAATGAAGTGATTGAGCTTCGCGTTGTCGTGTACTTCGCTGTACTCATACCAATAGTCTTCACCGAAGGGCCCGCCGTAATTCACGATAAGCGTCGGAGTTTCCGCGATGCCCGACTTCGCGAACATCTGCAGCACATCGTTGTAGAGGGGGGTGATGGGCAGCGTGTGCTCGTTGCCGTGGAAGCCGTCAATCACGTGCGTGAGATCGAGTTTCAGGTCGAGAGCACCCTCCGTGGTCGGCATCATCTGAAGTTCTTTCGCAGCCTCCACCATGTACTGGCGCTGCTTGCGATTGCCGACGAGATAGCTCTTGATGTTGTGCGTGCCGTAATACTTCTGGTATTTCGTCAGCACACCTTTCACTTCTTCCATGGACTGGAAGTTGTTGTCGGAGAAAACGCCGGGGCCGGTGGAAAATGCGCGCTGGCCGAGGATGTCGCCCGTGTCCACAAGATCCTGATAGGCAAACATGTCGTTCGAACCGGTCTGCACGTCGAGGCCGGCGGTCACGCCGTAAGCAAGATTGGCGAGGAATGCCCAGTTCTGCGTATCGAGAATGCCGCGCTTGATTTCGGTCCAGTGCGCATGTGTGTCAATGTAGCCGGGCGAAATGGTCTTGCCCTTCACGTCGAACACTTTTGCACCTGAAGGAACGCTGCCGCGCGCGCCGACGCTCTTGATGCGATTGTCTTCCACGACGATGTCGGCGTCTTTCAGGACCTGATCTCCCTTCATCGTGATTACGGTCGCGCCGCGAAGAACGATGGTGCCCTTGGGAGTTTTGCGCGGGACTTCGAGATTAATGGCGATTTCCTGGACGTCTTTTTCCTGCTCCTTGAATTTTTTCTCTTCCTTCTTTTCGTCTTTCTTGTCGTCTTTTTTCTGCGCGTCGGCAGAGTCTTTCTTGTCTTTGTCGGCGTCCTTGGCGTCGTCCTTCTTGTCGCCGTCTTTTTTCTCGTCTTTCTTCTCGCCTTCCTTCTTTTCGTCCTTAGGCGGTTCGAACGAGATGGAGCTCAGGGGCTGACGGAAATAGCTGGAGCCAATGGCCCAGGTAACGGTCTTGCCGCCATCTGCCCAGCCGAAGTAGTCCGCGCCGACGTCCGTAATTTTCTTCAACGGAACTGCCGGACCACCGAGGTTGATCGTTGGCGCTTCGCCGCCTACCGGGGGCATGGCGACAACGTAAAGCTGATTTTGTACGTGAGCCAAAACCCATTGGCCATCGGGACTGGGAACGAGGTCATCAGCGGAAACAGGTTCTTCGGCATAGTAGATCCCTTGTCCTTTGACCTGTAGGTGCGTGCGGCGATCAGTGCCGTCGTAGCGCAGCGAAACGAGCCCGCCCGGCGTGTAGACGTAAATGCGATCTTTTTCGTTGGTGAAGTGGGGACCGCCTGCGCCGCGCGCGGGAAGAATCAGGTTGGGCTCGCCACCATCCGCGGAAATCCAGATGAGGTCGTCGTTATCAGTCTGACCGCCGTCAAATTCGCTGTTTTCGCGATCGTAGGCATTGCCGCGCAGCAAAACGATGCGCGAACCGTCCGGAGAAAACGAAGGATTGCTATAGACCGCGAGCGACTTGGAAAGCTGAACTGGAGTACCGCCAGAGCTCGGAATCTTCCAGAGCTGGCCGCCATCACCGGACCAGGAAACGTAAGCGATCCACTTCCCATCGGGAGACCAGCCGGGCTGGAAAGCTGTGCCTTTTCCCGTGTCGACTTTTTGCGGTTTACCGGATGGCAGATCGAGCGTGTAGAGGTGCGTCATCGCGGAGAACGCGAGCCGCTTCCCATCGGGTGATTCAACTGCATCGTGGATCAAACGGACTTTGACTGCGCCCTGTGCGACTTTTTGCGGGAAATCGAGTTTGGGGCCGATATCTTGGGAAACTTCCGCGCTGAAGGGAATGATGGACTCGGTGCCGGTTTCAAGATTCAGGCGGCGGATTTTGCCGTCCTGGTTATAGACGATTTCTTTTGCGCCAGGGAGAAACGCGTAGCCCGGAAAGAGGTCCCGGGAAAAGATCGCTTCCTGATCGTCGCGGGTGACGGGATAGCGGACCCACTTGTCTTCGCCGGTTTCCAGGTTGCGAAGGCGCAGGCCACTTTCCGTCTCGTAGCGCGTGACGTAGAGAATAAATTTGCCGTCGGGCGAGAGCAGGGGCCGCATGGCGCTGCGCGGCTGTTCGATGATGACGTCTTCGTCGCCGGTTTTGCGGTCTTTGCGCTTGATGCGCCACAGAGGAAACATCGAATTGTAGGAGAAGTCGCGGCGGCGTTCGGCGTAGTAGAGGTATTTGCCGTCGGGGGAGGCCACCACGCCCATGTCATTCAGACGTTCGCTGCGAGGAGTGGCGGGAGAAGGTTTGGATTTGGTGATTTGGACGCCAGTGCCACCGTCCACGTGGTACATCCAGATTTCGCGCGGGCCGATGCCGAAGTGCGTCTTGGAAACGTAGATATATTTGCCGCTGGGATCCCAGCTCGGCGAGGCCATTTCGCTGTTCGGATCTTTGGAGACCTGCTTCACGCCGGTGCCATCGGCTCGCATGATCCAGATGTTGTCGCTGCCTTCGCGATCGGAGATGAAGGCGATCCACTGGCCGTCGGGAGAGAAGCGCGGCTGGCTGTCAAAGGACATGCCGCCGTCAATGAGCTTGGCTTTGCCGCCTTCGATGGGAAGGGTGTAGATGTCGCCGAGGAGCTCGAAGGCCAGAGTCTTGCCATCGGGAGAAGCATCGAGAGAAAGCCAGGTGCCTTCGTCGGTGGTGAAGGTGACCTTGCGGTCGGGCTTCAAGGACAGGGCTTTCTTCTCATCCTTTTTTTCGTCTTTCTTTTCGTCCTTCTTGTCCTGGTCTTTGTCCTGGTCGTAGTCGGAGAGAGTTTGCGGCGGATCTTGCGGGATATCGGGAGATTGCGCGCGCGCGATTTTGGCGAAGCCACCGAGGCTTAAGGTCAGCGTCATGCCATAGATCAGGATCGAACGCAGACTGAATTGCTTACCGTTCATGCTTCTCTCTCCTTCTAAAAAAGCAGGCACATTTCACGGCGATGCCTCCGTCGTCCCCTAGACAAGCGGAAGCAGCCGTTTACAAAAAAAAAACGAAAACCCAATCGCGAGGAACCAGCCGGCGGAGGGCGTACAAGGATGCCTTTGGCCGGCGGTCAACGCAAGCGGCTCATGCCGCGAAAAAGCTAAGACGCGATTTGTGCAACGACACCGAACCGTTGGACCGTTAGACGGGTTGGGCAAGGATTGGTTTCACCTCCGCATAGGAGTGAAGTCGTGCAGCCAAGGCACGCAACCAGAGGCGCGTGCTAAGCTATCCAACTGCTTTTCGCGAGATTTGATCTGAAGGCATGCTGCACGCGTATCTGACTTCCTTTGACTCACGAACGGTAAGCAGTCGAGCGACTTGGGCGCGCTTGGCCGTGGCTTGTACGATGCTGCTGGCGTTTTTAGGTGCCCGATGCGAGGCGCAGCAAGTGCATTTGCCCTCCGGTCAGGGACAAATAGCCGAATTATCTTCCGAAGGTCCCCAGAAACGCCAGGGCGACCTCTTCATAGCCGACAAGAATGTGGATCTGCAGTATGCGGGGATGAGGCTGCGCGCGGATCACTTGGAATACAACGAAAAGACCCGCGATTCGCTGGCGCGGGGGCACGTACAGTTTGACTACGAGAACCAGCATCTGGAGGGTGACGAGGCACACTACAACTTTGCGAGCGGCATCGGGAAATTCACCAACGTAAGGGGAACGGTGAGGATTGTGCGGCGGCCGAACCCAATGGTGCTGGTATCTGACAATCCCCTGTATTTCGAAGCGCGAGAGGTGGAACGGTATCCGGACGACATGTTTGTGATGCACCAGGCGTGGATCACGATCTGCGATCAGGAGCGACCGACGTGGCAGATGTTCGCGCCGCGGGCAAAGATTCGCCTAAACAAGTCCGTGGCGCTGGTGAACGCAAACTTTCGGTTGTACAAGGTGCCGCTGGTGTGGATTCCATATGCGACGACGCCGGCGGGGCAGCGGGTACGCCAATCGGGATTTCTGCTGCCGGATGTCGGGAACAGCTCGACGAAGGGCTATGTGTTTGGCGACGCGTATTACTGGGCACCGACAACGTGGGCGGACGCGACGCTAGGCGCCCAGTATTTGAGCAGGCGCGGATCGGCTGAGCGGGCAGAAGTGCGCATGCGGCCTGCAGAGAATACTTCTTTCCAGTACTCGTATTACGGGGTGATTGACCGGGGAATTCCGGATGCGACGGGAACCCTGCAGAAGCAGGGCGGGCACCAACAGCAGCTGCAACTTGAGTCGCTGCTGCCGAAGGGTTGGCGTTTTGTCGCGGACTACAACCAACTGTCTTCGTTGACTTTCCGGCTGGCTTTCGCGGACGCGTATGGAGATGCAATCAACTCTGAAGTCCGGAGCGCGTTCTTTTTAACGAACAATTTCAGCGGATTCAGCCTGAATTTTGCGGCATTGAACGACAAGAGCTTTTTGACCATCAATCCACAGACGAGCGTAACCCTGCGTAACGCGCCGGAAGCGAGGTTCGGTTCGGTAGAACAGGCACCCTGGCGCAACCTACCGCTGTATTTCAGCTTTGATTCGTTTGCTGGAGCGGTGCATCGGGATGATGTGAACGGAGCGACCGGCGACCTGGTCGAGCGTACGGAATTCGCGCCCAAGGTGACAGTTCCAGTGAATTTTGGGCCGTGGCTGAACGTGACGGCAACAGGCGCGGTGCGGACGACGAGATATGGGGCTTCGTTTGATACATCAGGCAACTTGAGCTCGGAGCCGATCACGCGAAATGACGGTGAGTTTACGCTGGAAATCCGGCCGCCGACGCTGGAGCGGATTTTTGGATCGCCGAAGAAAAAACGGCGGTACAAGCACACAATCGAGCCGGAAGTAACGTACCGCTACGTTTCGGGGATCAATGATTTTGAGCGGTTCATCCGGTTCGATTCGAATGCGACGCTATCGAACACGAACGAAGTGGAATACGGGTTTACGCAGCGCCTGTACGTGAAAAGCGGCGACGACCAGCCCGCCGAGTTTTTGTCGTGGAGCGTGGTGCAGAAGCACTATTTCGATCCGACATTCGGCGGAGCGATTGTGGACGGTACACGAAACGTGCTGCAGGCGTTGAACTCGATCACGCCATTTGCGTTTGCGACGGGGCCGCGGGACTGGTCGCCCATTGTGAGCGACGTAAAGATTACGCCGGGCGGAAAATATGATGCCGAGCAGATCATCGAGTACGATCCGCAACTGAACAAGATCGTTGCCGAGGGCACGCTGGTAAAAGTGAAGCCGTACAGCGAATTCTTCGCGACAGTGGCACACTTCCACATTCAGGATGATCCGGTTCTGCAACCACTCTCGAACCAGATCCGCGCGCTGGTGGGCTACGGAGCTTTCAATCGGAAAGGGTTCAACTTTACGGGTGGCGTGAGCTACGACATACAGAACACCGCGCTGCAGAACCAAATCATGCAGGTAACGTACAACGGAAATTGCTGCGGGCTTTCGTTCGAATACCGGCGCATTGCGCTGGGCCAGGTGCGCACAGAGAACCAGTTCCGCGTGGCGTTCACCATCGCGAATATTGGAACATTTGGGAACCTGCGACGGCAGGAAAAGATTTTTTAGCGGGTCGCCGCAAGCTTGGTGTTGGCTGGCTTCGCATGGCCGATTACAAATCCATGGAACCCTGGACGCTTTCGTGGAGAAAATCTCGTCGCGAACCGCGGTGCTGCCGATCACGCCACGCATCGCTGCGCTGGCCAACCAGTTCAGGCCGAGCTACGCCGCCGATCCCGCTGACTGCCTGACGATCTGGTGAGTGATTAGAACTTCGCAGCCGCAGAGATTGCCGGCGCACGGCGCTGCCGATTCATCAACCACTCACCGATGAAATAGCCGAGCGTGCCTGTGACGATACCTGCGAAAACGTCCGCAACGTAGTGATAGCGGCCCCAGATGGTGGAGACACACATCGCCGTAACGAGCGGCAGCATGACCCAGAAGAGCCAGCGCCGGTGACGCCAGGATCCCCAAACCACGGCGACGGAACCGGCAACATGCTCGGACGGAAATGCAGCGCCGCGGACGCGGCCATAGTGTTCGATGAAGTTGATGGTGGCGGTGAACGGGCCGCCGTGAAGTTCTCCTTGCCACATACCGGCCATCGCGAACCACGGACTTTGAATCGGAAACAGTGCGGCGATGACGTAGCCGATTGCATAGCCTACGGCGGAGTAAGTCATGACGGACCAGTAGGCATGCCACTCGCGACGATAATAAAGGATGCCGCCGAGGACGAGCAGGTAAATGAAATACGTGAGGTAGGCGAGTTGGAAAAGATCGTTGCGCAGCGGAGTGGCGAATTGTTCGAGCCAGACGGAGGGATGCACGCCGAAGAGCCAATGATCAAAGGCGATGAGCTTGGCGTCCTGCCAGTTGGGATTGACGAGATGTACGAGGTACGCGAGCTCCTCGAAGCAGAAAAGAAAAAATAGGTGTGGATACCAGTGGCGCCAGAAGTGCCATAAGCGAGTATTGAATGTGACGCCGTGACGCTGGGCTCGTTCTTCAGAGCGGGCCCCTATGGCGCACAGCAAAGAGATGATGGATGCAACAGCGGCATTTACGGCGATGAGTTCCCAGGGATGGGCGAGGTTCCGGGAGAAGATCGCGACCATTGCGCTCGAAAAACACAGATAGCCGAGGGCAACGTGTTCAAAAGTGCTCACGGCGCACCATGTGCGGGCGAGCTCGCGGCGCACCGCGGTTGGCCAACTCGATTCCTGCAAGGTGACCAGTGTGCCCACGCGGCGCGATTGATGCCTGCTTAGATTCCCAGCGGCCGTGGCTAAGATGCTCTCGGCGGCACGGATCTCGTGTTGTTCGTGCCTATTCATCGTGCAACTTCGCCTTTCCATTTCAAAGGGTGACGCGCGTCGGCGGTTCGCTGTGGATAAGGCCTCCAGCACACCGCTTGCCAGCCGTTTTGACTAGCGATTCGACGCAGCCCGGGAGTTGGATTGACAGCGACCGGATTACCGACGGTTTCCAGCAGCGAACGATCCAGAGCGTGATCGCCGTACGCGGAGCATTGCGCCAGGGCAACACCTCGCGAACTGGCGAATTCCTTCGCGGCCGTCCTTTTTGCTTCGCCGAACATGGGTGCGCCGCCGATGCTGCCTGTCCAGCGTCCGTTGTGAGCTACGAGACGGGTGGCGAGGACGGCAATAAGTGTTTCGATGCCCCGGCACAAAAGTTCGCGCTCGAGGGCAGCTTTAACAATATCCGCAAGAGGGGCCAAAGTGCCGCTGACCAGCACGATCTCGTCGCCGTGCAATGCGTGGGACCAAACGCGCTGAATTGCAGCGGGGAAAAATGCGGGAATCCATCGATCTTGGCGTGTTTCGAATGGCGATAGGACGCTGGTGGGCACGCGGCTTAAATACATCTTGTTGGATTGCGCCGCGGTGGCGAGATTCGTTGCGCCGATCCGGAACATTTGCGCGATCCAGCGAAGATAATTCGTCGCAGGAATTTTTCCCTGGCGAACGAGGTTCCAGAAAAAACGGCTTTCCAGTGAGGGGTGTGGAAGGAGTGTGCCGTCGACATCAAAGAACGCGATGCTCATGCTGCCTCCACGGACTTGCGCGTGCGAACCGCGACGGCTTCTCGCGCGAAGAAGCGCCAGCCTTCGATCAGCACCGGCAATCCGCGCAACAGGCAAAATGCCGCGGTGGCCCACGTCAGGATTTGCGCGATGGCGCGAATGGTCAGGTGAGCTTCGCCGGGGACTGTGCCGAGCAGAGCGACTGGACCGCGAGTGAGCGCCAACTCAAGGCCCAGGTAGCAGAAACATGCGCATTTGAGCGCGGCGTAAAGACCTCGACTCCAGCGCGAGGCGACCAATGATCGTCCCCACCAAGTTTGCAACATGGCGTTTCCGCTCCAGCCGGAATATCCGGCCTTGAGTGCGAGGCCGCGTAGAAAATCGGTGGCGGCGCCGCGCGCAAAAAAGAAAACCGGAAGCCACAACGAAACCATCCCGACAACGGCGAAGTACGTGAAGAACATGTTTTCTATCATGCGGTCGCCGAGGATATCGAGCTGTGCGCCGAGCGGCGTGGCCATCTGCTTCTTGCGTGCGAGGTGCCCGTCGAGGGCGTCGAGGGCTATCGAGACCACAGTGAAGATTACGGCGGCGAGGTTCGCCCAGGTGCCGTGCCCGAACAGGCCGACAGCGGCAAAGCCGACAGCCACGCGGAGAACAGTGACTTTGTTTGGCGTCCAGCCCATGCGCGCTAGGCCTCCGCTGGTCACGGAGGCAATCGGCGTTCCAAGGCCAACACTATTAACGTCTTAAGTTAGAATGAGTTAGAGAGATGTTGAGTGGCCGAGTTGAGCCTTACCGCCAAGTTCGGCTGGCAGGTGTCACCCGCTCCCTTCGAAAAAATCTGTTCTGTGTGAGAATACAGTTTGGCCGGATGACACGTCTTTTACATTGATCCACGACACCTTTGCGGCCGTACTTTCATCGAAGACTTT
>Ga0070665_100000966_pt1 | contig 36558 bp, 27 predicted proteins | sample KBSS13metaG_FD_65862 | JGI IMG/M metagenome (GOLD analysis project Ga0070665, IMG submission 65862) | Switchgrass rhizosphere microbial communities from Kellogg Biological Station, Michigan, USA - KBS S1-3 metaG | ecosystem: Host-associated > Plants > Roots > Rhizosphere > Soil ... | reverse complement strand
AGGAAGGCGGTGGTCAAAAGCGTCGTGCGTGTGCGTATCATGACTGCCCCTTTTCGGCCTGTTTCTTCTGGAACGGCGCGGAATGGACGATCGCCAGGATGATATCGCCGAAGCGGTAGTTGCCCGCCTTGGTCTGGCTGACGATCTGGCGCACCGTCGGCTGGTCCTTGGCCTCCAGCGGCCGGCCCAGCGCGTAGGTCATCATGCGCGAGACGGTGGCGCCGACAAAGACGTCGGGACTGTCGGCCAGGTTCGCCTTCAGCCCGGCGGGGCCGGTGAAGTTCAGTCCGCTGACGAGGTCGGCCCGCGCATTGATCGGCCCGCCGGCATCGGCATCGCGCCAGCGGCCCATCACGTCGAAATTCTCCAGGCTGAAGCCATAGGGGTCCATGCGGGAATGGCAGGTGGCGCAGACCGGATTGGCGCGGTGGCGTTCCATCTGTTCGCGGATGGTCAGCACCTTGCCGTTCTGCGGGGCCGCATTCAACGGCGGCACGCCCGGCGGCGGCGGATTGGGCGGGGAGTTCATCAGATAGGTGAGAATCCACTTGCCGCGATAGACCGGCGAGGTGGTGGCGGGATGGGAGTTGGGCATCAGGAAAGCGCCCATGCCCAGGACACCGCCGCGCGGAGAATCCGCCGCGAAGGTGACGCGGCGAAAGCCCGGGCCCTTGACGCCATCGATGCCGTAATTGTCGGCCAGCCGCTCGTTCAGGAAGGAATAGTTGGCCGTGACCACGTCCATGACGCTGCGGTTTTCACGCATGATCGACTGCAGGAACAGCCGCGCCTCGGTCTCAAAGGCATCGCCTAGCGCCTTGTCATAGGCGCCATAGGCCTGTGCGTCCGGGGTAAAACCCGCCAGGTCGTGGTCGCTGTTGCGGATACCCAGCCATTCGCCGGCAAAATTGTCGATCAGGGCATCGGACTTCTTGTCGGCCAGCATGCGCCGGACCTGGCCGTCGAGCACGGCGCCGTTGCGCAACTGCTTGCTGGACGCCAGCTTCAGCAGCATGTCGTCGGGCGACGAACTCCACAGGAAGAAAGACAGCCGCGAAGCCAGTTCGAAATCATTGGCGGCATAGGCCTGGCCCGCCTTGGCCTTGGAAGGATCGAACTCCAACCGGAACAGGAAGGCCGGCGACACCAGGATATCGCGCAGGGCCACCGCAATGGCGGAGGGGAAATCGTCCCCGCCGGCGCGGCTCTTGCGGAAGGTGGCCAGGAAGGGCTTCACCTCATTGGAATTGATGTCGCGGCGCCAGGCCCGGAGCAGCAGGGTGGACAGAATTTTGTTGGCGCAAGGCGCTTCCTGCGCCGCAGTCTTCGGCGTGCAGACCAGGACGTGGCGGCGGCTGGCCGTGTCGGCCGGCGGCCCCGCATTATAAGGTCCGGTGATCTCGGCCCGGCCCAGAACGGGCGGGCCGGCGCTGGCGCCCAGCGCAGCCTCGCTGGCGGAAGGCGCACCGACGTCGAACTGTTTGAAGACCTTGCCGTCCAGCATGAACAGGATCTTGGGATGCACTGCCGTGCCCGTCGCATCAAGCGGACCGCCGGGGGCCGCGCCGCCAGGGCCCGGCAGGTTGGGCACCGGGCCCTCGGCCAGTGAGCGCATCTGCGGGAAAGTGACAATAAAAGTGTGCTGGCCGGTCTTCACCGGCACGCGCGTGTGAAAGAAGCGCACGCCTTCGGTGGCGGCCAGGGTGCCGGCGCCGTTGTTCAACACCAGGAAGGCGCGCATGTCGTATTCGGCGTCGCGCGGGAAGTATTTCTTGACCAGCACGCCGCCGCGGGTGCCGAACGGCATGCCTTCCTGCCAGGCGGCCTGGGACTTGGTGGCGAAGAACTGCTCGGTGATCGGGCTGGCATCGCCCTGGCCCAGCGCCAGGTTGCTCACCTTGCGCGCCACCTTGAGATAGCTGTCCAGCAGAACGGGCGAGATCGAAAGCGCGTCGGCGATATTGTCGAAGCCTTCGGCGCCACCGTCCTGCGGCAGTTCGGCGGTATAGGGAAAGTCGACATTCAGCAGGTCGTGCACCGCATTGCCATATTCTAGCCGATTGAGGCGACGGATCACCGTATGCCCGACATAGGGATGCTTGGCGGCGACAGCGTCGAGATTTTCGATCAGTCCCGCCACCATCGCCTTGGCAACGCTGGGGTCGGGATGGCGCGGCGCATTGCGCGGCGGCATTTCGCCCGCACCCAGCCGCTTGATCACCTTCTCCCAGATAACGTCGTGATCGGCCAACTGGGCGGTGTCCAAGCCTTCCAGCACCAAGCCTGCCGTCTTGGCCCTGGCATTGTGGCAAGCGACGCAGAAGGCCTGGACGAATTCAGTGCGGCCGGCAGGTGTCTTCAGCTTGGCATAGACTTCCGGACTGGGCGCGAATTTGGCGGCCACGGCGGCACTGCTCATCGGGGCCGCGGGTTTCGGCGCGGCATCCTGCGCCTCCGCGCCCGCCAGCATGCAGGAAATTGCAACGCCGCCAGCCAAGGCGAAAAGTCCAAACGTGCCTCTGCTTCGGGCCTTCATTGCGTGTCCAATTCCCTTCGTCCCACACCTGGTCTCCAACGGGAGCCGTATGCCATTATCTCACGATGTGGTATTTGTATCCCAGGATATGGTCTAGGTTTTGGGGTGTCAATTCGCTCGCCGCGTTCGGCAATGCAACAAATTCGCAAACTGTCTTGCCGCGGAACTCGGCAAAAGGTTTGAGTCTGCGCTACAGAAGAGGCGCAAAAGCATTCGGCCCGGCTGAAAAAAGAGTGCTTGCGTTAAAGGGGAAGAAAGCATGACGGCAAATCGGTTTTTCCGGCTTACAGCGATCACTCTGCTGCTTGGAGCGGTCAGCATTCCCCTCGACGCGCAGATTCGCGATTCTGCGATACCCGGTGATCCGGTCGCCATCACGGGCGGCCGCGTGGCCGGCAATCTTCTGTCCAATGGTGTCAAAGCCTATCTCGGCATTCCGTTCGCGGCGCCGCCGGTTGGGAATCTGCGCTGGAAGGAACCGCAACCGGTCGCCCCGTGGAAAGGCATTCGTGAAGCGCTCACGCTTCCGCCCGCCTGCATGCAGCCCGGCATCGCCGAGCCGATCAGCGAAGACTGTCTTTATCTGAACCTGTGGGCGCCCGGGAAAGCCAAAACGGGCGCCAAATTGCCGGTGATTGTCTACATTTATGGCGGCGGCTTCAGCCGCGGTTCGGCCTCCTCCCCCGTCGTCGCCGGTGCCAACCTGGCCGCCAAGGGCGTCGTCTATGTCGCGGGCAATTATCGTGTCGGCCCGTTCGGCTTTCTCGCCCATCCCGATCTGGACAAGGAGAATCCGCACAACGCATCGGGCGACTATGGCCTTCTCGATCAGCTGGCGGTTCTCAAATGGGTGCAAGCCAATATCGCGCGCTTCGGCGGTGATCCCGGCAATGTGACCGTCGTGGGGCATTCGGCCGGCTCGGTGTCGGCTTCGGCGCTGCAGGCCAGTCCGCTCGCGGCCGGCCTCTTCCAGAAAGACATGGGCATCAGCGCCAGCGGGTTGACCTGGGAAGCCGGCGTGTTCCGGAGCAAGGAAGCCGCCGAGCGCGATGGCGTGATGGTTCAGGAGGCCCTAAAGGCGCCCAATATCGCGGCCATGCGCGCCATGTCCGCCGATCGCATTTTGGCGCAACGCGGCGGCCCGCCCAGCGTCGACGGCTGGTACATGCCCAAAGACCCCAAGGATATCTTCGCCGCGGGCGAACAGAATGACGTCACCAGTTTTGTCGGCTTTACCCGCGATGAAGGCTATGGCGACTTCATGACTGTTCAGTCGTCCGAAGATTACGTGGCGGCCGCCCGGCGCAGCTACGGCGACAGCGCCGACAAGCTGCTGGCACTCTATCCCGCCGACACGAACTTCAAGCACAATGCCCAGCTGGCAGCGCGCGATATCACCTTGGGCACCGCCATGCGGCGCTGGGCGATGGGCCAGGCGTCCCCGGGCCGCAAACCGGCCTATGTCTATATGACTGCCATCCCGCACCACTTCACGCCCGATAAGGCGCCGCCGCCCGGCAGCTATGAAAGCACCGCCTTTCATGGTTCGGACAATGCCTTCTGGCTTGATACCATCGAGGGCTACAACGCCGCCGGGCCGACGCGCCAATGGACCGCCGCGGACCATAAACTGGCCGACAAGATGTCGGACATGCTGGTGGCCTTTGCCAGAAGCGGCAGCCCCAATGTTCCGGGCGTGACTGTGCCGCGCTACAATCCCACCGACGAGAAACTGATTGCGATCGATGTGGACGGGATGCGGGTGATGCCCTTCCCCGGCCACGAGAATGTGAGCTTCCTGCACGGTTTGAAAATCGCGGACCGGCCGCCCGGCAGCCGCCGTCAATAAGCGCCAAGCGCGGCTGTTCGAAACAGCGCGCCCGCGTCAGGGATTACGAGGTTCTTCCCAGCCCAGTTCGCGGCTGATCGATTTCGCGGCACGCAGCACCTGCCCGGCCAGGCTGCGCATCCGCCCATCGTCCATGTAATGCGCGGCACTGGACACACTGATTGCCGCACTGATCTTTCCCGTCGCATCGCGGACAGGGGCCGCCACGCAACGGATGCGGTCTTCGCTTTCTTCCAAATCGAAAGCGATTCCCTGGCGCGAATAGTCCCGCATCCGCTGGATCCAGACGTTTTCGGAAACGGCGTAGCTATGTTCGCTTCCATCTTCGGACCTATAGAATTCACGCAACTGCGCTTCATCCGCGTCCAGGAGCAATGCTTTGCCCAGGCCGGTCGAACGGAGCGGTTGCAACTCACCAACCCGCGAACTGATCTCGACCCTGCGGCGGCCGGCGATCTTGTCCAGATACAAGGCCCGCGTTCCATCGAGTATTCCCAGATGCACGGTATCGCCGGTTTCCGCCGCCAGTTTTTCCAGATGTTCTCTGGCCAGGCGAGGAATATTGAGTTGCGCGCGCGCCTGATAACCGATCTCCAGCGCCTTGGGGCCCAGCCCGTAACCATAGCGCGGTACGAAGGAAAGATAGCGCCGTTGGACCAGCGCAGCCGCGATCCGATAGACCGTGCTGCGATTGAGGCCCAAGACGTTAACCAGATCGGCCGGGTTGCTCACACCGCAGGACACCGCCTCCAGAACATCGAGCCCGCGAATAAGTGTCTGGCTGCCAAACCGCGCTTGCTGCGATTTTTCGATGGTTTCCGAACGCTGAGCCAGGTTCCAGCTGGATTCCTTCCCGTCGGAGACTGAATCCCCACGCTCCCCCATAAACAACAAGCCCCGCCAACAATTACACGCCGCATCTCATGTGGCTGAACCTGACAATGCAACCCTCGCTCTCGGCTTTCCGATTTCGCCCTCTCACAATGTGCGAGACCCTTGTGGCATGTCAGTGGGCGCGGGTTCACCATGCTTTCTTTTTTCCTTCCTGGCTCAATCGCTAGTCGCCTTCACCGGCGAATCTGTATCGGGCGGGCACAACAATCCCGGGAACCTGAGCTAGCGCCTGCTGCTGCGCATTCCTCACGCATGGCGCATGGGCTCCAAACAGATCGGTCATGGACCAAGGATTGCGATGATCCATATCCCGGCATACCTGCACGGCAGCGCGATTTGTCCTCGCCTTCAGCCGCTCGACATCCTCGGGCTTGGTCAGATCGAGATCGCCGTAGTTCACCTCCCGCGAGACGGACATGCCCTGCCCGCGGGAATGCACTATGACTTGTTCGCCTGGCATCGGCGCGGCCTGGGCCGCACCCCCCGAGAGAAGGCAAGCACAGACCAATAAAGCAACGTATCCGGGCCTCGGCGCCGTCATCCGCATCTCCATGCATCGTTCCTCGCGCACGAGCGCCAAGAACCTGATGCCATGAAAACGCTGGCGGATTGTTTCTGTTCAGCTCGCCGAGATGACCTTAAGTCCAACCTCTTCCTGAAACTGCAAGGTCAGACCTCTCGATTCTCAGGCCGGCCGTGCCGGCATGCGCGACATCAGCTCCTGGATCACGCGCACGGCGCCGTCGGCCTCCGCGCGGTTGGGCACTTCATTGCCATTGTTATAGCTGCGGGCGAACTGTTCCGCGCCGATGGCGATCACCATGACGCCGTCGCTCTTGGAGCGGGTCTCCACATTGCGATAGGTCAGACCGTACTGCACCTCCGGCTGCGGGATCAGCCATTCGGTCTGGCCCCGCACCGGGATCATCGCCTTGTCCTTCCACCAGTCACGCGCGGCAAAGCCCGGGCAGTTGATGATCACCTTCTCGGGCAAATGCGCCAGCTCGGACGGCGAATGGAAATCGCGGATCACGATCTTGCCGCCGCGATCGAAGAATTCCCGGTTCAGCAGATAGCCATACTCGCTGAAATTCCAGAACATCTTGGTGGCGCGGGTGGCGTAAGGCACGGGGAAGGGATTGGCGTCCGGCGTCAGCACCTGGGGTATGGAGTCCAGGTCGCGGATGCGATCGCCCATGTCGTAAAAGACAGGCCGCTCCTCGCCATTGGCCATGGGCGGCAGGGGCGGCGGCGGCGCATCGAAGGGCGTATCGGAAAGCGTGTAGTGATCGACCCAGTCGATCGGTTTGCCCGCCATGCCCACATAGGGGCGCATATATTTGAACGAGGTTCGGGCCATCTTTTCCCAGGTATCGCCCAGATTGGGCGGGGCGTCGGAGGCCAGCGCCACCGTGCCCACCCCCCAAACGCCATTGGCGCGATAGGAGCGGGTGCGGGGCAGAAGCTCGCGGGCATAGATGGTGACCTGCGCGCCGGCGCGCAGGGCCACCAGCGCCGAGGTCAGGCCGATGATGCCGCTGCCGACCACCGCGATCTTCTTGGGGCTGAGGGACATCGCCTTCTGCACCTGCATGTCGGCCGAGCCCCAGGACAGGCACCAGCCACTGCCGTAATGGCCGTAATTGTGGATCACCGTGGCGTCGCCGATGTGCTCGACGGAGAGATTGAAGCCCTTGGTGCGAAACGGCCTGAGGCAGCACTTGATGTCGTAGATGCGGTCAGGATGCGCCCGGATCGGCACCAGCGCCGGCGGCCGGTCCATCAGCGGCACACTCGCGGTTTGCGCCGCCGCGGCCCGGGTCATGGCGCCCAACCCGGCAAGACCCGCGAGCGAATTCTTCAACAGAAGCCGACGGTCCATGGCTCTTCCCCCTCGAACCCAGATGCTGAGAGTGCATCCTCTGGCCCGGACCGTCCAGCCCGACTTCAGATCGAAAGCCGAAGCGCGCGGGCCTTTTGCACTGCTACCGGGCTGCAACCCGCTGGTTGTTGCCCGCTTCCGCTCTCGCCAGCGCGCCATTGGTGATGGTGTCCAGCCTGGCCAGGGCCTGGCCTGTCGTATTGCGGACGCACTCTTGCGGGCTCGATTCTCCTACCGGCTGATAGACGTTGCGCGGAAAACGGGCGTCCAGCTCCCTGCAACTGTCCTTGGCCGCCGTCGTCACCCGGTCACGCAGTTTGGTGACGTCATTCGGCCTTGAAAGATCGAGATCGGCAAAGCTGACACGCTGCGAAACTGAAACCGTGAACTCGGGCAATTCTCCACGCATGGACCGCTTCGTCATCTCCTTGCTGACGGTATAGGGGCCGGAGACCGTTATCTCCTCCTCCCCGAGCGGAGCCGCTTGGGCGGCGCCCGTGGAAAGCAGCTGCAAGCCCAAAGCGAGCAACGTGCACCCAAATGTCCTGGTCATGTTCGGCTCCGTTCTGTCGGCGGTGGAAACGGACAGGCGCGCAACAGATGGATGTCACAAACCTGCCAGACCCGTTCTGAACGCCGCAGCGCCTGAAACCTGTCCCGATCCGCCATTAGCCTTTGGTCTACTTGCCCGCCGCTGCGAGGCCTTTTCGACTTGCCGCATGACGCTGCCGACGGCTTGGACCACCAATCAGGATCATGCGCCGCGAACCTATGCGCGCGGTCGGCGGCGGCTGAGCATCTATTGGAGCTGGAACTATCCCTGGGAGGCCCAACGCGACCCAGCGGAGATGGACAATCGTTTTCCGACCATGACGGAGATTCGCCGGGCAGCCTGGCCCGCCTATGAAGGTCCGGAGTGGTGCGCCACACAATTTCTGCAGACGATCGCGGGCACCCTGGAGCTGTTTCACCGCTCCATCCAGGATTTTCAGCGCATCGCGCAGGAGGTCACGGGACATGCCGTGGCGGTATTCCAACGAGTGGATCAGGCGGGACACCGGCTGCCGCTCGACGAGCGCATCCTCCACGACACCGACACCTTGATGATATTCGGATTGGACCATCTGGGAGCTCAGGCGCAGGCCTGCCAGCAGGAAATCGATGCCCTGCACGACTGGCTGCAGCGCGAAGGCAATTGTCTGCTGCTGGCGCCGCATCATGATGTCGGTTCAACCGATAACCTCGCGCTGCGGCAAATCGAATACCTGCACCACGGCGATGCGCTGGTGCCGCGCCAGCAGCGTTTCAGCGGCTATGTCCGCTCGCTGATGAAAGCGCTGGAGGTTCCAGTCCTCAACAGCTATGGCCTGCGGCCGGCGCAGGAAAGCGGGAATGCCGCAGCCCTTATCGGATTTCGCGACCTTGACGAATTGGGCCTGCTCACGGACGTGACCACGCTCAATTTCCACCCGCATCTGCCGCATTATGAAGTGACCGATCCGGACGCACTGGTCTATCTGCTGGCGCAACAGCCGATGGATCTCGCCCGGCCGCACCCCTTCTCGGCCGCGGGCAACACCGCTTTCAACTGCCTGCTCTGGATGCCCCCCGCAGGTCACAGGGCGGCAGATATCATTCTTGTCGACTGCACGCACTTCACGACCCTCTTCGGGGCTTCAGAGAGTCTCAGGACCTTCTGGAAGAACCTGGCGCAGATGAGGTGATTGGCGGCGATGACACCCGGTTTCGAACTCATGTTCCCGATCTTCATCACCACCCTTGGTCCGCTGAAGACCATACCCGTCTTCTATTCCCTGACACGCAAGGCGCGCCTGCGCTATCGCATCGAGCTGGCACTGCGGGCGGCGACCGAAGCTTCGCTTGTGGTCGGCTTCGTGGTCCTGGTGGCCAGCCAGACCATGCAGAACCTCCATATTTCCCATGACGCCATGGGCATCGCCGGCGGGCTGATCCTGTTCGTGACCGCGCTGCGCGCGATTACCAGCTTTTCCCTGGCAGGTCTGCCACCCCAGGCTCCGGAAAAAACGGAGTACCCGCGGCTGACATGGATGGACTGGCCCACCCTCTCCCCGCTGGCGGTGCCGACTATCGTCACGCCGGGCGGCGTGGTCGCCATCCTTTTCTTTCTGGCGCGGGCCGGGGAAGACGACACCATCCGCACCAATGTCATGCTCATGCTGGGACTGATGATGCTGGCCAACCTGGCTGGCATGGTTTTCGCGACACCTGTCATGAGGATCGTGCGGCTGGCGCCCCTGCAGATCACCGGTTGGGTTTTTGCCGTGCTGCAAGCCGGTATGGCGATACAGGCCATTCTAAATGCGCTCGAGCGTCTTAGGATCGTACCATAGGCAGTGCTAACGGCGTTCGCTCAACAGAGAAGATCAACCCGCCAGCCGAGCGCCCAGGTTTCAGAATGGACGCGGCTGTAACCCGCCTTTTGAAGGACACCCATCCGTCTCCCCTCGGCGTACGCCTCCTGCGGTGGGATCGAGTGCGTCAAGCGCCCTTCTACTACGGTCGAATTGATATCCGGGATTTCGACCGGACATCGGGGATATCTGCCGGTCAAATCCGTTTCGGCGATGGGGTGGCAAGCACAGACGGCGTCGGCCACGACAACAACGAGTGAACCCTGGCGCCTTATGCCGCCCCTGGCGCGCGGGTGGGAAAAATATAGCTGCAGCCCAGTTACGGACACGGACTGGTGCGGAATGACGACGGCCTGTTCAAAGGCATCCGCCTCCTATGCGTTCTGACCAAACACCTCAAAGACCAACGCTTGCGCCGAAATTGTAACGGACGGAAAATTGCACTCGAAGGTCTTGGCCAGCATTGCCGTTGTGATCGGCGCGCTCGCCCCACAGGCCTTCCACCCCGAACAAGAGGTTTTTGGTCGGCGTATAAAGCAAGTTCAGCGAGCCGTACTGGCCCTCATGGAAGGCGTTCCGCTGTTGCAAAGCGGTGTTGTAGTTGTGCGTGATGCTGTAGCCGAGCGAGGTGGACCAGCTGTCGTTCCAATAGTGATCGTAATAGGCCAGCGCGCCCAGGACCGGCAGCGCCTTCGGCCCGATGCCGCTGGGCCGCGTAGGCGCCAGTTGCGGCGCCAGATCGGTCTGACCGTCATTCATGTAGTTGGAAATGCCTTCGCCATAGGCGACCTGGCCGAGAATCTTGTCCTTCTCGAACAAATTGAGATGGCCGCTGCCATTGATGCCCCAGCCGAGCCGGCTGCCCTTAGGCACGTTGTTCAAGGTGCCGAGCGTGTCATAGCCAACGCTGCGCAGGATACCGGCGAGCTGGAAGTGACCCCATGTGTCCATGGTCTTCCAGTGCATGCTGAAGTCGGGCCATTTCTCGTCATTCTGAATGTTGGCGCCCAGAACTGGATCGAGCTGGCGTAAGACGCCCGCATCAATGTCGTTGCCGGGCTTTTCGATGGCGATGGCGAATTCATTGTGATCATCGCGCAGCGGCGTCCAGCGGAACTGCGGATTGCGGATGAAGATCATACCCGCCGGCCCCCAATATTCGATCGTGTTCGGAAACACATCGATGTCCATGAAATTGCTGTTGGTCTGTCCGGCGAGAAACTGCCCCAACTCGCCATAAGCATGGCGCAGGCGGATGGTGGTCAATCCCGCATCCACACCCGTGCCGAACAAATCGAATTCGAACTTGAATTTTATCGAGCCCAGCATGTCATTGACCGGAACATCACCCGAAACACCGAACCGGCTCTGCTTGGCGGAGAAGGAGCTCTGGCCGTTGCTGCCGAAGGTGCCCGGTGTGGTAGGGATTTTGGTAGGACGCAAGGCGTCGTCCCAGGCGGGGTCCACCCGGTTGCCGTCATAGGTGTAGTCGCCCTGGGCAAAACCGTAGATCTGCAACTCGCCCTTTGAATCCGCCCAGACCGGCTGCGCAAGCCCCAGGGTCATGACAGCGGTCGCAACAAGACATGGACAAATGACGGCGGTACGCATGAATCCTCTCTTTGATGCTCAAGCGTCCGCGGGTCATCGCGAGGTTAAAGCCTCGTCGCCCCGCAAACGGCGGCAGGGCACACTTTCCTGGAAAGGTTCCCTTGGCGAAATTGGACCTTGGTCCCATGTCATGACGACAAAGCGGACGGATCGGGTGTTACCAGAACCTTTCTTCAGGCGTCCGCTATTAGCCTTTCGTCCAATTACCCGCCTTTTGCACTTCACGGTTCGATGATCGTGAACGCAGTGAAATAGAGAAACCAAGATTGTGACACGCATACTGATAGCCGATGACCATCCCATTTTCCGTCGCGGTCTGCGCGGGTTGCTGGAGAGTCGCAACGGTTGGACAGTGGCGGCCGAAGCGGGCGACGGATACGAAGCGATCGACGCCGCCCTGCGGACGCAGCCTGATATAGCGATCATCGATGACACGATGCCGCGCATGAATGGTGTCGAAGCCGCGCGGCGCATTCGCCAGCGCCTTCCCAAGACTGAGATATGTCTCCTGACCGACAGCGAGGAAGAATCCGTCATCGCCCATGCGCTTCCCGTGGGCGTACGCGGCTTTGTTCTAAAGTCGGACGCAGAGAAGGAAATCCTGGCGGCGATCGAATCTCTCTCCCGGCATCGTCCCTATTTCTCGCGTGTGGTCTCGGAATCCCTGCTCGACCATTTCGTCAAGCATATCGGCCTGCCGCATAAGATCGATCTGCTGACACCCAGGGAGCGCGAAGTCGTGCAGCTCGTGGCCGAGGGGTTGAGCAACAAACAGGTCGGCCGTCAGCTTCAGCTCAGCATCAAGACTGTCGAAACCCATCGCAGCGCCGCGATGCGCAAGGCGGGCCTCTCTTCGACGGCGGATCTGGTGCGCTACGCTGTGCGCAATCATCTGGTGCACGCTTAAGTCGCGCCCCGCGCGATTCTCGCCCGCGATTCCCAGTCCGAAAAATCCGAAGCTATTGGCCCAAAGGCCTAAGGGCTTACCCACATCGGCTCTCGGTTCTGAACCCGATGCCGCGGTTCCAGCGCGCACCATAAGGTTACGGGGTAACAGCAGCGGGATGCAGCATCATGCAAAAGACAGCCGTGCACGCCTTCGCACCGTCGGGCCAGGCGAAGGTATCGGACACGCCCAAGGGCGAAGCGGCAAGCGGTTTGAAGAAGTCGAAGACCACGCTGTATCTCATCGGCGCGGCGCTTGTTATTGGCGGCGGTGTCGCCTGGTACCTTCTTTCGCAGCCGGCTCTTCCCGCCGGCTTCGCTGCCGGCAACGGCCGGCTGGAAGCCACCCAGATCTATGTCGCCAGCAAATATCCCGGCCGCGTCAAAGACGTCCTCTTCAATGAGGGAGATACCGTAGAGACCGGGCAGGTAGTCGCCCGGATAGACACCACCGCGCTCGAAGCGCAGTTGCGCGAGGCGCAGGCGCAGATCAAGGCGGCCCAGGACAGCCGGCGCGTTTCGCTGGCGCAGGTCGCGGTCAAGCAGGCCGACTACAATTTCGCGGAAAAGCAATATGCACGGTCCAAGGACCTTGTGACCCGCGGCGCGGTCAGCGGGCAGGAAGCCGAGCTGGATCAGGCCCGCGCCCTGGCCAATCGCGCCGAACTGGTCGGCGCCCAGGCCGACGCAACGCGCTCCATTTCCAACATCGATGCCGCGCAGGCCACGGCCGACCGGCTGAAATCCGAGATCAACGACGCGGTGCTGGTTGCTCCCTTGCGGGCCCGCGTCGAGACCCGACTGACCGAGCCCGGCGAAGTGCTGCCCCAGGGCGGGCGCGTCTTCTCGCTCAACAACCTGGCCGACGTTTACATGTATGTGTTCCTGCCCGAGAGCGTCACCGGCAAGGTCAAGGTCGGCTCGGAAGCCCGCATCGTGCTGGACGCGGCGCCGCAATATCCGATCCGGGCCTTTGTGTCCTTTGTTTCGCCCATGGCGCAGTTCACGCCGAAAACGGTCGAGACCGCGGAGGAACGGCACAACCTGACCTTCCGGGTGAAGCTGCAGATCGACCCCGCCCGGCTGCGCGAATATGAGGCGCTGGTGAAAACCGGCCTGCCCGGCATGGGCTATGTCCGCTACGACGAAAATGCCCCATGGCCCGAATTCCTTCAGACCAAGGCCGCCAATCCGCAAAATCTCTGGACAGCGACCGGATCCAAAAGCTCGAATTAACGAACCGATTTGATGCCCGACAATTTCGTCGCGCGGGTGCAGGATGTCACCCACAGATATGGGAAGGCTGTCGCCCTCGACGGCATCAGCCTGGACATTCCCGCCAACAAAATGATCGGCCTGATCGGGCCGGACGGCGTGGGCAAGTCCACCCTGCTCGCCATCCTTGCCGGCGTGCGAAAGCTGCAGAAAGGCCAGGCGGAGGTTCTGGGCGGCAATATCGACGATCCGGGCTTTCGCAACGATGTGTCCGCCAGGATCGCTTATCTGCCGCAGGGCCTGGGAAAGAACCTCTATCCCACCCTTTCCATTTTCGAGAATGTGGATTTCTTCGGCAGGCTGTTCGGCCAATCGCGCGAGGAACGCGAATGGCGGATGGACGATCTCTTCGCCAGCACCGATCTCACCCCGTTCCGCGACCGTCCCGCCGGCAAGCTGTCAGGCGGCATGAAGCAGAAGCTGGGCCTGTGCTGCTCGCTGATCCATGACCCCGATCTCCTGATTCTGGATGAACCAACCACCGGCGTGGACCCACTCGCCCGCCGGCAATTCTGGGATCTGATTGACCGTATCCGGCTGCGCCGCCCCACCATGAGCGTCCTGGTCGCCACCGCCTATATGGACGAGGCCGAGCGCTTCGAATGGCTGGTGGCGATGAACGCCGGCAATGTCCTGGGCACCGGCACGGCCGGCGAGTTGAAGGAGCGGACCGGCGAGCCGACTCTGGAAAAGGCCTTCATCAAGCTTCTCCCGGAAAGTGCACGCCGTGGACACAAGGAACCGGTGGTCACGCCACGCGTGTCCAGCGGCGGGCCGCCGGCCATCGAGGCCCATGGCCTGACCCAGCGCTTCGGCAGCTTCACGGCTGTCGATCATGTGAACTTCCGCATCGAACAGGGCGAGATCTTCGGCTTTCTCGGCTCCAACGGCTGCGGCAAGACCACCACCATGAAGATGCTGACCGGTCTTCTGCCTCCCACCGAGGGTGAAGCGCTGATCTTCGGCAAGCCGGTCAAGGGCGGTGATGTGGAATCCCGCCGTAATGTGGGCTTCATGACCCAGGCTTTCTCGCTCTATACCGAACTGACGGTGCGGCAGAACCTGCTGCTGCACGCCCGGCTGTTCGACTTTCCCCCGGAGGAAGGAAACCGGCGCGTCGAGAAGATGCTGGCCGATTTCGGTCTTGCATCCGTGGCCGACACGCTGACGGAGAGCCTGCCGCTGGGCATCCGGCAAAGGCTTCAGCTGGCCGTGGCCGTCATTCACGAGCCCAGGATACTCATCCTGGATGAGCCGACGTCCGGCGTGGATCCGGTGGCGCGCGACGGTTTCTGGGAATTGCTGATCCGCCTGTCCCGCGATCAGGGCGTGACCATCTTCCTGTCGACCCATTTCATGAACGAGGCCGAGCGCTGCGACCGCATGTCCATGATGCATACGGGCAAGGTTATGGCCCAGGGCCCGCCGGCGGAATTGGTCAAGGAACGCAAGGCCAAAAATCTGGAAGACGCCTTCATCGGCTATCTGGAAGAGGCCGCCGAAAAATCAGGCGCCAAATCGGCCCAGGCGGCGACCGAAACAGCGGCGGCGGCGGCCGCGGCGGCCGAAGGTCACGCCACGGAAGCCGTCGACGCCAATCCAGGCCGGTTCAGCCTCGCCCGAGTCTGGGCTTTCGCCCGGCGCGAAGCGATCGAGCTTCGCCATGATACGGTCCGTCTCACCTTCGCTGTGCTGGGCCCCATTCTTCTGATGATCGTGCTGGGCTATGGCATCTCGCTGGATGTCGATCATCTGACATTCTCCGTGCTGGACTTCGACGGCACCCAGGCCAGCCGCACCTATGCCGACGCCTATCGCGGTTCTTATTATTACGAAGAGACCAACTCCATCTTCGATTACACGGAACTGGATCGCCGCCTGCGCAGCGGCGACCTGCGCTTTGCGCTCGAAATCCCGCCCGGGTTCGAAAAGGACCTGGAGCGCGGGGCCCAGCCGACCGTCGCCGCCTATTTCGATGCGGCGATGCCGTTCCGCGCCGAGACCGCGCGCAGCTATGTCGAGAACACCCACAGCCAGTATGAAAAGGTGCTGCGAGCCAGCAAAGGCATTCCAGCCGCGGCCCAGGCGGCCAATTTCGAGCCCCGCGCGCTCTACAATCAGGCGTTCGAGAGCGTCTACGCCATGGTGCCCGGCGACATCATGCTGCTCTTGATGCTGATCCCCAGCATGCTGACGGCGCTCAGCATCGTGCGGGAAAAGGAGCTTGGCTCGATCGCCAACTTCTATGCCGCCCCCGCGACCAAAGGCGAATTTCTTGTCGGCAAGCAGCTCCCGTATCTTGTGATATCGCTGATCCAGTTCGCCACCCTGGTGGCGCTCGCATTGTTCCTGTTCGATGTGCCTATCAAGGGAAGTCTGCCCACCCTTGTCCTGGGCGCGGTCATCTACCTTCTGGCCAGCACCGGCTTTGGCCTGCTGCTGTCGGTCTTCGCCACCACCCAGACAGCGGCGATCTTCGCGGCCGCCATCATCGCCATTCTTCCCGCGACCCAGTTCTCGGGCATGTTCGTGCCCACCTCCTCGCTCAAGGGCGCCGCGGCGATCGCAGCCAAGATATTCCCCAGCACCTATTTCCAGGCGATCAGCGTGGGCACCTTCACCAAGGCGCTGGGACTGGTGGCGCTATGGCCCAACCTGGTCGCGCTCCTGATCATCTTCGTCGTGTTTTTCGGCGCGTCCGTCATCTTGCTGAAGAAGCAGGAGGCCTGACCGTGCAAAACGCCCTGCACATTTTCCGGCTTGGCATCAAGGAGCTGATCAGCTTGGCGCGGGATCCCGTGCTGCTGTTCCTGATCGCCTATGCCTTCACCTTCGCGGTCTATACGCCGTCGAAAAGCGCGGTGATGGACCTGGTCAACGCTTCGATCGCCATCGTCAACCAGGATGATTCCCAGGCCGCGCGATCGGTGAAGGATGCGATGCTGCCGCCGCTCTTCCTGCCGGCGCACGACATAGCCTTCAGCGACATCAATCGCGACATGGATGCGGGGCGATACACCTTCGTGGTGAACCTGCCGCAGAAACTCCAGCAGGACCTGGAGCGCGACGCCAGGCCCACGATTGAAATTGTCACCGACGCGACGGCCATGAGCCAGGCCGGCCGCGGACCGGGTTACATCCAGCGGATCATCACCAGCACGATCAATCCCTTCTGGCAGGGCCGCGGCAAGCGTAACGACGCGCCGGTGGCGCAGCTTGAGACCCGGGCACGCTTCAACCCCAACATGGAACAGGGCTGGTTCGTCGCGATCAACGCCATCATCAACAATATTTCGGTTCTGGCCATCTTCCTCAGCGGCGCCGCGGTGCTGCGCGAGCGGGAGCACGGCAATCTCGAACACCTGCTGGTCATGCCGCTGCACCCCTATGAACTGATGTTCGCCAAGATCTGGGCGAATGGTCTTGTGGTCGTGCTGGCGGCGATGGCCTCGCTGTTCCTGGTGGTCCAGGGCGCCCTGGGCGTGCCCGTGACCGGCTCGGTGTTTCTCTTCCTGCTTGGCCTCTCCACCTATCTTTTTTCGGTGACCGCGCTGGGCATCATGCTCGCCACCCTGGTGCGCTCCATGCCGCAATTCGGCCTGCTCGCCTTTCCCGTCTTCATCGTGATGAACCTCTTGTCCGGCGGCCAGACGCCTCTGGAAAGCATGCCCATCGCGATCCAGAAATTGATGCAATTCGTGCCTTCCACCCATTTCGTCGCGTTTTCCCAGGCCATTCTTTTCCGCGACGCCAGTTTTTCCATGGTGTGGCCCGACCTCCTCAAGATGCTGGCCATTGGCCTTGCCTACACGATTTTCACCCTGTCCCGGTTCAGAAAGATGCTGGCGGCAGTCCAATAGGAAGTGACGACCATGATCAGAAACACGTTACGCAGACCCAGCGCATTGCTTTCGGCCCTTCTGGTCACGGGATGCAGCATCGGTCCGGAATACAGGAAGCCGGATGTGGCCGTCCCCACCAGCTTCCGCTCCCAGATCGCCATGACCGAGGCGGTTTCCTTCGCCGACCAGCCCTGGTGGGGCGTCTTCCAGGACAAGGCGTTGCAGCAGCTGATCAAGGATGCGCTGACCAACAACAACGATCTGCAATTGGCCGTCGCCCGAATCCAGCAGGCCCGCGCGCAGGTCGAGATCGTCAATGCCCAAAGCCTGCCTCAGGTCGGCTATCAGCTCAACGGCGGCGGCGAAAGAAGCGTCACACCGGCGCCACGGCTCGGCACACAGGCGGTGAACTTCGGCGCCATCGAGGGGCTGCTGAGCGCCTCCTGGGAGTTCGACATCTGGGGACGCATCAAGCACGCCACCGATGCCGCCAAGGCGGACCTTCTGAGCCAGGAGGATGTACGGCGCGGCGTGATGCTCACTTTGGTCAGCGATCTGGCAGCGAACTATTTCAATCTGCTGGAGCTGGATCGCGAACTGGCGATCGCCCAGGAAAGCGCAGCCACCTACAAGAAGACGTTCGATCTGTTCGACGCCCGCTTCCAGGCGGGCAAGGACAGCCGGCTGCCGGTCGAGCGCGCCCAGGCTTCCTATAATTCCGGCACGGCCAATGTTCACGACCTGACCCGCCAGATCGGACAGATCGAGAATGCCATCTGCACCCTGCTCGGCGCTTACCCGCACGCCATCACGCGCGGGGCCAAGCTGGAAGATCAGACCATGCCAGCGACGCCGGTGGGTTCCACCACCGCCCTGCTGCAACGCCGCCCCGATATCCTGCAGGCCGAGCAAGGCATGATCGCTGCCAATGCCAGGATCGGGGAATCCCTGGCCGATTTCTTCCCGCGCATCGGCCTTTCGACTCTCGCCGGCGGCATTGGCGTGGGGGTGCAGAGCAACTGGAGTGGCTTCGGCATCTGGAGCGCGGCGCTGAACGCGGCCGGCCCGATCTATTCGGGCGGCGGCCTTGAGGGCAATTATCACCAGCGCCAAGCCTTCTGGGACGAAAGCATCGCGACCTACAGGCAGAAAGTTCTGGTCGCCTTCCAGGAGACCTCCGACGCGCTCAAGGCACAGGAGACGTTGCCGCTGCGTCGGACCGCCTTGAACAGCCAGGTCGCGGCCCTGAAAAATTCCACCGATCTGGCCCTGATGCGTTACGACGGCGGGCGCTCCAGCTATTTCGAGGTCCTGGAGGCCCAGCAGCAATATTTCGCCGGCGCATTCGATCTGGCCAGGACCGAACGGGACCAGTTGCTGGCTGTGGTTAATCTCTACAAGGCATTGGGCGGGGGATGGAGCGGCGAGCCATCCCAGCCCGGCGATCCGGCGCAGAATGCCACTCTCAATCCGATCAATGCGGCGAACACCGCACCCGATCAAGAGGCAGCCTTAAGCCCCGCCAAGGTCGAGATCACGCCGCCCGTCGTGCTCAAGCTCGATCAAGACGCCAAACCGAGCCTGGATGATGCGCGCCAATAGCAGAGCTCCCGATGCCTAATGCGATCCCGCCTGAGGGCCATGAGAAATTCAAAAAGCTGGTAGCGCGGGCGCAAGAACAGCCCGCGGTCCCAACCGCCGTCGCCCATCCTTGCGATGCGGTTTCGCTGAGCGGCGCGGTCGAGGGTGCAAAGCTTGGCCTGATCGCGCCGATCCTGGTGGGCCCGGAAGATCGCATCCGCGGCATCGCCAAGCGCGCGGGCCTGGATATCGGCCCCTACGATGTCGTCGATGCCGAACACAGCCAAGATGCCGCCACCAAGGCCGTGGCGCTGGTGCGCGCAGGCAAAGCCGAAGCCCTGATGAAGGGAAGCCTGCATACCGACGAACTGATGGCTGCGGTGGTGGCGCGCGAAACCGGCCTGCGCACCGCCCGCCGCGTTAGCCACTGTTTCATCATGGATGTGCCCGGCCATGCCAATGCCCTGATCATCACCGACGCCGCGGTGAACATCGCGCCAAGCCTGGAAGAGAAGGTGGACATCGTCCAGAACGCCATCGGGCTCGCACACGCTTTGGGCGTGACGGAAGCGCGGGTGGCCATTCTCAGCGCCATGGAAACGGTCAATCCCAAAGTACCTTCCACCATCGAAGCGGCGGCCCTGTGCAAGATGGCCGACCGCGGCCAGATCACCGGCGGCATTCTGGATGGCCCGCTGGCGCTGGACAACGCCATCAGTCCCGAAGCGGTCGCGGTCAAGAAGATCAACTCCCCCGTGGGAGGTCGCGCCAACATTCTGATCGTGCCGGACCTGGAGGCGGGCAACATGCTGGCCAAGAGCCTGGCGCTTCTGGCCGCCGCCGATGGCGCGGGAATCGTTCTGGGCGCACGCGTGCCGATCATCCTCACCAGCCGGGCGGACGAACTGCTCACCCGGCTTGCCTCCTGCGCCGTCGCCAGCCTGCTGGCCGCGGCACGGCGGGCCAGTACAGCGATCCCATGACGCAAATTCCGCCAACCGGTGCGTCCACAAACAAGCCCGATACCTGCCTTGCGGTGATCAATGCCGGTTCCTCCAGCATCAAGTTCGCGCTCTATGGCGGCGAGGCGGCGGAATGCCTTCTGTTTCGCGGCCAGGTGGAACAGATCGGCGTCGCGCCCCGCCTGCATGTGGTGGACGGCAAAGGCGCCGTCGTGGCCGAGCAGCAATGGGCGGCGGACGGCTTCGACCATCGCGCCGCCACCGGCGAGATCATCAAGACGGCCACCGGCCTGATCCGCGCAACACCGGTGACGGCCGTCGGACACCGGGTCGTGCACGGAGGCATGAAATACAGTGCCCCGGTCCGGATAAACCCGGAGGTGATCGCCGAGCTTTCCAGGCTGGCGCCGCTCGCACCCCTGCATCAGCCCCACAATCTGGCGCCGATCCAGGCGATCGCGGAGCGCGCGCCGCAGCTGCCGCAGGTGGCCTGCTTCGACACCGCTTTCCATCGCTCCCAACCGGTGCTGGCGCAACTCTACGGCCTGCCGCGCGAGTTCGCTGACGAAGGCATAAGGCGATACGGCTTTCACGGCCTGTCTTATGAATACATCATCTCCCACCTGCGCGAACTCCTGCCGGAACTGGCCGAGCTGCGGCTGGTGATCGCCCATCTCGGCAATGGCGCCAGCCTGTGCGCCACCCATCGCGGCTGCAGCATCGCCACCACCATGGGTTTCACCGCCGTCGACGGTCTGCTGATGGGTACGCGCTGCGGCGCGCTCGATCCGGGAGTTTTGATCTATCTGATGGACACCTATGGCATAGACGCGCGCCATCTCGAGAAGCTGATCTATCGCGAATCCGGCCTCCTGGGCGTATCAGGCATCTCCTCGGACATGCGCAAGCTGCACGCCTCGCGCGAGCCGGCGGCCGCCGAGGCGATTTCGCTTTTCGTCTACCGGATTGTGCGCGAAATCGGATCCATGGCGGCCGCCCTGGGTGGCCTGGACGGAGTAATCTTCACTGGCGGCATCGGCGAGAATGATGCGGCTGTTCGCGCCCAGGTCGGCGAGGGATGCCGCTGGCTGGGCGTGGACATCGACGAGATGCGCAACAGCCGCGGCCACGACCAGATCAACGCCGATAGTTCGCGCGTTGCCGTCTGGGTTATTCCGACCGACGAGGAACGCCTGGTGGCGCGCCAGACCGCCGCCATGCTCCGGCAAAATCCGGGAGAGAGACATGAAGGCAAAACGCCTGCAGCAGCGTGAAACACCGCGCGTGCGCCTGAAGAACAAATATTACCAGAAGGAGATGAAGAAGCTGCAGGTCGAGCTTTGCCATCTCCAGGAATGGGTGCAGAAAACCGGCGCCCGCGTCATTCTGCTGTTCGAAGGCCGTGATGCCGCGGGCAAGGGCGGCATCATCAAGGCCATCAAGGAAAGGGTCAGCCCCCGCGTCTTTCAGATTGTAGCCCTGCCCGCGCCGACCGACCGTGAAAAAACCCAGGTCTATATGCAGCGCTATATCGCGCACTTCCCCGCTGCCGGTGAAATCATCGTCTTCGACCGAAGCTGGTACAACCGGGCCGGCGTCGAATATGTAATGGAATTCTGCACGGCCGATCAGCACGAGCGCTTCCTGAAGCTGACACCGCTGGTCGAAAAATGGATCGTCGACAACGGCATCATCCTGATCAAGGTCTGGCTTGAAGTCGGCATGAAGGAGCAGGAGCGGCGCTTCAAGGCCCGCATCTCCGATCCGATGCGCCAATGGAAGCTCAGTCCCATGGACCTGGAATCCTTCAAGCGCTGGTATGAATATTCCGAGGCCCGGGACATGATGCTGAAGGCCACGGACAGCAAGCATGCGCCCTGGGCTGTCCTGCGCTCGGACGACAAGCAACGCGCGCGGTTGAACGGCATCGCGCATATTCTTTCCCGGATTCCCTACAAGCACGTCAAGCACGACAAGGCGAAGCTGCCAAAGCGCTCCAAGCGTCACAGATATGACGATGAGGCGCCCTTGCGCGGCCGGACCTTCGTTGAGGAACGTTATTGAGGCGCGCGGGAAAACCAGCAGCGCGATTCAGGGTTCCACCCGATAGCGACAACCCGGCAAGGCGATATCGTTCTTCATATCTGGATGGAAATTCCGACTTGGCCGGATCGGGATTGTGCCCATTTTACGGAGGTACTTCCATGGATCACGGCCTTTCTCCTGCCGACATGGCGCAGGATCTGAATATTTGCGAGATGCCCCCCGGTTCGGACCGCCGCGCCTTCATGATGCGAAGCGCGCTCGCTATTTCGGTCGCCACCTTGACCGGCCGGCCCATCGCGGCGATTGCGGCTGCGCCTGCCAAGGCGCCGCCGCTTAATCCCAATCTCAATGTGGTCAAGAAATCCAAGGGACCTGTCATGACCACGGTCGAGGAGTTCTACAAGGTGGGGCCGGGCCCCTCCTCCTCGCACACCATCGGGCCGATGCGGATCACCTATGATTTCTATCAGCGTTGCACCAAGCTGCCCGCAGACCAGCTGAAACAGGCGACCGCCCTGAAGGTCAACCTGTTCGGCAGCCTGAGCGCGACGGGCAAGGGCCATGGCACCGAGCGGGCTGCGCTGGCTGGCATCATCGGAAAAGAACCTGCCACCATCGACCCGGCCTTTCTGGACGGATTGCGCGAGAAACCCGACCAGACCTTCCCCGTCAAGCTCGGCGACAAGACCATCAACGTGTCCCTGAAGGATGTCATCTACGATAATCCCAAGGGCGACTTCCCCCATCCCAACACCATGACCTGCAAGCTCTTGGCCGGCGACAAGGTTCTGCTGGAGCAGGAATATTATTCCGTCGGCGGCGGCTTCATCGAATGGAAGGGCTACAAGCCGCCCAAGAAAGGCCAGCCGAAACATCCCTATGAGCGGATGGCGCAGGTGCTGGAGCATTGCAAGAAGAACAAGATTTCCCTGGCGCAGCTCGCCATGGCCAATGAGACCTCCGTTTCTGGCAAAAGCGAAGCGGAAGTGAATGCCCATCTCGACAAGATCCTGGGCGCGATGCGCGCCACCGTGAAAACCGGACTGGCGGCGCCCACATCAACCCTGCCTGGACCGATCAAGCTGAAGACCAAGGCGCACGATATCTTCGTCAACGCCTCCAAGCAGGAAGGCGCAGCGCGCAAGGCCATCGGGCTTGTCTCGGCCTATGCGCTGGCGGGTTCGGAAGAGAACGCCCGTGGCCATCTGGTGATCACCGCGCCGACCGGCGGCTCGGCAGGCGTGCTGCCTGCTGTGGTCTATTCGCTGGGCGAGAATGGCGCCAAGCTTTCCGATGACAAGATCAAGGAGGGCCTCTTAGCCGCGGCGTTGGTCGGCTATCTCTGCAAGCACAATGCGACGCTCTCTGCCGCGGAAGGCGGCTGCCAGGCGGAAATCGGCGTCGCTTCCGCCATGGGCGCGGCGCTGATCGCCACCGCCTATGGCGATCCGCCCCAGGTTGCAGCAAACGGAGCCGAAGGCGCGCTGGAACATCATCTCGGCATGACCTGCGATCCGGTCGCCGGCTATGTCCAGATTCCCTGCATTGAGCGCTGTGCTTTCGGCGCGGTGAAATCTTGGACCGGCTACCTGATCGCCAAGAACGAGGTGCCCGCGAACCGGCGCGTCGATCTGGACACCACGATTGACGCCATGGCGCTCACCGCCAAGGAGATGAATTCGAAATACAAGGAGACGTCAGAGGGCGGCCTGGCTGTTTCCGTCACCCTCTGCTGAGGCACCATGCCGGCAGCTGGCAGGACCACAAACCGTCTTTTTTCAGCTGCCGCCATCGCATGGACCGTCGCATCGCTGTTCTATTTCTATCAGTATGTCCTGCGGGCGGCGCCATCGGTGATGATGCCGCAGCTGGGCGAGACATTCGGGCTGACGGCGGCGGGCCTCGCCGCGTTGCTCGGCCTTTTCTATTACGGCTATGCCCCTTTCAGCTTGGTAGCGGGCGTGACGATCGATCAGTTCGGCCCGCGCAAGGTCGTGCCCATCGCTGCGACCCTGGTGGGAATTGGCGCCCTTCTGTTTGCAAGCGGAAACCCGCCTCTGGCGCGGATCGGACAGATTTTGCAGGGCTCGGGCGCGGTCTTCTCCATGGTCAGCGCCGTGTACATCGCCACCAAATACTTTCCGGCCAGCCGCAGCGCGACATTGGTGGGCGCCACCCAGATGTTCGGCATGGCAGGGGGATCGTCCGGCCAATTCCTGGTCGGGGCCGCCATCACCGGTGGCCTGCTTTGGAGTCAGTTCTGGATCGCCGCCGGCGTCGTGGGAATTCTGCTTGCCGGGATGCTTCTGGTCTTCCTTCCCTCTTCGCCATCCCTTGCGCAGCCGCCCCGCGAAAGGGCGAAGCAGGCAATGGTCGCGATCCTATCCGTCTTCAGCAATCCTCAGTCCCTGATGTGTGGGGTCATCGCCGGGCTGCTGTTCCTGCCGACAAACGTGTTTGGCATGGTCTGGGGCGTGCGCTTTCTGGAAGAAGGCCACGATGTTCAATATAGCCTGGCGGTGATGCGCTCGGCTGCCGTGCCGTTCGGCTGGATCATCGGTTGTCCGCTTCTTGGCCTCTTGTCGGATCGGATCGGACGCCGCAAGCCGGTCATCATCGGGGCCGCGGCGGCGCTACTTGGTTGCCTGATTCTTATTTTATATGGCCCGCCCGGCCTGTTTCCGCCCTTCAGCCTGGCGCTGATCGCCGGCATCGCTTCCGGCGCGGCGATGCTTCCCTACACCGTCATCAAGGAGGCCAACCGGCCTGAACATAGCGGCACCGCGACCGGGACCATCAACTTCATCAACTTTTCCCTGACCGCTTTGCTGGGTCCCGTGTTCGGGTCAATGCTGATGCGCGCCAGTGGCGATGGACCGCGAGCGCTCGTGCACTATCAGACCGCGTTTGAGCCGCTTTGCTACGGCGTGGTGGCGGCCATCGTCATCACCTTGCTGCTGAAAGAAACCGGACCCCGCGCCAGACAATCGGCGCCGGACCCATCCGAACCCTTCTCCGAGCTTCGAAAAAAAGGGGCTGACCGGGCGCACATGATCAACAAGGAGCATCAGAATGACCTGTCCGGCGGCACAATCGCGCGAGGTTCATGACGGCGCCACGCCCTGGCTCACGTTCAGCGCCGGCCTGTGGACCCGCGAGATCAATATCCGCGATTTCATCCAGCAGAATCTGTCGCCTTACTATGGCGACAGCGCATTTCTCACGGGGCCAACCAAACGAACCACCGCTCTTTGGGCCAAGCTGCAGGAGATGTTTGTTGAAGAGCGCAAGAAAGGCGTCCTGGATGTCTCGCAGATCCCCAGTTCGATCACCGCGCACGCCGCCGGCTATATCGACAAGGAAAACGAAGTCATTGTGGGGTTGCAAACCGAGGCGCCGCTGAAACGGGCGATCATGCCCAATGGCGGCATCCGGCTGGTCCTGAACGCCCTCAAGACCTACGGCTATCAACCCTACCCCTCGGTCGTCGAGATCTTCACCAAATACCGGAAAACCCATAACGACGCGGTCTTCGACGCCTATACCGCGGACGTGCGGCGCTGCCGCAGCTCCCATGTCCTGACCGGTCTGCCTGACGCCTATGGCCGCGGCCGCATCATCGGCGACTATCGCCGCGTGGCGCTCTATGGCGTGGACCGGCTGATGGCGCGCAAGAAGGAAGAAAAGAACGGGCTGGATGCCGAGCCGTCCAGCGACGGGATCATCCGCGATCGCGAGGAACTGGCCGAGCAGATCCGGGCCTTGGGGGAACTGAAGGAGATGGCGGCCAAATACGGGTTCGACATTTCCGGCCCCGCGCGCACGGCGAAAGAAGCGGTGCAATGGCTTTATTTCGGCTATCTCGCCGGGGTGAAGGAGCAGAATGGCGCCGCCATGTCGCTGGGGCGCACTTCGACCTTCCTGGACATCTATTTCGAGCGCGATCTGGCCGCCGGCCTTCTGACCGAGGAACAAGCCCAGGAGATGGTGGACGATTTCGTCATAAAGCTGCGCATCGTGCGCTTCCTGCGCACCCCGGAATATGACGACCTCTTCGCCGGCGACCCGACCTGGGTCACGGAGTCCATCGGCGGCATGGGCGATGATGGCCGCCCTCTGGTCACCCGCACCAGCTTCCGGTTTCTGCAAACACTTTATAACCTGGGCCCGGCGCCCGAACCCAACCTCACCATCTGGTATTCGCCGCGCCTGCCCGAGCATTTCCGCCGCTTCGCCGCCAAGGTCGCAATCGACACCAGCGCGCTGCAATTCGAGAGCGACGAGATCATGCGCAGCGCCTGGGGCGATGACGGGGCCATCGCCTGCTGCGTTTCCCCCATGCGGGTCGGCAAGCAGATGCAGTTCTTCGGCGCGCGCGCCAATCTCGCCAAATGCCTTCTTTATGCGATCAATGGCGGCCGGGACGAGGTCTCCGGCGAGCAGGTTGGTCCCAAGGTCGAGCCGGTGAAAGGCGACACGCTGGAGTTCGACGATGTGCTCGCGAAATTCGAGCACATGATGGACTGGCTGGCCGGCGTTTATGTCAGCGCCATGAATGTCATTCACTATATGCACGACAAATATGCCTATGAACGCCTGGAGATGGCGCTTCACGACTATGCGCCATTCCGGACCATGGCGTTCGGCATGGCCGGCATGTCGGTCGTGGCCGACAGTCTTTCAGCGATCAGATATGCGAAGGTCAAGGTGATCCGCGACCAGACCGGCCTCGTCACCGACTATGTCACCGAGGGCGATTTCCCCAAATACGGCAACAACGACAATCGCGTGGACCATCTGGCGACCTGGTTGGTTTCCACCTTCATGGCCAAGCTGCGCAAGTATCCGACCTATCGCCACGCCCTGCATACCCAGTCCATCCTGACCATCACCTCGAACGTGGTGTACGGCAAGGCCACGGGGAACACGCCTGACGGTCGCCGGCATGGCGAGCCTTTCGCCCCCGGCGCCAATCCGATGCATGGCCGCGACAATCACGGCATCCACGCCTCGGCGGCATCGGTGGCCAAGATTCCCTATCGCGATGCGGAGGACGGCATCTCCCTCACCTCCACCCTGGTTCCGACCGGCCTTGGCCACACCCCAGAGGAGCGGACCATCAACCTGACCGCGATTCTGGACGCCTTCTTCGGCACCTCCGGATACCACATGAACGTCAATGTCCTGAACCGCGAGACCCTGACCGACGCGATGGACCATCCGGAAAAATATCCCAGCCTGACGATCCGGGTCTCCGGCTATGCGGTCAATTTCGTCCGCCTGACCCGCGACCAGCAGATGGATGTCATCAACAGAACCTTCCATGGAGCATGAGATGGCCACCGAAACCGCCGATGCCTCCCTGCAGGCCAAAAGTCCTTACGAGCTGCGAATAAACCAGAGCCGGAATGTGGCTGAAGCCGAGGTGCGGGCGGGAATCGCCAGCGGCGGGTTGGGTTTTCTGCATTCCTTCACCACGGGCTCGGCGGTCGATGGTCCGGGCATCCGGGTCGTGGCCTGGACATCGATGTGCATGTTCGGGTGCAAGTACTGCCACAATCCCGATACCTGGACGCGGTCGAACGGCACGCCGGTGACGATAGACCGGGCGATCAACGAACTGCGGAAATACGTCACCGGGCTTCAGATCATGAAGGGCGGCTTCACCTTGTCTGGCGGCGAGCCCTTGATGCAGGCCCGCTTCGCGGCCCGGCTTTTCGCCGGCGCCAAGGAGATGAAAATCCATACCGCGATCGAGACCAACGGTTTTTATGGCGACCGGCTGTCGGACAAGGAGCTTTTCGACATCGACCTGGTGATTCTGGACATGAAGGCGTTCAGTCTGGCGCAGCACAAGCGTGTGACCAATGGCATCGAGAATGCGCCCGTCATCGCTTTTGCCGAGCGGCTGGGCCGGACCAGGCATCCGATGTGGCTGCGCTATGTCCTGGTGCCCGGCCTGACCGATGTCCCGGATGAGATGGAGCGCTTGGCCGAGTTCGCCGCTTCGCTGGGCGTGGTGGACCGGGTGGAAATCCTGCCCTTCCATCAGATGGGCCGTTACAAATGGGAAAAGCTGGGTCTGGACTACACGCTGGCTGAGACCCAGCCGCCATCCGTCGAATCCGTCGGCAAGGCCCTGGATATCTTCCGCAAGGCTGGCCTTATAGCGCACTAGCTGGTGGCTGAGCCGTCAGGTGTTCGGACCACCGCGCCACGCAGCGAAATCCGAGATGACAGGCGGTGCTTTCGACCGCCTGGCCCATACGGGCGGCGGGGCGATAACGCTGGCAGTAATTCGGCGCCGAAAGAAAGGAGCCGCCCTTCATTACATTTGGGGGCGCGGAAAGGTTCGGTGCTTCCAGGCTGCCCTCGCCCAATCGCCGGAGAGGAAAACGAAGCGTGGCGGAACAGTCCGACGCAGCTGGCTGGCGGGATGCATACGCATCGGACGTCCATTCCCACACATTGCCGATCGTGTCGTAAAGGCCGTAACCGTTCGGCGGGAAGAAGCCCACCGGCGAAGTACCTTCAAAACCGCCGCAGGTCAGATTCTGCCAGGGAAATTCCCCTTGCCAGATATTGGCCATCAGATAGCCGGCGGGCATCAATTCGCCACCCCAGGCAAATTCAGCGCCTTCCAGCCCGCCGCGGGACGCATATTCCCACTCCGCCTCGGTTGGCAGGTCTTTGCCGGCCCAGTGCGCATAGGCTTGCGCATCCTCGTAACCGAGATGAACCACGGGATGCTTTGACTTGCCTTCCAGCCCGCTGCACGGCCCAAGGGGATGGCGCCAGTCCGCGCCCGTCACGAAATGCCACCACAACCGATCATTGGAGAGATTGACCACGCCGCCCGGCTTGCGGAAGACCAGCGACCCCGCTTCCCCGTTTTGCCGCTTCTTTTCGGCCAAGGTGACATGACCGGTGGCCCGCACGAAATGATCGAACTCCAGGTTCGTCACCGGATAGCGGTCGATCCAGAATCCATCCACCGTGGCTGGATGCGCCGGCGCTTCTTCGGGATGATGATTGTCCGATCCCATCAGAAAACTGCCGCCGGGTATCCAGACCATGCCGGCATGTCCGGGAGAGGAGCGATGAAGCCTCGCCTTGCGGCGCGGCGGCATTCCGGCCCCGCGGTGCGGCCGGCCAAAAGGTTCGGGATGCGGCACAGTGAGGCCGCTGAGCCAGGACAGCATGGCGTTTTGTTCCTTCGACAAGCAACCACGCTAAACCGTTCCCTCTCGGCCCGGCGATTGGACCAAGGTCTTATGCCAGCCGGAAAAAGACCGAAAGAAAGGCAAACAGGCCGATCAGCAAAAGCACCAGGGCAGCCAAAAAGGCGGCGGACCGGATCGGCTTTTCGCCAATTCCCGCGATGGCGCGGAATTCTGGCTGCCACATATACTTTATGCCCTGCCGGTACTGCCAACTCGATATGACAAGGCACAAAATGCCGACGCCGATCAGGGCCAGGCCCAGCACACGCGGTGCCCCAGGACTGAGCGGGCGGCTTCCATCGCTCTGCATCTGCGAGAACCGCTGAAAGAACTGCACGATGGTGAAGCCGAAACTGATGAGCGAAACCGCGGTGCGGATCCAGGCCATGAAGGTCCGTTCCAGCGCCTGGCGGGTATTGAGCCACGCGAAATGGTTGCCGGCAGTGGCTTGAGTTGCGAAGCGATCCTCAGAAGAGGCGGTCAAGGACGACCGGCCCCGTTACCGGCCGGGCCTTGAAGCCAGACGCCAGCGGACTGTCGGGTTGGCCGGAAATTTCCAACCGGGATGGACGTGAAGGCCGGGGAGCGACATTTCATATCCTGTTCCGACAGCCCGCTGGCGCGGTAACGAAGTCTCTCCAGAGGGGGGCGTTGCGGGTGAGAGACTCGCGTCAGTCCGATGATAGGGGACGGTGGAACCGCCGCTATTGGACGATGGTCCAATAGCCGGGGAAAAACGTGCCAAACCCGCACATCGGGCCCGCACTTCGGCAAGCGGCGGCTGCGCAAACGCCCGACCACGAGTGGGGTGCCATCAATTGGACCTTGGTCCAAGTTCGGTCCGGACGGAACGCGCGCTTTGCTTGTCGCATGTCAAACCAATCGAATTCTCACCGATCAACGGGCACCGCGGTGACACTGTCCCTCCTGATCCTGCTGGGGGGCTGCGCCGCCGTACCGGTCAATGCGCCTTTGTCCGCCACTGCTTTGAACGATGGCAACGGGCCGATCTCCAGGGCCGGCTATCGCCTCACGGGGCTGCCGCAAAAGGACAAGGCGTCGGACCTGATGGTGCTGCTGTGCTTTTCCGGCGGCGGCATGCGTTCGGCGGCATTCAGTTATGGAGTACTGAAAGGCTTACGCGACTTTTCCCTGCCCACCTATGGCGACGACACGCATCTGCTCGATGCCGTGGATATCATCTCGGCGGTCTCGGGTGGCAGTTTCCCCGCCGCCTATTACGGGCTTTACCGCGACCGGATTTTCACGGACTTCGAAACAGATTTTCTCAATCGAAATATCGAAGCCTATATCTGGGGCAGTTTTCTGCTGCCCTGGCACTTTCGCTGGTTGTTCGACGCCCATTTCGGCACCAATGACCGCATGGCGGAAGTCTATAACGATCTGATGTTTCACGGCGCCACCTATGCCGATCTGCAGAAGCAGGGGCGGCCTTTGATTTCGCTCGACGCGACCGACGTGGACCATGGCCTGACCTTCCCCTTCATCCAGGACCAGTTCGACCTGATCTGCTCGGACCTTTCCAGCTATCCGCTGGCGCGGGCCGTTGCGGCCTCCAACGGTTTCCCGGTCCTGTTCACGCCCATCACTCTGGAGAGCCACCGCACCGGCTGCGGCGGCCGCGTGCCTTATTGGCTTTCAGAGGGCTACAGCACCGATCCACTGTCCCGTTCCGGCCAGTTCGCCAACGCTTCCCGCCAGTATCTCGATGCCGACGCCACCCGCTATGTGCATCTGCTGGACGGCGGCATCTCGGACAATCTGGCCATGCGCGGGCTGATCAACATCATGCTGGTTCTTACCGCAGATGAGGAAAAGAGCGAGCACATCGATCTCACCCGGATCCGCCGCATCCTTCTGATCAGCGCTGATGGCCAGGCGGCGAACAGCGCCGCCAGCGCCAAGCAGCAAACCTTGTCCGGGATCGGCCAGATTCTGAATGCCGTCAGCGGCACCCAGATCGACAGCTATAATTTCGAGACCATGATCCTGGCCAACCGCCAGCTGGAGGTTCTGCGGGATGCCATCAAGAAGCAGCGCTGTAGCCGCGGCGTGAAGGACAATCATCCCTGCGACGACGTGCAAAGCTATCTGGTGCATCTGTCGCTGGCGGGCATCCCCGACGCGACGACACGGCAGCAGCTCCAGGCCATCCCGACCGGGCTCGATCTCTCGCGGGAGGATGTCCGGCTGCTGGTGAATGCAGGAGAAGGCCAAGTCCGGGATTCCGCCGAGCTGGCACAATTCCGCGCCGATCTCGGTTCGAACGTATCCGCGCCTTCCGCCACAGTCAGCGTGCCTGCAGACTGAACTTCTGCACGGACTTGCCGTTGCTGGGTCCCGGCCGCGGGGCCGTGCCACCGACATCGCCGGTATAATAGTCGCCCCGGGAATCCAGCGCCGACTGATGCACAAAGAACACGTATCCGGCGCCAAAGCTGGATACTTCCACCCCATCCTGGCGGTGCAACACCCAGGCGCGCTGGTTGACGCCATCGCCGATCAAAAGATATTTCTGCTCCGGATCGTGCGAAAAGCTCAAGGTCCAGACCGAACCGTTGCCGCGCGTCTCCCGGTGCACCAGGAATTCCTTCACAAACTTGCCCTGCCGGGTGAAGACCTGGATCCGGTCATTGCGCCGGTCGCAGACATAGATCAATCGGTCTACCGACTGGTGCACGCAATGCACCGGGGTGCGAAACTGCTTTTCCGGCGGCTCGCCCGGCACGTAAGCCGGTCCCTCGGCGACATAGCGTCCGAGTGTTGAAGCGGCGTCTCCGGTCGGCTCCGGCGGATTGGCTATCCTGTCCAGCCCGATACCATAGGCGCCCCAGCCGCGCTTGAATTTGCCGGTATCGGAGTCATAGACGACGATCCTGCTGTTGAAATAGCCGTCGGCGATATAGACCTCGTGCGCCGCGTCATCCACCTCGATGCCGGCCGGTTCGCCCAGCATCGAAGGATCGGCATTGTTGCGCGGCGCGTTGGTCGGCCGGCCGATCTCCAACAATTGCTTGCCGTCGGACGTGAACTTCAAAACCTGGCGGTCGCCGGGCGCATTGCCACCGATCCAGACATTCCCCCCTTTGTCCACCCAAAGCCCGTGCTCGGATTTCGGCCAATCCGGTACATAGCCCTGTCCACCCCAGGACTTCACGATATTGCCTTCGCGGTCAAAGACCATCACCGCGGGCATGCGGTCGCCGGGCGCCAAATCATGCTTCACGCCCTGTTCATCCACCGCATAGGGCAGCGCACGTTGCAACACCCAGATCCGGTCGTGATTGTCCACGGTCAGGCCACCGATCTGTCCCATCACCCAATGATGGGCAAACAACTTGGGCCAGGAAGGATCGTTCACGTACTGCGGCGCCTCCGCTTCACCGGCCGCATGGACGACAGGCGCCATCATGAAGAGGATGAAAACGGCTGGCATAAGCCCAAGCCTGTAAGCCCCAGAGGACATGGCCCCCTCGCCTTGTTGGTTCAGCGCTGCCCAAACATAAACGACGGCCACGATCCTGTCAGGAGCGCCGGTCTTTCTTGTGCAGCGCAAAAGCACCTGAACAACACAGACTTGTAACCGGTCGGCCATTGCCCGCCCTTCAAGCCCGTGCCTAAATATCGTCAGAGACTTGGGGGCACCAAGCCAAACATCCTTTCGCCATCCGATTTTGAGCGGCCCACGCCGCGCATCAGCCTTGTGTTCGCGCCCGTCCTTCAATTCCATTTCGGAGCCATGCCATGCTGAAGAACGCCCTGATTGCCTGCCTGGCCCTGCCGCTGCTTTTGGGACCTGGACACGCCGCGCCCATTGGCGATGCCGAGCTGCGCAACAGCGACAAGGACAAGGGCAACTGGCTGATGTATGGCCGGACCTATGACGACCATCGCTTCAGTCCGCTGAACCAGATCAACGAGCAATCCATCAGCAAGCTGGGCTTGGCCTGGAGCCATGAGTTCGGCAGCACCCGCGGGCTGGAAGCAACGTCATTGGTGAAAGACGGCGTCCTCTACACCACCGGAAACTGGAGCGTGGTGTACGCCATGGATGCGAAGACAGGGGATGTCCGCTGGACCTATGACCCAAAGGTTGTCCGCAGTCGCGCTTATTTCATCTGCTGCGATGTGGTGAACCGGGGGCTCGCGCTCTATCACGGCAAACTCTATGTCGGCACCTTGGACGGCAGGCTGATCGCGCTGGATGAAAAAACCGGCAAGCCGGTATGGGATGTTTCGACCGCCGACAGCGCAAAAGAGCCCTATGCCATTTCCGGCGCGCCGCGCCTGGCAGGCGGCAAGGTGCTGATCGGCAATGCCGGCGCCGAATATGGCGTACGCGGCTATATATCCGCTTTCGACGCCGAAACCGGCAAGATGGCCTGGCGCTTCTATACGGTGCCCGGTGATCCGGCCAAAGGCTTCGAATCCAAAGCCATGGAAGCCGCCGCCAAGACCTGGCGTGGCGAGTGGTGGAAAGCGGGCGGCGGCGGCACCGCCTGGGAAGGGATCGTCTACGACCCCGCGCTCGATCTGGTCTATTTCGGCACCGGCAATCCCACCGCCTGGTATCGCAGCCTGCGCGGCGGCAACAGCGACGCGCTCTACACCGCCACGATCCTGGCGGTGCGCGCCAGCACCGGCGAACTGGCCTGGCACTTCCAAAACACCCCCGGCGATAATTGGGATTTCGATTCCACCCAGCCTCTGGTTCAGGCCGACCTCAATATCGGCGGGCGCACCCGCAAGGTCATCATGCAGGCCAACAAGAACGGCTTCTTCTATGTTCTCGATCGCGCCACGGGCGAATTCATTTCAGGCAAGCCGTTCGTCAGCGGCATCACCTGGGCCAGCGGCCTGGATCCCAAGACCGGACGTCCCATCGAATTGCCCGCGGCTTCCAGCAAGGCCGCGATCGTCTCGCCCGCACCCGATGGCGCGCACAACTGGAATCCCATGGCCTACAGCCCCGCCACCGGACTGATGTATCTGCCGGCCAAGATCGGCACCCAGTCGCTGCACATTCCCGACGCCAACTGGAAATACGATCCGGACCGGAACAATCTGGGGCGGGAGCCGCAATATGAAGGTCCGCTGAACGCCAAGATCGGTGCCATGCCGCGTCCGATCGGGGAATTGCTGGCCTGGAATCCGGTGACGCAGAAGGAAGCCTGGCACGCGCGTTATCCGGTGGCGGTGGGCGGCGGGGTTCTGGCCACGGCCGGCAATCTGGTGTTCCAGGGCCGGGCTGACGGCATTCTGGCGGCCTACCGCGCCACCGATGGCAAGCAGGTGTGGAGCTTCGATGCCGGCACCGGAATCATGGCGCCGCCGATGACCTACCAGGTTGATGGCGTGCAATATGTCTCCGTCCTGGCGGGATGGGGCGGACCGGATGGCCTGGGCAATGATCCCGGCTGGGGACCGGTGAAGCCCGGTTATGGGCGCATCCTCACTTTCAAGCTGGGGAGCAATGTCGCGTTCAAGGCTCCGGCCTTTGGCCATAAAGAGCCCCCGGCGGTGCCGACCATCACGGTCGATACCTCTCCCAAGGTCATCCATCAGGGGCAATTGCTGTTCGCCGACAATTGCGCCGGGTGTCATGGCAGCAATGCGGTGGCCGGGCCCTTGCCCGATCTGCGCTATGCCAGCGCCACGACCTTGAAGAACATCGAAGGCATCGTCCTTGGTGGGCAGCGCGCCGTTCTCGGCATGCCGTCTTTCAAGAAAATCCTGAATCCCGGTCAGGTGCGGGCAATCCAGGCGTATATTGTCTCTCGCGCACGGGAAAGCTCGGGGACAAAGAGAACCTTGTGGCTTCGCTTCAAGCATCATTTCTTGTGAAAAGCGGCGTATAATAATTTTTGCGTACGCGTCGTGAGGTTTCATGTCCATTGAACCAAGAGGCTTCGGACCGGGGCCCAGACCTTCCCGCAATGTGTTCGGCGAGCCTCTGGCGACCTGTTCGATGGCGCCGCTGACGGGCTTCTTTCGCAATGGCTGCTGCGACACCAGCGCCCAGGATGTGGGCAGCCATACCGTCTGCGTGGTGATGACCGACGGGTTTCTTGCCTTCTCGAAGGAGAGAGGCAACGACCTTTCAACGCCGATGCCGGAATTCGGCTTTGCCGGGCTGAAGGCGGGCGACCGCTGGTGCCTTTGCGCCCCGCGCTGGCAGGAAGCCTTCGAGGCGGACCGGGCGCCGCAGGTGGTGCTGCGCGCCACGCACCAGGGCGCGCTGGATTATTGCGCGCTTGCCGATCTCAAGCGCCACGCCATCGATCTCGCCTAAAGACTGGTCAGCTGGGTCAGCTTGATATTCTTGAACGGCAGCGAGCGGATGCGCTTGCCGGTGGCGTTGAAGATCGCATTGGCGACCGCGGCGGCGATGGGCGCGACCGAGCACTCACCCACACCGCCCCATTTCGGCTTTCCCGCCGCATCGACGCCGCCTGTCAGGGCCAGCTCCACTTTGACATCGGGGGCGTCGGCCAGACGCACCATGCGATAGCTGTCGAAATTGCCCTCTCGGGGGGCGCCGTCCTGGACCGTGACTTCGCCATAGAGCATGGCGGTCAGGCCGAAAATCACGCCGCCCTCGATCTGCGCTTCCACGAGGTTGGGGTTGACCACATGGTAGGCGTCGGTCGCGGCGAAAACGCGGGTCACCCGGATGGCGCCTTGCGGGTCCACCGAAACCTCCGCGATATGGCCGCCGATCGCGCCATGATTGTCCACCAGCGACAGGCCACGTCCCTGCCCCTGCGGCAGTTTGCTGTGCCAGTTGCTCATCTTCTCCAGCTTGGCGAGAACGGCGAGGGAATCCGGCCGGTCCGTCAGGCCCCGGCGGAATTCCAGCGGGTCCTTTCCCGCGGCATGGGCAAGTTCATCGATGAAGCTTTCGAGATAGAAGCAGTTCTGCGAGCCGCCCACCGACCGCCAATAGCTGACAGGGATATGCGTATTCTTGAGCAGCAGCCCGGTATACCAGTTGGCGATGCGGTTATAGGGCACCGAAGGCCCGATACCTTCCACCGCGGTATTGTCGATGCCATTGGCCGCCGCCGCCGGATTGCCCGACCGTTGAATGGAGCCGCAGGCGCTTTCGATGTGCAGCGCGCTCAGCGCACCATCCGCCGAAAGCGCGCCCTTCATGCGGATTGCCGATTGCGGCCGGAAGCGGTCGGCGCGCATGTCCTGTTCGCGGGACCAGAGCAGTTGCAGCGGCTGGTCAATGCCGGCCGCCTTCGCCACCAGGACCGCATGACGCAGTTCATCGCCATTGGACCGGCGGCCAAAACCGCCGCCCAGATAGGCCTGATGGAAATAGACCTGCTCGGGATTCAAACCCGCTAGCTGGGCCGCCATCTGCGCATTGGCCAGCGCCGACTGCGATCCCATCCAGATGTCCAGGCGATCGGAGCGCAAGTGAACCGTGGCGTTGCAGGGCTCCATGGTGGCATGGGCGAGAAGCGGCGTCTCATAGACCGCCTCGATC
>Ga0070665_100000963_pt1 | contig 36604 bp, 29 predicted proteins | sample KBSS13metaG_FD_65862 | JGI IMG/M metagenome (GOLD analysis project Ga0070665, IMG submission 65862) | Switchgrass rhizosphere microbial communities from Kellogg Biological Station, Michigan, USA - KBS S1-3 metaG | ecosystem: Host-associated > Plants > Roots > Rhizosphere > Soil ... | reverse complement strand
CTCGGCATGATGGCAGGACAGCGGAGGCCCGAAGGTGCGGCACCCAAGAGAGCAAGCGAGTTAGAGATCCAAGTGCTGCTGGATCGTTCGGGATTCTCCCCCGGCGAGATTGACGGGAAGAACGGAGCAAACGCCCGGAAAGCATTAGCGGCGTTTGCGAAAGTGCACCGGATTACGACTGGTCCAAAGGGCCGCGCGAGACTATTGAAACAGTTGCGTGCCGGTGCGACCGAGCCTGTGGCGACCCGCACAATCGAGCCTTTAGTGATCTATACGATCACGGCGGAAGATGCCGCGGGGCCGTTTGTTGAAGCGATTCCAGACGACATGACCGAACGAGCGAAGCTACCCGGACTCTACTACACGTCGGTGCTGGAAGAATTGAGCGAGAAGTTTCATTCTTCGCCGGCGCTGTTGCACAGCTTGAATCCGGGCGCGAGCTTCACAGCGGGAGAGCACGTGAAAGTGCCGAATGTGCTGCAACCGGCTGATGAAGCCGGCCGAAACGGAAAGACCGGATCGGCAGGGAGAGTGGTGGTAGCAAAACGGACTTCGTCTTTGACGGCGTTCGACAGCAGAGGCCGAATCCTGCTTTATGCGCCGGTGACAGATGGCAGCGAGCACGATCCGCTGCCGTTGGGGACATGGAGGGTGACTGCCGTGCAGCGAAATCCAACCTACAACTACAACCCTGATTTATTTTGGGATGCCGATCCGCAAGACGCCAAGGCCAAGATTGCGGCAGGGCCAAACAATCCTGTGGGCACAGTCTGGATTGACATCAACAAGCCGCACTATGGCATTCATGGGTCGCCTGAGCCGGAGAGAATTGGTCACACGGAATCGCACGGGTGCGTGAGACTGACGAATTGGGACGCGGAGCAGCTGGCCGATCTGGTGCGAAAAGGGACAAAGGTCGTGTTCCGGAAGTAAAACGCCGATCTAGTGTTCATCCGCTTTGGGCGCAGGCGTGTCCGATTTTTGAGTTGCAGAAGGAGGCGGAACCTGCTGAGGAGGAGGCTGATTCGATTTCTGCGTGTCCGAAGAAACCACTTTGAAATTGCCGTTGGTATCGCGAATTTCGACGGTCTTTGACTGCTGCGTTCCCGGGCCCGCGTACTTCACGACATACTTCGTTCTTCCAGTCACTTTCGTGCCGTCACTGGGATTGCCAAGATTCGGCCCCTCAATCTGCTCTTCAGTAGTCTCTCCCTTCGAGTCCTTTCTTTGGACTTTCGTGATTCGTTTGTTCAACTGCGTACCGCCGTCATAAGCTTCGACGGTGCTCGTTTTTTCTCCCGCGGCCGTTTCGCTTTCTTTTGAAACGGTTCGCGAGCTTTCGTGAAGTCTACCGTCCAGATCCGGATTCGAAACGCGCTCTTCCGTGGTCCGGTTCTTGCCGTCGCTCTTGATCGTTTTTTCGGTGACGCCGCTTACCTTCCAGCTGCCGTTGCCATCCGGCACCTGCGTCGTCTTCTTCACTGCAACACGGTCGTCCGCCCCGTGCGTTTTCAGTTCCTGCGTCTGTTCGGCCTGGGTGAATCCACCATAACTGTCCGCCCGATATACCGTAGTTTTTGTCTCCTCGGCATCCGGACCTAACTTTTTCGTGTCCGCAACCTCGCGCCGCACAACCTGAAAATTCCCATTCACATCGGCGCTCGAAGTCTTACGTTCGGTGCGAACATCGCCGCCGGCTGTAGTTTTGGAGTTCTCCTCAGTTACCTGTGCCAGCATTCTTCGCCCATTTCCATCCCATTGATAGGTGCGCACGACGGTCCGTGTCGTGGCGGCATCTACCTGGACAGTTTCCGTTTCGGTCTCCGAATATGGCTGATAGCGGCCGCCGGATCCCAGGACTTCCAGTCTTTGTTTGTCCACGGTCCGGTTGCCGGATTTCGTGTGGCTCTCGGTAGTCCGGGAGGGATTGACGTTCTGTGAGGAATTTTCCTTGGTTGTGGTCCACGATTCGTCGCCGCTTTTCTGCGGGTCTTGCGCCTGAACGGGAACTGCCGTAACAGCGCACAGGGCAAAAAAAACGATGTGCGCATGAAGACTGAGGAGTGTCATGTTCGTGCTCCGTTAATTCGATGCTGAACGTTATTTTCGCGTTCTAGCGGACTTTTGCGCGGGGAAAGAAGGAGAGAGGCGCTCGGGTAGTCATAAGCGCCTCCTCGACTGCGTCAACGTAAACCGTACCTCACTGGATCACCTCCCTCTCGGCGTGGTCGCCGATATCGACGAGATGTCGCATGGCCCGAGTATAGCTCCACGCAAAGAAAGCGAAAGACTTTTTCTTCATGGGAGTGAGCATCGAGAGGGCAGAATTCTGTTAGGCTACAACGCCTATGCGACTCTGGCTCACTTCGGTAGTACTTTTTTCCCTGCCTGTTTCCACGTTTTCTCAGGACAAAGCGCTAGACAAAAACCTGCCGGCGGTGGCTGAACGGCTGGCCACGCAAAATGCCCTCTTCGACGAACAGTACGAGTCGGACTTGCACGAGTTCCCTGAGCGAGCGACGAGCTTTGGCGACTATCGCTACAACGACAAGCTGGCTGAGCGATCGCTGGCGGCGCTTCTGCGGAGGGAGAAGACCGACGAGACGTTTCTCGCGCGATTGAAGGCAATCACGACCGAGGGCTTACCTGAGCAAGACCAGCTTTCGCACGACCTGCTGGTGCGTGGGCTGGAGCAGCGTGTGGCGGACTTCGAGTTCAAAGAGTACGAGATGCCGGTGAACCAGTTTAACGGCATCCACACTTCGCTGGCCGACTTGCCGAATTCCGTTCCGCTGGATTCGGTGAAGCATTACGAGGACTACATCGCGCGGCTGCATCAGATTCCGCGGAATCTTTCGGATACGGTCGAAGTTTTGCGCGCGGGGATGAAAGACAAGCTGATGCCAGTACGGTTTTTGCTGGAGAAGGTGCCGGTGCAGTGCCAGGGCATCATCGACGCCGATCCGTTTCTGAACCCGACGAAAAAGTATCCGGCGCGAATCTCCGCGGAAGATCAAAAGCGCCTGACGCAGCAGATTACGGACGCAGTGAACGGCGAAGTGTTGCCGGCGTACAAAGCGTTTGCGGACTTTGTGAAAACAGAATACGCGCCACAAGGGCGGACAACTTTATCGGTGACTTCCCTGCCGGATGGTCAAAAGCGCTACGAGAGCAACATCTACGGGCGGACCACGACGCACATGACGGCGGAGCAGATTCACCAGCTGGGACTGCGGGAGATCGAGCGCATTGAAGCGGAGATGACGGCAATCGCGAAGAAAGAAGGGTTCGCGGATTTGGCGACGTTTCGCGCTTCGCTGAAGAAAAACCCAAAGTACGTGCCGACATCTTCGGAACAGATTCTGCAGGATTTTAGCCGCTACATTGCGCAAATGGAGCCGAAGCTACCGCAACTTTTCGGCGTGCTGCCGAAGTCGCCGGTGACGGTGGAAGCGATCCCGGCGTTTCAGGCGGCGACGGCGACGCACTACGTTGCGGGTACGCCGGACGGAAAACGGCCGGGACGCGTCGTAGTGGCGACGTCTAATTTTGCCGAGCGGTCGCTGGTGGATGATGAAGCGGTGGCTTACCACGAAGGAATTCCGGGCCATCACATGCAGATTGCGATTCAGAGGCAACTGACCGGACTGCCGAAGTTCCGGCTGCAAGGACTGGGCTTCGCGGCATTCAGCGAAGGCTGGGCGCTGTACTCGGAGCAGCTCGGGAAAGAAGTTGGCTTCTACCAGGATCCGGTTTCGGATTATGGGCGGCTTTCGTCGGAGCTTTTCCGAGCGGTGCGGCTGGTGGTGGATACAGGAATTCACGCGAAGGGATGGTCGCGCGAGCAAGTGGTGGAGTTCATGCGTAAGTCTGGCGCGATCGATGAGCCGACGATTCAGTCGGAGACGGACCGCTACATTGCGTGGCCGGCGCAGGCGTGCAGCTACAAGATCGGGCAGCTGAAGTTTCGCGAACTGCGGGAACGGGCGCAAAAAGAACTTGGCGCGAAATTCGACATTCGCAAATTTCACGACGAAATGCTGAACGGCGGAAGCATGCCGTTGGACTTGCTCGACACACGCACGGAAACGTGGATCGCCGCCCAAAAGGCGGCAGCGACTAATTAATTCGCCGCGAGTGGCGCTACGCGGCAAGCTCCCGGGAACCAAGCTAAATTCGACAAATTCGGGCTCAGTGATTGGGAGTGCTAACAACGGCGACGGCGCTGTCAGGTCCCGGCACGGTCTGGCTAGCAGAGAGCAACGAGCCGCCGGGGCCGAAATTGTAGACCGCAACTCCGCTGGCTTCATTGGCGACGTACACAAACTTGCCGGACGGATCGAAAGTGACGCGATAAGGCTCCATTCCGGTGGTGATCGTATTGAGAGAACTCAAGTTGCCCGTAGTGTGATCGATGGAGAATATCGAGACAGAATTGTCGAGACGGTTGGTGACATAGGCAAACTTTCCGGATGGAGCGTCTGTTGACGCCCCTCCAGACCACAGTCGCAAACGATTGAAGTTAGCGGCGGAACCCGCGATACCAGCCGCCGCGGTAGCCCCACCCGCCGTAGTAGGCAAATCCAACCGAAGGCCAATAGCTGTAGTAATAGGGCGCACATCCGTATGGGCCACAAGGCGCGTAATACGCTGGGGGCGGCGGATACGCGACATAGGCATCGCCGCGGTGGCGCAGCGATGGTGAGCCGTAGTCATTCGGGCCAACCGGCAAAAAAGCCTGCTGGCTGCGCACTGTGGAGATGGTCACTGGATCTTTGAGCTGAAAACTAAGCAAGGTTTCCGGCGCGAGAACCGTCGGCTTGCCGCGCGTGAGCAAGACCAGTGCGATTCCGGCAGCAGCGCCGGCACCGGCACCAATGCCCGCACCGACTCCGCCATCGGCGGCGGCGCCGATGATTGTGCCCGCTCCCGTTGTCGTCGCTATACCGGCTGCATCTGTGCCGTGCGAAGTTCCGGCCGAACCCTTCCACAATCCGGTCAGAATCGGGAGCTGCTGGCCGTCGACAATCGTGAGGTCGGTGAGTTCCAATCCGAGCTGCGAAACTCCTTTGATGCGGCCCGCTTTTTGCGCGGTGCTGACGGAACCGATGATGGTTTCGCCACGGCGCGCGACGACCCAACTGTCCACGATGATGGGCCGGTCGAGCGTCGCTGTAAAAGTGTCTCCGGCTTGGTTGCGATCACTGGAGAGAGGCTCGGTGATGCGCGCGAAAATCACCGTGCCTGCAGGAATGGTCAGGCTCGCGGGAACCGGCGCGGGACCGTTGGACCGCATCGGCGGCCGATTGGGAGAAGGCGGACGCTGCGCAGGCGTCGGCACCGGTTGTTGGTCTTGCGGAAATGTATCGCGCGAAGTGACAGGGCGGGGATCTGCTCCGTCCTGCTGGTCAGGCGGTGGCGCAGGCTGAGCGTAAGGGGGCGGCGATTGCTGCGACGGTTGGGCACCTTGACCCTGATCCTGGTCTTGCGAGTCTTGTGCCTTGGCGGTGGCGGCAGAAAGTAGAAGAACGCTGGCGAATGCGGTGGTGAGTACGAACGCAGAACGAGTGGTTGAACCCATGGCGTGGTCCCTAAACATGATTTCCTTGGTGCGCAAGGGCCAGACCTCGCGCGGCGTGAGGCTACAACTTGTCTAACACTGGTGTTGGATGAAAGTTGCGGCTGCCGGATGCCCGCGGCGAGGCCTCAGTGCGTCGGACTTGGCGTCAATCCCAGACCTTCGATGGCGCGGTTCGTGAGGTCTTCCGGCGTTCCCGCCACATCCAGAGTTAGGGCGTCGATTGGCTCTTCGAGGTCAGCGAACTGGCCGGCAAGAATCGATTCACCGGCGAAGTGGCCACGGCGCGCCAGGATGTGCTTGCGCATCTGCTCGTACGTACCGCGCAAATAGACAATACGGAAATCGAGCCCGGCGGAAAGCGTGTCGCGATAACTTTGCTTGAGGGCGGAACATGCGAGCACAGCATCCTTCTTTTTGGCAGTAAGCTGCGCCAGCCGCGAATGCATGTTGGCGAGCCACGGCGCACGGTCTGCGTCAGTCAACGGAATGCCGTGCTTCATTTTTTCGATGTTGGCAGGCGGGTGAAAGTCATCCGCATCGAGAAAGATCCAGCCAAGGCGCCGGGCAATGAGTTTGCCCACTGTGGTCTTCCCTGCTCCGGTTGTGCCCATGACGAAGATGACCATGGTGATTTGTCGTCCGTTGCGGCGGCTGCGTCAGGCGCTGCGAAGCACCAGCAGCGAGATTTCTGGTGGAACACCGAGGCGAACAGGCGCGCCGACAGTTCCCAAGCCGCGATTCACGTAGATAGCGGCGTGAGGACCCTGAAGCGTGGCTGCGTGCAGAAACTTCTGCGACGCGACCGTCTTCGCCGGGGTGAACAGCGGACGCATGTAAAGGCCGGCGATGTAATCCGTGATGAAACGCGCCGGACTGAGGCGGTGATCCAGAATCTCGACTTGCACTTGGCCGCCATGTGTATGGCCAGCGAGGGATAGTTCGATACCAAGTTCCGCGGCGCGATTGAATGAATTCGGGTTGTGCGACAGCAGAATGTTCGGCATGTCCTTGCGAACAAGTTGTTGCGCGCTGGAGAGCAGCCCCACTCGACGGCCGCCCGGCGTGCGTTCGCGTTGGTAGTCGACACCAATTAAGTTCACTTGCGCTCCGCGGTAATTCAGCAGAGCGTTCTCCTGGCGCAGCAGTTTCATGCCGGCTTGAGCAAAGAGCCATTGCGCGCGATCTTCGGCATCCGCGTAAATTTCGTGATTTCCATTGCAGCCGTAAACGCCAAGCGGCGAAGACAACTTACGAATTTCCTCCACGCAATCTTCCAGAGGATCGCCGGCGCCGGTGATGAAGTCGCCCGTGACAACCGCGACATCGCCGCTCAGTTCGTTGGCCATTTCGATGGCGCGGCGCACTTCTGCGCGCGGCATGTAGCTGCTCAGGTGGATGTCGCTGAGCTGCGTGATTTTGAATCCATCGAGGGCGGCAGGCAGGTTCGACACTGGAATTTCCACGCGATGAACCTGGTAGTTGAGGCGCTCGGACGCAAATCCGTAGACCGCGCCAATGAAAGGCGCGGCGCCAGCGGCTGCGGTTGCTGTCTTGAAGAAATAACGTCGGCTAGGATCGGTCGGCAAATCCAGTTCCGGCGCGTCCGGATCGTTCACCTTCGGTGTAGGCCGGAAGAAATGCCAAACCTTGTCGAGAGCGTGCACGATTTTTACGGATAAGTAAGCAAAAAGCGCGCTGAAGAACCACAAACCAGCGAGGACATTCAGAAATGTGCCGCGGGGCAGCAGGCGTCCATGGCCATTCCGAATGGAATCCACCAGGCTAAGGACGATGAGTAGAAGTCCCGCAACATAGATGAGGCGCGCTGCCACGCGCAAGACTCGGCTTCCCCACTTGGCGCTCCAGCGCCACAGAGAGCGGTACCAGAATCGCTGAGAGAGAAACAGAAGCAGCAGCATGGTCGCTGCGATGACGACTCGCAGCGTGAGCCAGGACCAGTTCAAACTTGCCTCCACAGCCACTCCTTTCAGGGTATCACGCGAGAGGGCTCTTACACTTTTACGCGTGCGGAGGGCGATTCGTGTCAGTAAGATGGCTGCCGCAGCGGGCCGATTTCCAGGTTGTTAAGAATTGTTAAAACTTGTGAAAGATTGTGAAACCCCGGTCGCAGGGGCTTACATTGTGTTTCGGCCAATCGTTGTATCAGGTATGGGCCGACGGGCCTTAACGGAGTTCCCTGCCTAAAGGGAAGAGGGGGAGTGTATGAAGAAAGTAGCGTGTCTCGCGGGAGTCTGTCTTGCCGTATTTCTTGCTGCGATGCCGACAATGGCGCAAAGCGATGCGAAGAAGGAGCCACCTAAGCCGGCATTGGGTCCTTCAGCCGCGGTTTTGGACCAATGGAACGACATCGGTCGAAAGCTGATCGCGATCGCGGAAGATTTGCCGGAGGATAAGTACGACTATAAACCGAACCCCGATTCGCGGACGTTTGTGGCCAATTTGCTTCACGCATCAGCATCGATGTACTTCTTCACGGATGCGGTTCAAGGCAAGAAGGCGCGTTATGGCGATGATCCAAAGCGCGACGAGCTGAAGACGAAAGCTCAAGTCGTGGCGTTCGTGAAGAAGTGTGTCGAGGACGGCGCTGACCTGATCAAATCGAAGGGGGATGCGGGCATGGCGACCGGAGTTGACGCGGGCGGGAAGCGACTCTATCGGGTGGATGAGCTGGCTTACGGCTTGGTCGAGCACTCCGGTGAGCACTACGGCCAGCTCGTGGTGTACTACCGCGCGAATGGCCTGGTCCCACCCGAATCGCGGCCAAAGAAGTAGAAGTCGTTTTTCTGTTACGTTGATGATAGTTTTCGACCGGGCGAGACTCTGTAAGGAGTCTCGCCCTTTTTCGTGAGGGCCAAAATGAAACTCAGCCGCGCGTGGGTCTGGGCATCACTGCTGCTTGTCTTGCAGTCAGGCGGATGCGATATCGCTCATTCTGTAAATCCCTTCTACTTTCAGGAAAACATCATCGTTGACCCGTCGATTGTAGGCGAATGGCAAGATTCGGATTCATCTCGCGTCAGCAGCCTCACCATAAGACCGCTTTCTACGGACAGTTGTGCGTTCGCGTTTATGGTCCTAGATAAAGACACGAAGCGGAAAACCACGATGGAATTCGAGGCTCACCTCTTTCGGTTTCAGAATGAAAACTACGTGGACATACTTCCCCGCAAGTTTCAGGTCGCAGGAAAGAATGAAGAATACGTCTCAAGCGATGACGACCTTGAATTTTATGCGCCAGTACACTCCGCGCTGCGATTAGTGCGAGAAAAGGATGACCTGTCTCTCCTCTTCAGCGTCGATGCCTCCCCGGTTTTTGCAAAGGAAGACGAGCAGACAAAGAAAGCCCGGGAAGAAGAGGATCAACGAAAGCGAATCGCCATCTTGACAATGTCCACTGAACAGCTGCAGCGAGAAGTTCTCCCGTCTTTCCCGGCTGATAAAGCAAGCGCGACGCTCAGCACGACTTTCCATAGAGGAAAATAATGTTGTTGGATCAACCCTGAATCGCCGCGGCCTGAAGCCCGCCGGAAGAAAGCAGCGTTCTTAGCCGGTCTGGATCAGAAGTTGGCGGATGGCAGGTGCTGCCGGAGCAGACCAGCGCGACCGCTTTGTCCTTGGGGAGATGAGGCAGCGTTTCGCGCAACGCGATGGGCAGCGATGCCGGCGTGACACCAGGCAATACGCGCAGTACCGACTTTCCGTAACGAAACACGGAATTGGCGGCTGCTTCTAGCGTTGCTGCAGCCGGATCGTTTTCCGCGCCAGTGATGACGACCTGCGCGGGGTGGTGCGCGTAGAGCGTCGCCGCCAGTCCGTAGGTTGCGGCAAACATTCCGAACTGCGGCGCGATTCCCGCAAAAGCTTCCAGGGTTTTCTCCGCCCACTCCTGATATTTCGCGTCGTTAGTGAATGCATAGAGCCGCGTCAATGCAATTGCGGCGACCGAATTTCCGCCGGGCGTCGGGGAATCCTGAAACGGCTTGCGCCGGACGTCTAACCCGCCCATCGGCGGAGCATCACTGGAACGATCGAAGAATCCGCCGTGCTCCGCGTCTCCATATTTTTCTATAGCGAGGTCCATTGTTCGCCGCGCGGCGTTGAAGTAGCGTTCTTCCAAAGTCGCCTCGTACGCATCGAGCAGCGCAATTACGCCAAAGGCCTGATCATCCAGCGATCCCAGCAGCGGACCGCCATTGCCGATTCGGTGGAGAAAACCGCGCTCTTCGCTCCAGGCTTCGCGCAACATGCGATCCAATGTTTTCAGCGCGAATGCGCGGCAGCTCAGTCCGAGAGCATTGGGAAACGCGCGCGCCGCTTCCAGATACGCCGAAACGAACATGGCGTTCCAGCTTGCATACATCGTCTTGTCGACGTATGGAGTCGGCCGCGGCAAACGCGCAGCAAGCATCTTCTCTTTCGCGCGAGCAATCGTTAACCCCACAACAGATTCTTCAATTCCAAGCTGCGCAGCGATGGCCTGCGAATCACGCGCTGTCCACAACACATTTTTCGCTGGGTTGTGGTGCATTTCGCCGCGCGCTTCCACGTCGTAGTAAAGCTCCATCACGCGCGCCTCGTCTCCACCAAGCACCGCGCGCAATTCATCCAACGTCCAAGTGAAGTAGTCGCCGTCGTCGTCGAGCGAATAGTCGGCATCCTGGCTGGCGTAAAAGCCGCCTTGATGCTGGTCGGAAAGAACTTCGTTGACCCAGGTGATGATGCCCTCGGCGGTTTGGCGCAGCAGCGAATTTTGCGTAACCTGCCACCCGTGCAAATAGTTCTTGAGCAGCTCTGAATTGTCGTAGGACATTTTCTCGAAGTGCGGGACGAGCCATTTCTCGTCGACCGAATAACGGTGGAACCCTCCGGCGAGCTGGTCGTAGACACCGCCACGCGCCATTTTTTCGAGAGTGGTCTCAGCCATTGCCAACAGATGTTTGCCGCTTTCCGGGCTATCGCCGTAGTTTGCGGTTTTCTGGTAGGCCTCCAGAATCAGGTCAATGGACGAACAATGCGGAAATTTCGGCGCGCGGCCGAATCCACCGTTGCGGATATCGAAAAGTTGCGTAAGGGATTTGATCTGCGAATCCACGACGCCTACATCAAATGCACCGTGGGCTCCGGTAAAGGTCTCGGCTTGCGCCACCGCGTCTGCCAGAGAATCCGCCATCCGCTCCAGGTCCTCGCGCCGGCCCTTGTAGGAATCCACTGCCGCCAGCAGCACGCGCCGGAAACCGGGCCGGCCGAACTGGTCCTCCGGAGGAAAGTACGTCCCGCCGAAGAATGGCCGCCCGTCGGGAAGCAAGAATCCGGTTAGTGGCCAACCACCCTGCCCGGAAATCGTGCTGATCGCCGATTGATAGCGCGAGTCCACATCGGGTCGTTCATCGCGGTCCACTTTGATAGCGACAAAGTGTTCGCTGATGATCTTGGCGATGGTCTGATTTTCGTAGCTCTCGCGGTCAATAACGTGGCACCAATGGCACCACACCGCTCCGATATCGAGCAGAATCGGCTTGTCTTGTTCTTTAGCCCGCGCGAAGGCCTCTTCGCCCCACTCGTGCCAATCAATCGGCTGGTGCGCCGCAGAACGCAGATAGGGACTGGCGGATTTCTCCAAACGATTTGGTGGATGTGAAGTCAAGAAGAAGCTCTCAGTCTATTGGGAATTATTCTCTGCGCTGGTGCAACTACTGGACGGTGTCATTCGAACTGGTGTCGCGCGGATCGAGAGGCTTGCGCCCCGCGAACCCTTCGTCTTGCTTGTGATAATAGCGGATGCGATCCTCGCCCAGTTTCCAGCAAAGGTAGACTTCTTCGTTGTCGACGATCGAAGGGAAATCGAGCAGACCGAGATCCAGATCTTTGATGATGCAGCCGGTCTCCAGTATGCGGTCCAGCGAGCTTTTCAAATTTTCCGCCAGCTTGGTGTGCTCATGCCGCAACCTCGCCAAGCTTTCGTAAGGGACTACCACGCCGCCCATCATCATGATCCGGGCCGCCACTGCCGAAAGATCATTGTCCAAGCCAGAAAGCTTCTTGCGGCATTCCATCGCTTCCACAAGAAATGGTTCAACTTCGCGGCGCGCACGCTCCGCTTCCGTCAGAGTAAATAGCCTTTGCGGCTCATCGGGAGCTTCGTCCTGCGGCAGCTCGTCGTCTTCGTCGGCCATGGTTTCCCCTGTTACTCGGGTTGGGGACGGGTGTTGTGATTTGCAATCGTAACGTTCAATGCCCGCTGTGATGCTAACGCAAAGCAAGCATGCGGTCGAGAGCTGTCCGTGCATATTTTCGCGTACGTTCATCCACGCATATCTGGTTTACTACACGGCCCTCAGCAAGGTTCTCCAGCGCCCACAGCAAATGCAGCGGCGTGATGCGGAACATGGTGGTGCATACGCATACGCTGGAGTCCAGCGAGAACACCTTGTGGTCTTTCAATTCCTTGGAAAGGCGATTCACCAGGTGAACTTCTGTTCCAACCGCCCATTCGGTTCCCGGCGGCGAAGCATTTACCGCGCGGATGATACCTTCGGTTGAGCCAATTTCATCCGCGGCCTGCGCTACCTCGAAGCGGCACTCGGGATGTACTATGACGCGAACCCCAGGATGCTCGCGGCGAACCTTGGCAACGTGCTCCGGGGTGAAGCGCTGGTGTACTGAACAGTAGCCCTTCCACAAAATCACTCTGGCTTTCTGAATTGCTTCTGGTGTGTTTCCGCCTAGCTCTTCGTAGGGATCCCAAACGATCATTTCGTCGAGCAAAATGCCCATTCTGTAGCCTGTGTTGCGGCCCAGATGTTCGTCGGGCAGGAACAACACCTTTTCGCCGCGCTCGAAAGCCCATTTCATCACAGCAGCGGCATTGGAACTGGTGCAGATTGATCCGCCATGCTCGCCAGTGAACGATTTGATCGCCGCCGTCGAGTTCATGTACGTCACGGGAATGATTTTGGAGGTGTCGGTAACGCCGCTAAGTTCTGACCAACACGCTTCCACCTGACCGATGTCCGCCATGTCCGCCATCGAGCAACCGGCATTCAAATCTGGCAGGACAACGATTTGGTTGCCGCGGCGCAGAATGTCCGCGCTCTCCGCCATGAAATGAACGCCGCAAAATATGATGAACTTTGCATCAGCTTCAGCGGCTTGCTGCGAAAGCTTCAATGAGTCGCCGCGAAAATCCGCGAACTTCACCACCTCGTCGCGTTGATAGTGGTGGCCGAGAATCACCACATCTTTTCCGAGCTTGGCTTTGGCCGCGGCGATGCGCTCGTCCAACGTATTGTCCGGCACGAGCAGGTAATTATCGAAATCGCAGCCAACACCCTTTTCGATCTCCGGCGCGCGCAATGTTTCCGGCTGCTCAATACCAATGAGTCCGGCGCGGCTTGAAATGGAAGTGATTTTGCTCATGGTCGCTTGGTGAGTGGCCCTTTTGTTTGCTCAGCCATTAGATGAGGCGCGAGCGGTCTTGGTCATTTTTCAGCCGCCGATGAATACCATAGTCCGCGACGGCGGCACAAAACCCGGTTCGTTGATGCGATGTCCCTCTTCCTTTTCGTTCACCACAGAACGAATGTAGATGGCCAAATCGTCATCACTCGCATTTTCTCGCAGCAAGCTACGCAAGTCATGGTCTTCCTTGCTAAAAAGGCAAGTGCGCAGCTTCCCGTCGGCGGTCAGCCGGATGCGTGAACAGTGGCCGCAAAATGGCTGGGTGACCGGCGCAATCAAACCGATTTCGCCCGGCGCGCCGTCAGCGAAACGATACTTCCTCGCCGTTTCGCTTGCTTCGTGCGGAACCTGCACCAGCGGCCAGCGCGCGTGAATCCGCGCGTGGACTTCTGCCGCGGGCACAACCACATCGCGCGACCAATGCCGGTCTGCATCCAGCGGCATAAATTCGATAAAGCGCATGATCACGCCGCCCTCGCGCGCGAATTCCGCGAACGATTCCACTTCATCATCGTTGAAGCCGCGCACCAGCACCGCGTTCACTTTCACCGGACCCAGCCGAGAATTCTGCGCCGCTTTGATTCCTGCCGTTACCGAAGCGAAAGTCTTAGTGCGCGTGATCTTCTCGAATTTGACAGGATTCAGTGAATCAAGGCTGATGTTGATCCGCTTTAGCCCAGCCGTAAGCAAGCGGTCGTAGCGCTCGGAAAGCAGGTGGCCGTTTGTCGTCATGGACAAATCTTCGTAACCCGCCTGGGCCAGCTTGGCGACGAAGTTCTCAACGCCTTCGCGCACCAATGGTTCGCCCCCCGTCACGCGCACTTTACGAATTCCAAGGCCATGAAATACGCGTCCTAGCCGCTCCAGCTCCGGCCACGACAGAATCTGGTCGTGCTCCTGATAATTCTCCGGATCGGCGGACCTGCAATAGAAGCACCGGAAGTTGCACCGGTCCGTCACCGAAATTCTTAAGTCGGTGATTTGTCGGCCGAATTGGTCGTGTAGCGACAATGGCTTCAAAGAATTTTGGCACCTAAACAAAAAACCCGATTCGTCAATTGGAATCGGGCGCAAGCCGAAAACCTACAGATCTTCGGCGATGCGCTCCTTTCCAAAAACGGGAGGCACAGGCGTTTCCGCCCAAACCCTCAGCCCCTTGTTCGGGGCTTCGCCAAGGTGGCCTTGGGTTTTCTCCCTGTAGGCCGCCCCGGTCGGAGCATGTCTAAGTGTACGCTTATCGACGAATTCGGCGCAATTGGCCTCCCGTTTGTAGCCGAGAATCCGCTCAAAACCGCATATCGCGCGCTCCGAATCGACTCGACCTCTCCTGTGGTACAGTTTTCCGACGCTATGCGGATCTTCATCCTGGGAGCCGGTGCGACAGGCTCTCTTCTCGCACAATTACTCGACCGTCAGGGCCACCATGTCTGGTGCGGCGACCGTGATCCCGATCGTGCGCGTCGTTTTCTTGGCAAAAAAAGCCCGATCGCCATTACTCAGGTGAATGCACGCAATCTTCATGGCATCGTTCGCGCCGCCAAGGGCTGCCAGCTTCTCATCAACGCCTCAGCTTCGGTCTTCAATGAAATTGTAATGCGAGCGGCGTTGCGCCTGCGCTCTCACTATCTCGACCTGAGCTCGCATCTAACGCGCAATCCATTTCACTCCGAACAATTCCGCTACGCTAAGCGCTTCGAGCAGAAGAACCGATCAGCCGTCATCAACGCCGGCGCGGCTCCCGGCCTGACCAATCTGCTCGTCAAACGCGCCGCCGATATTTGCGACGAGGTTGCCGCCGCTCAAATTCGCCTGTATGAAAGCTCCGAAAGCGATGATCCCATCTCGCAATGGTCGCCTGAAGTTTCCTTCGACGAAGCCGTTTCCCATCCGCGCATCTACCGCAACGGAAAGTTCAAGCTCGCCAAGCGTTTCTCCGAAGTCGAAAAATTCCGCTTCATAGATCCGGTAGGCCCGGCGCGAGTGGTGCTGGCCGCGCAGGACGAAGTCGCGACATTGCCGCGTTTCATCCCCATGCGTGACCTCGATGCCAAAATCGGCGGCAATGAAATTGACCGCCTCCGCCGCTGGCACAAGCAAGGCAAGCTTTCTAAGTCACGCGGCCGCCAGAAGTCGCGCTTCCCCGATACAGCTTCGCCGCGTGCCATTGCTCGATTGATTCGGCGCGGCGTTTTGCAGAACGCGCGTTTCGCCGCGGCGGTATTGGTGCGCGGTATCCAGCGCGGACCAAAGGAAGATGTCCACGTCCTGATGCGTAGCGACGTGCTTTTCCCGTCCCTCTACACGATTCGTGGCCGCGGCCTATACACCACGCCGGTAGCGTTCGCCACCGCGCATGTTGCGGCTCAGTTTGTGAAGTTTTTTCCGCGTGACGAAGCCGGCGTGTTCGCGCCGGAGACTTTACCGTCCGAGATTCGCCGCGACATTCTCGCGGGCGTCCGCTCGCAGGGACTCAAGGTCCAACACAGAGTCACGATCCTGAAAACAGATACAGAAGACGAAGAAGAAGTGCTCTAAAACGCCGTTACGGCCGCGCTTCAAATACCAGATTGAACGGAGTTTGGGTCGCGCGCCGGAACCGCGTGAACCCGCCAGACATGACCACCTCGCGCAACCGCTTTTCGCCGGCTTGCGCTCCAAGCGCCAGCCCAACTTCCTGAGACAGCGATGCCGGAGTGCATAGCAGCGTCGACGCGCCATAAAACGCGCGCCCGATTGGATTGAGGTTGTCTTCAATTTTGTCGCCGGCCATCGGCTCCACGATCATCCAAGTTCCGTCTTTCTTAAGCGTGCTGCACACGTGCGCGGAAGCTCCCGCCGGGTCGCCCATGTCGTGCAGGCAATCGAAAAAGGTCACCAGGTCGTAGTCCTTGCCGGGATAATTCTTCGCCATCGCTATTTCAAACTTGATGCGATCGCTGACTCCGGCATCCTTTGCACGCTGTTTTGCCGTCTCGATGGATTTGTCGTGATAGTCGAAGCCCACAAATTCCGACTTAGGATAATTTTTCGCCATCAAGATCGTCGAAGCGCCCAGTCCGCAGCCGACGTCCGCAACTTTCGCGCCCGCCTTCAATTTCGCATCGACTCCTTCTAGCGCAGGAATCCACGACGCAATCAAATTCGCGGCGTATCCCGGACGGAAAAATCTTTCCGTTCCCACGAACACGTTTGTGTGGTGCTCGTGCCAGCCCATCCCTTTCCCTGTCTTGAACCGCTCTTCAAGCTGGTCCTTCGCCTGGATCGCGCCAAGCGCCACTTGAAAAGCGCCAGGTAGAAACGCCGGACTGTTGTCATCGGCAAGCGCGAATGCCTGTTCCTCGGTCAGCGAAAATTTTCCGCTCGCCGCATCGTAAGTGACATATCCGCCTGCCGCCTGGTTGCACAGCCATTCGCGCACGTAGCGCTCCGTTGTTCCCGTTCGCTTCGCGAGTTCACCAGGAGTCTGAGCTCCTCCAGCGGCAAGCCCCTTGTACAGCCCCAGCTTGTCACCGATCGAAATCAGCGCGGCATGAAATGTCGCGCCAAAATCTGTCACTCCTTTGCCCAGGAGTTCGTGTAGTTTTTGTTCGTTGATTGCCATGCCAGTCTCCAAAAGAATTCAAAAGGATTTTGCGCTAGAGAAGTCGGCCCAGGTTCCAATGCAGCTATTGCAAGGGATTTTATGCCCCGGCCTTGCGGAAGGCAATGAAACCTTGTCTTACTCGCGCTAAATTTTTGTTTTTTTGATTTTGCGAAGCCTGCAGGTCTTGCCCTAACAGCAGCGACTCACGCGCGAATAGCGCTTCTGTAACTGCTCGAGGTAAAACTCCTCGCGGCTCAGCATAGGAGCGCCGCATTCGTGTCTGGAGCGCGCTTTCAGATACCGCTCGTAAGCAACGTCACCGCACCACTCGCGCACACCGAACCACACTCGCGCAATCGCTTTCCATGCCCGTTCAAACCGATGGACACCTGCCGCCCTCATCAGTCGCCCTCCGCTCCTGCGGCCCAGCGCGTCGCTACATAAGGCGACTCGTGCAGCACCGCCGCGCGCCGCTTGCTCAGAATCGCACTCCACTGGATGAGCGCTTCCACTAGCAACACCAGAATCATGCTGGCAAGAACGACTGTCACGACCGCGTCCAATCGCTGATTGAAAATCAGCCGCTGCGTCTCCGCAATTTTCGCCGGGGGAATTTTCCCGGCTGCCAGTTGCGCCGTCATTGCGTTCGCCGCTGCCAGAAATCCCATGCGTGGGCTCGGATCAAAAATCTTCTGCCAGCTCGCCGTCATGGTGATGGTCACCAGCCATGCCGTCGGAATCAGCGTCACCCAGATCCAGCGCAACTTGCCCATCTTCATCAAAATCGTCGTCGCCACCACCAGCGCCACCGCGGCCAGCAACTGATTCGCAATGCCAAATAGTGGCCACAGCGAATTAATTCCGCCCAGCGGGTCCACCACGCCCTGGTACAAGAAATATCCCCAAGCACCGACAATCGCGGCGCTCGAAAACAAAATTCCCGGCATCCAGCCCGTCCGGCCCAGTGGTTTCCACACGCGCCCTGCCAGTTCCTGTACCATAAACCGCCCCACGCGTGTACCGGCGTCCAGCACCGTCAAAATAAACAGCGCCTCAAACATGATTGCGAAGTGATACCAGATGCTCAGCAATCTCTCGCCGCCAATCGTGTGCGAAAAAATCTGCGCCATCCCGACCGCCAGCGAAGGCGCGCCGCCGGTTCGATTGAACAACGTCTGTTCACCGACCGCGTGCGCCAGGTTCGTCATCGTGGCAGTATCCACGGGATACCCCCAGCTTGAAATCGTAGCGGTCGCCGCATCGCCCGCCGTGCCCACAATCGCCGGCGGCGAATTGATCGCAAAATAGACGCCCGGCGTCATCGCGCACGCCGCCACCATCGCCATCACGCCAACGAACGACTCCAGCAGCATCGCACCATATCCGATAAACCTCGCGTGCCCTTCACGTTGAATCATCTTCGGCGTCGTTCCACTCGATATCAGCGAATGGAACCCGCTGATCGCGCCGCAAGCAATGGTGATGAAGCAAAACGGGAAAATTTTCCCCGCAAACACCGGCCCCGTACCGTCCACAAATTTCGTCAGCGCCGGCATGTGGACCTCCGGCCGCACAATCAAGATTCCCGCCGCCAGCGAAAAAATCGCTCCCGCTTTGATGAACGCGCTCAGGTAATCGCGTGGCGCCAGCAACAACCACACTGGCAAAGCGGACGCCGCAAATCCATACGCCATGATTGCAAACGCCAGCGCGACGCCGCTCAGCGTGAACACTTTCGCCCACGCCGGTGAATCCGCAACCCACTGCCCCGCCACCACCACAAAGAGCACCAGCGCCACACCTATCGCCGAAGCTTCCATTACTCGCCCCGGCCGCAAAAATCGCAAATACACGCCCAGCAGCAGCGCAATCGGAATGGTCATCGCCAAGGTGAACGTCGCCCAGGGCGATGACTTGAGCGCATTCACCACCACCAGCGCCACCACGCCAAGCAAGATAATCATGATCGCCAGAACGGCAATCTGCGCGATGAACCCGCCGCGCTTGCTCACTTCATCGCGTGCCATTTCGCCCAGCGTTTTTCCATCGCGCCGAATCGAGCAGAACAAAATGATGAAGTCCTGCACGCACCCGGCGAACGCCGAGCCCGCAATCAACCACAACGTTCCCGGCAAGTAGCCGAACTGCGCCGCCAGCGTCGGCCCTACCAACGGCCCAGGTCCGGCAATCGCCGCGAAATGATGCCCGAACAAAACCCATTTGTTCGTCGGCACAAAATCTCGGCCATCGTCCAAACGTTCCGCCGGAGTCGCGCGCGTGTCGTCGAGCGCCAGCAACTTCGCCGCAATAAATGCAGAGTACAACCGGTAGGCCACCAGAAAACAGCAAACCGCCGCGATCACGAACCACGTTGCGTTGATCGACTCGCCGCGGAAAAGTGCAATTTTCCCCAGCGCGAGCGCGCCGCCAATCGCAATCACCGTCCAGATCGCGATTGCACCCAATCGCTTTGCGGGTGCCGCACCCTTCGTATTCAAGGGTTCGCTCGTCACTTCGCCGCGCCTTTCTGCGCCGCGGGGGGCATGCTTTCCTGCATGAATTGCGCCAGGTCCTGCTTCAATTTCGCCAGCGAAGGCATATGTACATACATCATGTGGCCCGCTTCGTAGTAGCCGCCGGAAAGGTGCGGCCGCAGCGAGTCATCCAAACTCAAATGATCAAATGTGTATTCCGCTGCGTAAAACGGCGTCGCCAGGTCGTAGTAGCCCTTGCCTACAAACACGTGCAGAAAGGGATTCTGCGTCATCGCGCTGCGCAGCGTCTCTGCCACGTTCACATAACGATTCTCGTACGGTTCAAAACTCCACGGCCGCACTCGCCCCGTCAGGTACTCGTAGAAAAGGTCGCTCTCGAATTTCAAATCGCTACGCACATAATCGTGAAACGTCGCCGTATAGGGTCCGGCAATCGCGGCCATGCTCGGGTCATAGTCCGGCCGTGAACCCGCCGCATCTTCATCAATCCCAATGAAGCGCCCGTCGAGCCGCCCTACTGTCCGCCGCTGGTCGCGCAACAACTCTTTGTCAAACCGCTGAATTTCGATCCGCAGATTGCTCCGCAGCAGATAATCGGCGGGCAATCCACTTAGCCGCGAAAGCTTCTGCGCGATCTCGTTCTTGCGCGGCGCCGGCAAATTGTCGCCGCTCATCAAAGCATCGGTGTATTCGTGTGCCGCAAAATTCCGCGATTCTTCCACAGCTTTTTGCAGGCCGCCGCTCTGCAGGTCCGCCGGCAATTTCTTGTGATACCACGCGATCGCCGTGTACGTCGGCAAATACAAAATGTACGGCAGGTCATTGCCCGTATCGAATTCCGCCGTCTGAAAATTCAGAATCGAAGAAATCAGGATGATTCCGTTCAAGTACATCCCATAGCGCTGCTGTAGGTACCCCGAAAGCCCTGCCGCGCGCGTTGTTCCGTAGCTTTCCCCCGCCAAGAATTTTGGCGAAGTCCACCGCTTGTTCCGCGTCGCGTACAAGCGAATGAAATCGCCCACCGACTCGATGTCCTGCTGAATCCCGTGATATTGATTCGCAGCTTCTCCAGGCACCGGGCGGCTGTAGCCCGTCGAAACCGGATCAATAAAAACCAAATCCGTGATATCCAGTAGCGAAGATTCGTTGTCGACCAGTTTGTACGGCGGCGGCAGCAGCGCACCCGCATCACCCATATCCACGCGACGCGGCCCGAACGCACCCAGATGCAGCCAAATCGAAGCTGATCCCGGCCCGCCGTTAAACGTAAATGTCACCGGACGCTTCCCCGTATCGCTCACATCGTCTTTCGTGTACGCGATGTAAAACACACTCGCTTTCGGGGTTCCGTCCTCCAGCTTCAGCAACAGCGTTCCCGCCGTCGCTGTATACTTGATTTCCTGTCCGCCGATCTTGATGGTGTGCTTTGTCTGCACCATCTTTTCTTCCGGCCTTTTTTCGTCCTTCTTTTCTTCTTTCTTGTCGCCGGATTTTTCGGCCTTGTCGGATTTTTCTTTGTCCGTTTTCTCCGCAGACTTTTCGCTGGGTTTCTGCGCGCACACCAGCGTCGGCCAAACCACACAACACATCAGCAGCAAGCCGTCCGATAACCAGGCAAACTTCCGCATCCGGAGCCCCCTAGAAACGCTTTCGGTTCGTTCTTACGCGTCCCGCATCGTATGCAACTCTCCTTGCAGCGTCAATTTTTCTCTATGGTTAATTACTGCTCAGTTTTACCGGATTGACCTGACGGAGCCGTTGCGACAAAAATCCAACAAACCTTCGACGCTGCGTTGATTGCAGATTGACACTCCATGCCTCGGCTTTCTCTAGCCTTGTGACATCACGATGCGACGAGCGCACTCTGGCCCCAAACGCCCTCGTCCTCCAAGGAGACTCACAATGCAAGTACGACCTGGAAACCTTGCCTCGGCCTCGTCGCGCCGCGGCTTCCTCAAAACGGGACTTACTGCCGGCGCAATAACCATCGGCGCCAATGCAATACATGCTCCCTTTGCGTTCGCCAAACAAGATGACGAAGTTAAGCCCGGCGGCCTTACCAAAGGCGACGCGGCGCTGCTCCGTTTCGCCGCCGCTGCGGAAATTCTCGAAACCGATTTTTGGGTGCAGTACAACGAGCTCGGTGGCGTGCCCAATACCAGCGAAGTCCCCGGCGGCAGCGGCAATCCCGCCTACACCGCGCTACTGGCCACAATTGACGACGACATGGGGCAATACATCCACGACAATACCGACGACGAATTCAGTCACCAGAATTTTCTCAATGCATATCTCGAAGCAAAAGGCGCCGCGCCCGTCGACCTCGAACCATTTCGCACGTTGCCCGGCAGCCAAGCCACTGGCTCCAGCGGCAAAATGCGGCTCACCAATCTGACCAAGCTGACGCTCGACACAAGCTGGTACACCCGCTACCGCAGCAGCACGCACAATCCCGACCTCGACCCGGGCTTCGTTTTTCCGCAAGCCGTGCCCGATCTAAACAAAGGCCAGCACACCGCAATTCCGCGCACTGATGCCGACACCAGCGATCCGAATTTTCTGCAAGCCATCGTGAATACGGCTGTGTTCCACTTCCCTACCATCGAACAAGGCGGCAATAGCCTTTATCCGTCGATGGCCCAGCGCGCGACGCATTCGGAAGTGCTGCGCATCCTCATCAGCATCGGCCCAACAGAAACCATGCACTTTCAGACGTGGTCGGATCTCGCTGGCGATGCGCCTCCTGTGACCGCGACCGATCCCGTCACGGGCGTAAAGGTCACCTTTCCAGATCTCAACGCCGGCCCGTTCCCCAACGGCTTCACCGCCGAAGATTTTCAGACCAATTTGATCATGCCGGAGCCGTGCCCGTTTCTCAGTCCGAAACTGCCGCCATGCTCCGTCATTCGCCCAACCGAAACCAAGGGCGTAGCCATGGGCGCAGCCAAATTCCTGACCGACATGGGCCTTTTCGCCGGCCAATCGCCCGCCTTCTTCGCCTTGCTCCAACAACTCGCCGAAGAAGCCGACGCCGCCCACCGCGGCCAGGGCTAAAACGCGTAGCCGCAGTCTTCAGACCGCTGGATTTATTCAGCCGAATCTGGAGATTGTGACGAGTTCCCCACACTCTTTCGGCCTCGGCAAGGACCGCTTAAAAAAATCGCCGGGGCCGAAAGCCTTCCTAGACGAACGGATGGTGAACTCATCCGCCTCCCGTTCCGTGCGGCCAGTCCCCGAATCCGCCAAGTACGCTCCGGCGCAAACCAAGAAGCGCCAGAGCCCTTTGCCACAATGCCCGAAAATGGGACGGTCGATTCACCGACAATTCGCGCGGCTGCACGCCGGCGATCGTTCCATACACTTCAAGCTTAATTCCAGCTTCTTGCCACCGCAGCAGCACGTGCGACAAATCTTCCTGCGGCTGCCCAGCGTGCTCCTGCACCAGAACCACCCGGCGAATTTCTCGCTCCAACAAAAACCGCGCCGAGGGATAGTCCTGCGGAAACGTCTTCCACCGATTGTCAAAAACCTCTGGCCGGATCGGCCGATTTCCCGCCATGCGGTTCGCATCCAAAAGGAATGCCGGACTGGCATTCGGCGAAATCTGCAACGTGCGCAGCAGGGCCGCGCCGGTGCACAGGCCTCGCAGAATCGATCGCATGTCCACAGCTGGACCCGATAACGAACTGGGTGGAGCCTCCTCAGCGAAAAGGTCGCCACAGGTACCGATGAAATTTGGCCCTGGCGAACCATCAAGTACCGGCACCGGGCGAAATCCGCGCAATGCCAACGCTAATCCAAAGCGAATCGCCTTGCCACCTGGTAAATCCACGACCAAAGCCAGATCCGAAGCGTGCTCAAATCCGTTTGCTAAACGTTCCAACAGCGAAACGTCACTTGGTAGCTCGGGATTCAAACAAACCATCTGCGCAAACGGCACAGGAATCGCCCACGGTGTCCATAAGGAAGCCTTCGGTGCCCAAATCTGGTAAATCTCTTCAGGCTTCACTACGCTCCACCTCCGTTATCGTTGCGAATCAGCATCGCAACGTCGAGAGCATTGGCGTCAACTAACGGCACATGTGCCGCGCGGCCATATAAACCCGCAAACCTTCCGTTGACTGTGTAGACTCCAACGCACGGAAAAACATCGCCGGACTCGGTCCGCACCGGGCTAACGTTGAATCTGCGTTGCGCAACCCACTGGTTTGGCGCATCTCTCATCGCCTTCAGAATTCTTCGGTACTCTTCTGCGTTGGTTACGCCGCAGATTCCTACGTCCTCGCCAACGCGGCCAAACGCTGGTTTCACAACCCATTCTCCGTTGGTTACGTCCTGGACCTCCTTTGGACATCGCGTCTCCGGCAGCAAACGCCTCCACGTAGAAATGCCACACGACAGAGAGTCCCACACCAAAGGAAATCGCTTGGATTGCAAAATAATTGCGGCCCCTGGACTACTGAGTGGCGTTTCGCTCCCAGCAAACCATGGCGCCCAGCTTTCCCGGTCGCATTCGCCCGGAAGCCACTCCGCGGGCGACAACCGCACCACAAAATCCGGGCGCCCGCGTTCAAAATCCGCCCGCATCGTGGCATAGCCATCGCGCCAACAAAGGTTTCTCGGGCTCGCCAGACACACGCGCATTCCGCGCCGCTGCAGCTCACGACCCAGGTAGACCATCACCTGACGGTCTTCGCTGTAAACCGTCGCATGAACCAGCGCTACGAGGCTGCCGGTCGGCAGTCCCTCACAAATTGCGTTTGCGTACTCCTGTGTCGGATCAAGAGTCGCAACCGCATCCGTTTGCTGCGCGGCAACAAGAGCGTTCCAGCCGGACGCTTCAACGTAGCCGCCAGGGACATCGGCGTTGACTTCGGAAATCCGCCAGCCCTCGGTCGTATGGTGGAAATCGAACCGCATCACGCGGACATCTCGCCGTCCGCTCTCTGCCGCGCCGCCAGGCAAACAGTCGCGAATGGCCGTAGGGATACCCAGGCAGGCCAGCAAGTTCGGCTTCGAGAGAATTTCCTCTTCTGCCTGAAGCGCTTGGGACGTTAACGCTTCCGCAAGCGCCGCGATTTCGTCCACGGTACTCTGCGGCAAAATCAGAGGAAATCGCGCCAATACTTCCTGGTCGCCACAGTGAGCATCCCACTTGCAGTAGTCGAAGATCGCTCGTAGTCGAAGCTCTTTCCATGTCTCGATGTCGAGAGGCGGTCCGGCAATGATCGGTGATTGCATTATTGTTTAGCCACCCAAATCGCATACATCGCCGCTGCGATCATCAAGGCGGCTGACAGTACGCTAGACGCCAATATGCTAATTCGCATCGCAAGCGGACGTCGGTTCAGTCTTCGTTCCAAAGCGATAACGAAGAATGCGACAGCGGCTACAGGCCATGCCAAACGAATAAAATCCCGCAATGTCGCAGAGAGTGAAACCCAGTCGCCTGCTACGGCCGTACCAAAAACCGCACCGCAGCTTGCCAGAAATGCGCCTGCTCGCACACCGGCTCTCAAGTCGCGCTCGACAGTGATAGCTTCCGCCATGCCGGCAAGTGTGGCTAGCAATACCCAGAGTATGAGAAGTGCACCGACGGAAAGCGCCGCACAGAAAAAGACGACTTCACCACCGGGGCCATTTCCGACGTTCGCGCCCGCGATGCAACACGAGACGCCAACAATCAGCCCCAATACGGCCCAGAGCGCGGCACGATTTCTCCTTTCAACGACATCGTCACGAAGACTTATGCCTAAACAACTGAATAAGTGTTGCGCCGCGACAATCCCAGCCAAAGAAAAAACAAAGTAGAAAATGACCTCGCCAGACTCGCTCCGCACATCGGCGGCCGACCACCGGAGCAGCACAAACAAAACGCCTACAGCACACAGGGCCGTCAAGGAGCAGTACGCCACGCTCTCTTTTCGCCCGGCGAAAAGGCTATTTTCTGGGAGGAATTGAACTTTCCAGAAGCCGACGAAGGCTGTAATGATGAAGAGCTCGATCAGGACCGAAAATATATCCATCTAAGTTCGGTCACCGTCTTTGAACTTTACCAGCTGTAAATGTCTGTTCAATGCAAAACGATATTTACGCTTTGCAAAAATGGAATGCAATAAGAATCAGCATCGGCACGAGATCTTTTTTGTGCCCGAAATTTCTCAGAGCGAAGTGAATTCGAGGAGCGGGTAGACTTCGCGGAAGATTTTTGCGGCGTCGGCGGGTAACGATGCGCGCGTTGCATCCGACTTGCGCAGTTTTTTGCGAACGATCCAGGCTTGCAGTTTCGACCAGTCCTCGATACCGGGCCAGCCAGCGTTCTTCGTCCATTCGCCCTTCACCGTCGAATACCAGTAGCTGTCATACTTTTTGCGGAGACGCTTCTTGTATTGCGCCAGCACTTTCGGATTTGCGGCCAGTTTCGGTTCGGCGACCAGCGCAATCGGCGAAAGCTTGCGTTTCGGCACGGCATAAATGCGGAAGCCCGCTGTCACTGATTCTGCCGAAATTCCTAGATACAATTCGCCGCTTTCCATCTCGCCCGCAAGCGGAACGCCGAACTTCACATACATTTGAGCGCGATAAGGCGTCTTGTCCTTCGCAAATCGGATGTCGCGATTGATGCGCGAAAAGTTCGTCCCGTTCCGCGCCGCAACGTCGAAATTCGTATTAAGCTTCAGCAGCGACGGCGACAATTCTTCCAGCAATCGGCGGAACGGCTTCGTCACTGTCTCCTTATAGCGCTCGCGGTTCGCGTCCATCCATGCTTTCTTGTTGTGCTTCTTCAAATCCTGAAAGAACCGGAAAATCTCCGGCATAAAGATCGGTTTCGCTGCAGCCATTGCGCCTCTCCCTTACACCCGAACCATTCAGCGTAGCGCATTCCCAAATTCCGTCAATTCGACTATCCTTTCCGGTCGTCCAATCCACTCCACCAAGGATTCTCGATGCGCCGCTCTTTCTTTACTCTGGCCTTGTCCGTCTGCTCGTTGTTCCCGTTGCACATTCTTTTCGCCGACGATTCGTCCGGCAAGAAAGAACCTTGGAAACCCGAGGACATCATCTACGGTGAGTCGGCGGCGCCGCAGACGCGCATTTCGCCGGACGGCAAGTGGCTGGCCTGGGTCAAATCCACCGGCGACAAAGAGAAGGACGCGCGCGTCTCCAACCTAATTCTGTCGAGCCTCACCGAAAGCAAAGAGATTCAGCTGACGCGTGGCAGCGACAACAACGGCTCGCCGCAGTGGTCGCCCGACGGACAGCTCATCGTGTTTACCAGCAATCGCGCGCGGCATGGCGCGAAGCCCGACACGGCGCCGGTGCAGGTCTGGCTGATCAATCCGTTTGGCGGCGAACCGTGGTCGATCACGGAGTTGGCGCGACCGCCGCGGCGCATCGATTGGCTGGACAAAGACACCGTCATCTTCAGCGCGCAGGAAGATCCATCGCTCTACGCGCAGGAAATGAAACAGAAGAAAGACGATTCAGAGGTTGTGGACGATGCGGAGCATGAGCCGCCAGTGCGCTTGTTCAAGATCAACGTGAAGGACAAAAAGATTACGCGGCTCACGACGAATACGGATTGGATTGGAAATTGGGCGGTATCAAAGGATGGAAAATACGTCGCGGCGGCTCACGAAAAGAGTTTGCACTACACGTTTGATCAGAAGACGCCACCTATTACGATTCTGCACAACCTAAGCGACGGAACCGAGAAGCGGATTTTTTCAGAAGGCCGCATTTATCCGCGCGTCTTTGAGTGGGCTCCCGACAATTCCGGCTTTTACGCGGTTGCTCCTTACTCCACCCACCCGAAGTTTCTGACGGCCACGATCGAGCAGCTCTACTTCTACGATCTTGCCGCCGGCAAGCACGTGGAGGTTCCACTGGACTGGGAAAACGGCGTTGGCTTCAATCTCGCTGCAACAGAGGACGGTTTCATTGCGGCGCTCGCGGCGGGCGCGCAGGAGGAAGTGTCGCGCTACACGCGCACGAAGTCGGGCGACGGCTGGGCGTGGAAGCGCGTCTCTCTCGAAGGCGAACATGCGAAGCGCATTCAGAGCTTCGAGGTCGACGATTCCGGCAAGCACATCGTTTACGCCTATTCGACGGCGAGCAAGCTGCCGCAGATTTACCGCGCGCAACTGGATGGCACAAAGATTGTTTCGCCCCTGCAGGTAACGAAGCTCAACGACGGACTGGTGAAGAATCGGGCGTTTGCAAAAACCGAAATCATTCGCTGGAAAGGTGCGAACGATGAAGAAGTGGAAGGAATCTTGTATTACCCGACGAATTATGAAGCTGGGAAAAAGTATCCGGTGATCACTGCGATTCACGGCGGGCCTACGGGGCATGATTCCGATTCGTGGGACGACAACTGGGCTTATCCGACGAATCTGCTGACGCAGCGCGGCGCGTTTGTGCTGCGGCCGAATTATCACGGCAGCGGGAACTATGGACTGAAGTGGGTGGAGTCGATCTGCTGCGGAAAATACTACGACCTGGAGACGCCGGACATTAACGCTGGCGTGGACTACTTGATCGCGAAAGGACTGGTCGATCCCGACAAAGTCGCGACGCTGGGTTGGTCCAACGGCTCGATTCTTTCGACGAGCTTGATCACGACGTATCCCGACCGCTACAAAGTGGCGAGCGTTGGCGCGGGCGACGTGGAGTGGATCAGCGACTGGGGCAACGTGGCGTTCGGCGATTCATTCGATTCGTATTATTTCGGCAAATCGCCGTTTGAAGATCCGGACCTGTACATCAAGAAGTCGCCGTTTTTCAAGATGGACAAGATCAAGGCACCAGTGTTGATTTTCCACGGCACGAATGACACCAACGTGCCGCCGGCGCAGAGCTGGTCATATTTCCGCGCGCTGCAGTACTACGACAAAGTGCCAGTGAAGTTCGTGGTGTTTCCCGGCGAGCCGCACGGTCCGCGCAAACTGACACACCAGATGCGCAAAGTGGAAGAAGAAGTCGCCTGGTTCGACAAATATTTCTTCAAGACTGAAAAGCCTTCCAACGATGCGGTAAAGAAAGGCTCACCGCTAGAAGATTCGATGCGTCGTAACAATGTGCAGCGCTGGGGCTCGATCTACGGGACCAAAGCTAAGGCCAAGGCCAACGCCGATATTCTGCTGCCGGACCTTGCAAAACGTGGCGATCTGGAGATTGGGCGTTTCGAGGTTACGCGGGCTCAGTATGCAGCTTGCCTGGAGGTCCCGGCTGCGACCAGACGACAGGCAAATCGAGATATCCATGAACCGAACCATCCTGTCGCTCAGGTAACAGTGGACGATGCAAAAGCCTACACCGCATGCCTTAGCAGTCTCACGGGTCAAACGTGGCGGATCCCGTATGAGGATGAAGTGAAGAGCCTCTACGAAAATCGCAGCGGTGAAAACACGCTGGATTACTGGGCCGGGTATGCGCCGAATCCGGAGGATGCGGGGAAGTTGCGCGAGGCCGCGAAGAAGTTGAATGGGACGGCGCCACTGCTGAAAGAAGTGGGAAGTTTTCATGGTCAGGGCAAAGACGACGAAGAACCGATTTACGATCTGGGCGGCAACGTGGCCGAGTGGGTGCTGACGCGCGACGGCAAAGGCAAAATCATTGGCGGCAGCGCGGATTGTCCCGCGGATGTGAAGGCGAATTGCACGGCGGCGCCGGAGTATGTTGGTTTCCGCGTGGTGCGCGGCGAGGCGAAGCCGGCGAAAGCGGCAGAGGAAAAACACTAAGCAGGGCCGAGCGTAAGAGAGATTCATCAAGTAAAAACCGGCTCGATGGAAAACCGTACCTCGACTGCGCAGGCCGACGCGTTCGCAAGAGCGAACGCGGGTGCGCCGTAGTGAACATCGCAAAGCGGCAGCAGGGCTGCCGCACTCCAAAAGGCCCGCCCTCTAAAGAGGGCGGCTACAGGTTGCGAGATTGAGCGTCCAGATTGGCTCTTTTGGAGGCACCCTGAAGAGGGCACGATTCTAGGTCAGGGTTTGTAAGTACAAACCCTGAAACCCGGTATCGTGCCCCTACCGCAGAGAGAATCGAGACGACGCTAATGAGCACATTTACACCGACGGAACGGACGCAGGTGAAGCGATTGCCGAAGCGCGGAGCGTACGACCGCGAGACAGTTTTCAAAATCTTGGATGAGGCGTTTGTGTGCCACGTTGGGTTTGTGGCGGACGGGCAGCCGTTTGTGATTCCGACGAACTTTGGGCGGAGCGGCGAGACGCTGTATCTGCACGGTTCCGCGGCGAGCAGGATGCTGCGCACTTTGAGCGAAGGCGTGCCGGTGTGCGTTACGGTGACGCTGACGGACGGGCTGGTGCTGGCGCGGTCGGCGTTTCATCATTCAGTGAATTACCGCTCAGTGGTGGTGCTGGGTACGGCGCAGCTGGTGGAAGATCCCGCTGAGAAGATGGAAGCGCTGCGCCTGTTTACCGAGCACATCATGAAGGGCCGCTGGGAAGAAATTCGCTGGCCCACCGAGCAGGAACTGAAGGCAACGACCGTGCTGGCACTGCCGCTGGAAGAAGTTTCGGGCAAGGTGCGCACGGGCGGCCCGGTGGACGACGAAGAGGACTATTCCCTGCCAGTGTGGGCGGGTGTGCTGCCGCTGCCGGTCGTGGCCGCAGAGCCGATTGCTGATGCGCGGCTCAAGGCTGGAACCGAGATTCCCAAATACATGAAGAGCTATCGCCGCGGCTAAGCCCGGCAACCCCAAATGCCCGAAATTGGGTTGGAAGGTTGGCGTGTACCCGGGTGGCGCAGCAAACTATTGAAAACTGGGGAGTTGTCGTTGGACAACTTTGCACGACCGCAAGGGACGGCTCCGGTTGGACGTCCCCCGCTCCCTTCTCTGTAAGTATTGATTCTAAAGAAGTTACAGACCGGAATTTCCGTACGTATTCATTCTAAAGGAGTAGGAAGAAGGCCGAGAAAGTCGGCCGTAGCGCGCAATTTTCCAAGAAGTATTATATCAACTTCAGTTAACCCTACCAGGATTGCCAACCATTGGGATAGATGGCTGAGGGGCCGCTGCAACCGGTGAAGCTGGCAAGGCAAGAAAGGTCCAAGGCAAAGGCCTTCGCGCGGTCGGCTGGAGTGGAGCGAGGCCCAAGGCGATAGAAGATAAGGCGAGGCACACCGTCCGCATCCGGATTTTCTTTCTTAGAGCCATATTCATTTTCATTGCGAGCCGCATCATTGAGCACGCCATAGAGATACTGGGCTTGATCGGGAACGTCCGGGATCCGATCAGCCATGCGTTGATAAGCCACTGCGACAGACGTGACACGTCCACCTCTCACGGAAACGTTCGCTCCAAAACTGATTCTCTTGACGCCGGGAAGAAATGCGAGCGGCTGGTTGGCAAAAGGAAAGCTGAACTCGCAGAGCTCGCGAGAGCAAACGCCTTCGCCGGAAACCGAGGCGTTTGCCTGGGCCCCGTAGTTCTTCGCGAGGCGTTGTGCTTCTTCAAAAGTGGATTGACCCGGTTGTAGAGCAGCGACGGCAGCGAGAACTTTTTGGGCGTGCAGCCTTGCGGGCAGAGTAACACCCCAAATGACGGCAAGAAACGCGAAGCAAACGCCAACCATGCACGCAACGATAACGAAGGTGATTTTTAGCACGCCTGTGTCTCTATCTCAGGGTCTGTAAGTACAGACCCTGAAACCCGGTGCCGGCTTCCAGAGCCGCGAAAACTGATCAGAACAGCTGAGCGGGTGGAGAGTCGGAGAGCTGGGCGGCCATGCTGGCGGCGTCCCAGTTTTGCCAGGCTTCGACGAAGCGGCCGTCTTTGATGCGGACGATGGAGATGCCGGAGACGCTGGTCTTCTTGCCGGTGGCTTTGTGGATGCCGGAGACCGTCCAGCGAAGGCTGACCAGATCGTTTTCGGCGAGGGTGACACCCGGCTCGATGCGAATATCGTCGAATTGGGCGCGGATGCGGTCGTGAAAATCGGCGAATTCCTGGGGGCCGCGGATGGGGGCGTGGCCTTCGTAGAGGACGCATTCGGGAGCGAAGAGATCGAAAATGGTGTCGCGGCGGGCTTGATTCCAGACTTCTTCAAACCAGTGCACGGTGAGCGCTTTGTTGCGTTCGAGAGTGGAGACGGGCGAGGCGGACATGACGTTGCCTCCTTTAGGAAAGTATCGGAAGTATACAGAGTTCGCGGTTTGATGGCTACTTAAGGTTCGGTGGGAAGACCGAGCAGAGCATCGCCTCCGTTTGCGTGGAATACGCGCAAAGCTTGCTGCTGGAGTTGCGCAGCTTTCTGCATGACGGCCGAGAAAGCAGGCTTGGCGCGAAGGCGATCGAGCCAGGGATCACGAGCGAAGGACGGATAACAGAAGAAGCCGCTGTTCACCGCGCGAGACAACTGCTCCAGTGCGAGAGCATCTTCGCCGAGGTAGCACAGTTGCCGCGCCTGGTAGTACGCGCCTTCGGGATCGCGGAATGTCGCGTGTATCAGTTCCTTGCTGGCCTGCAAACTTTCCTCGCGGTTCCCTTCCAGCAACGCACGCATCGAAGTCAGAAATAGCCGGCCGAGGCGCCAGGGTTTGCTTTCCTCCTGCTGGCGAAGAATGGCGACGGCTTCGGGAGCGCGATCGAGCATCGCAAGAGTGAGCGCGGTGCCATAGCCAAAGTCATGATGAGAAGCGGCGAGTGCGCGTTCGTAGTCTCCGAGCATGAAAAAGGTGTGATTCAAGCTGGAAGAAATTTGCGGGTCGAGGCGGCGCGCTTCCTGGTGTGCAAAGAGCGCGGGCTGGAGAAGGCCGCAGTAACGGCAGACATGACCAAGTCCGGCGAAGAGCTCCGGATCGCTATGGCGGCGGGAGGCCAAGGTGAGCAATCGCTGCAAAGCCTGCAGGCTGCGCCCCTGGTCCACTTGAAGGTGCGTGTAGAAATGGTGGGCTAGAGGGAGATCAGGACTGAGTTCGAACGCTTTTTGGAAAGCTTCATCGGCTGACTGCAACCCCTCTGCGGAGCCGAGAGTGTACTTGTCGCAGAGCCAGCGCGCGCGGCCGAGGCGGGCCCAAGCGGGAGCGTAGCGAGGATCGAGGCGAATGCAATCCTCGTAGAGCTGGATCGCTGTCGGCAGGTTCTGCCAAGCGCGACAAGACTCGTTAGCGCGGAGGTACAGCTGATAGACGGTGGGGCTGGCAGGGCGATCCTGCTCCAGAGAAGCCTGATCTTTCGGATTCAAGGAAGGAAGGATTGCTTCGACGACGCGGTGCACGAGCGTGTCATGCAATTCGAGCAGCTCCTTGACAGTGGCTTCCGAAGAGTGAGACCAAAGAACGGTGCCGCCGGGAACCTGTACGAGCTGGGCGGTGATGCGAAGCTTTTCGCCGAGGGGAAGCAGCGTGCCGGTGAGGATGACGTCGACTTCCGTTTCGCTGGCAATTTTCTGGAAATCGGGAACGTCCTGAGCGTACTGCGCCGCGATCAGCGAGGAACGGACCACAAGATTTTCGAGGCTCGAAAGAGAAACAGTGATGGATTCCGGGAGACTATAGGTGAGGAATTCGAGATCCTCGGTGCGGCGCATGAGGCGAAACGGGAGAACCATGATGCGGCGCAGCGTTTGGGCGCGGACGGCGGTGTCGATACCTTCAGCGAGCAAAGCCTTACGAAGATCCTCGGCCATTTTTTCGGCTGACTGGTAGCGCTCATGCGGAGTGCGGGTGAGCGCAGTGTGAATGATGCGGCCCATGGCGGCGATGGCGGGCGATCCGGTGAGGGCAGGCGGCGAAACGTGCAGGACAGAGTGGCAAAGTTCGGCGAAGGTGCTGCCGGGGAAGGCGGGCTTGGCGGTGAGCATTTCAAACAGGATGGCGCCGAGCGAGAAAAGATCGGAGCGGGCGTCAACGGCGCGTCCGTTGAACTGTTCGGGCGAAGCGTAGCGCGGCGTGCCGAGGAACATGCCGGGCTCGGTCGTGTCGCCCAGAGTGGAGACTGTGTCTTCGGTTTCGGTGGGGCAAAAATTCTTGGCGATGCCGAAATCGAGAAGCTTGGCGCCATCTGAAGAGAGGACGATGTTGGCGGGTTTCAGGTCGCGATGGACGATGCCGACCTTATGAAATGCCTGCAACGCGGACAAAACTTCGAGAGCGACCTGCGCGGCTTGGCGCGGGGAAAGCGGTCCCTGAAGGATGCGCTGGGCGAGCGATTCGCCTTCGACGAATTCCATAACGAGGACGAGATCGTCGGCCTCTTCAGTGATGTCATAGAGGCGGCAGGCGTTGGGGTGGGCGACCTGAGCGGCGGCGCGGGCTTCTTGCCAGAAACGCTGGCGCTGGGAGGGGTCGCCAGAGCGGTTACGAATGAGCTTCAGGGCGACGGTGCGGTCAAGGCGCTGATCGCGCGCCTTGAGGACGACGCCCATGCTGCCTTCGCCGACCTGGGAAAGCACGCGATACGGACCAATAGAGTCTGGGAAAGAGGCCAATCCACACGCTCAAATCTACGGTGGAGAACAGGATACCGAATCCGGATTGGGCGGCAAAGAGCGTACTGGTCGTGACTAAGAGAAGTACGAACTTAGTGACAGCCGCAGCCGCCACCGCAGCAGGCACCGCCCCCGCCGGATGAGCCGGAGGAGGATTTGGAGGAGCCGCCGGCGATTGCGGAACTGAAGACGGAAAGCTGGATGGTGGCCCTTTTGCTGGAGCACTCGGGGCAGGAGATTTCCTGCTGGCGGTTGATGACGATTTTTTCGAACTGGGCTTTGCAGTCGTCGCAGATGTATTCGTAGATGGGCATATTCTCGAGCTCTCTGTATATCTACTTGATTATAGCACTTCCGCCAAAATGCCGGCGAGATGCCAACGTTACGGGGCTCAGGACATGTACCAGCCGCCGTTGACGTTGATGGTTTGGCCGGTGATGTAGTCGGATTCGGCGAGGAGGACGGCGGCGCGGCCTGCTTCGTCGGGGTGGCCAAAGTAGCCGAGTGGAATTTTTTCGGGCGTGGCGTTGAGATTACCGGTCACCATGTCGGTTTCGAGCAGCGCTGGGGCGATCGCGTTGGCCGTAATGCCCTCCTTGGCGAGGAGATTGGCGTAGGAGTGGGTGAGACCGATGAGGCCGGCTTTGGAAGTGGCATAGTGCGGACCGATGACGCCGCCGGTTTGCGCGGCTACCGAAGAGAGATTGATGATGCGGCCCCAGCGGCGCTTGCGCATGTTGGGAAGAACGCGCTGCGTGACGAGAAAGGCAGAAGTGAGATTGACGCGGAGCATGCGCTCCCAATCTTCGAGAGTGATTTCAGCGATGGGCTTGGTCTGCGCAATGCCGGCGTTGTTGACGAGGATTTCCACTTCGCCGAGCTGGCGCTCAGTTTCGGAGACGAGCCGCTCGACGTCAGCGGGAATGGACACATCAGCTTGAATGGCAATGGCGCGGCGACCGAGCTTTTCAATGGCCGAACGAACTTCTTCCGCGGCAACGCCTTGCTGATGGTAATTGACTGCGACGTTGCAGCCAGCATCGGCCAACGCCAACGCGATGGATTTGCCAATCCCACGCGATGCGCCGCTAACGAGTGCAATGTGATTTTGGAGTGAAGGCACGGACAGAGTCTAATCGAAGAAAGACTCCCGCTCAAAAAACGGGCCACACCCGTCAGATTGCGATTTCGCCGGTGCTGGACACAAAAAAGAAGAGCCAGCTGACCGCACCGAGTACCAGCCACAGCCGAGTTTTTCTCTCGGCAAGGGCCGAAGGAACGATCAGCAGCGCAGCGCCCAAGGAGGCGATGTTTGTTGTAGTTGTCTCGAACAGATCCGCGCCCTGGTGCAGTCTAAGCACATAGAAGAACCAAAGGATCTGTGCGCCGGTGAAAACCACCAGCGAGATCAGAGAAACCAATCTGCGCCAGGCTTTCGGAGGTGGCGACCTCCTTAACCAGGCGATCCATGCCATCACAGCACACGGCAGGGGAAATACATACCCTGCCAAATAGAAAATCATGTTTAGGCCCAGCAAGATTCCCATTCTGTTGTTACTCGAAAGGAAGTTAGATCGTATCGCATGACCTAAAGGCGGTGCTGCAACCGCAGTAAAAAGCAAACGGCCTCGCGGTTAAGCGAGGCCGTAAGTAAAAATTGGCGGTAAGCAGAGATTAGTCGCCGGCGACGGGTTCGGCCTCGACGTTGGGAGCCGGGGCGATTTGCACCGGTTGCGACGCATTGGTCTTGGCGAAGTTGGCCGGAGTGGCTTTGGCGATGTCGGTCAGCGAGCCAATCTGGACAACCGTTGGCTGCGGCTTCTTGAGAACGAGTTCTTCGTAGATGGCGCGAACCTTGGCTTGTTCTTCGAAAGCCTTCTTGCGGCGCGCACGATCTTCTTCGGCGGCGGTGAGAGGCACGTCGTGTTCGAGGTGACGAACTCGCGCGGCGTCGTTGGCGTCAATCACCAGCGAGTGTTCAAAGCTCATGAGGTCGACGTTCTTGCCCTTGGCGTAAATCTGGTGCTTGCCGTGGGTCTTGTACCACTCCGCGACGGTCGCGTTCTTGTGCATGTTTTCGATGATCTGGCGCCAGCCCACACCGGTGTTGTACGCACAGAAGCTGATTTCGCCCTGCTGCGTGGCGTACGGAATGATGCACATTTCGGTGCGGCGGAAATCGTAGTTGAAAAGATCCTGGAACCACATGCCAGCGATGAAGAGGAAATTCCACGGATCGGACTGGCGGCGCTTCATGGCGTCATTGATGTCGCGATCGGGAGAGGTGCGGCCGTACTTGGTGGTGGAACGCTTGGTCAGCGCCCAGGTCTTATCAAACTTCTTGAAGAGATCGTAGAGCTTGAGGCCCTTGGGTCCCTGGAACGGGCTGTAGTTCTTGAGAAGCGCCATGGCCATCATGAAGTTGGAGAAAGTCTTGCCGCGCGCTGCGTCGGTGATGGCGGTGACGTCCTTGGTGAGCTGCGTGGCGTTGAGGAAGCGCGGAACCGGCGCCCACTCTTTGGTTTCCTTGTTGATCATCAGAGCAGTGCCCACGCCGCAGTTGGGGTGGCAGCCGCAGGAGAGTGAACCCCACTGCGATTCATTGCCCTTGACCATGTCCGCGAAGCCCGCGAACGTGGAAATGAAGGAGATGGGGAACCAGTCGCGAGTCGGCTCGACTTTGCCGACTTGCTGGCTGACGTCCTTCGCGAGGTGCGAAAGGGTGTAGCGCTGGCGCAGGCGGCGCTCCGGCGTGATGTCTTCGTCGCGGCCGGTGAAGGAAACCGGCTGGAAGCTGACGAACGCGATCTTCTTTGGGTTTTCCATCGCGAACTTCACGACGGTGCCGACCTGGTCGTTGTTCACGTTGTTGACGATGGTGACGACTAGCACGATTTCGATGCCGGCTTCGTGCATGTTTTCGATGGCGCGCAGCTTGACGTCAAACAGGTTGCCGATCTGGCGGTGGCCGTTGGCGTCATTGCCAATGCCGTCGAATTGCAGGTAG